>JGI25921J50272_10000186_pt1 | contig 20637 bp, 19 predicted proteins | sample LauGreSu1BDMLBSD_2_FD_50272 | JGI IMG/M metagenome (IMG submission 50272) | reverse complement strand
TATTCAGGGCATGGCTGAACTTGGAGACCGCCCCATTATTGATACGGTTGAGGCAGCCATTCAATACCAAACACGGGCCGCTGCATTTGCAGAACAACAAGCACGTCTCACGGCAGCAACTGCTTTTTTGAACCGTTACTTATGGAAGCCAGACGGCACGCCTCTTGAATTGAGCCCCAATGCCCAACCTATTTTGTCAGATTCGCTCAGCAACCAAGCAGCAAGGCCAATTTATACTGGAGCGGTAGACACGCTGGTGCAGCAGCATCCTTATTTGGGTCTGATCGATTACAAACTCGATGTCTTGGCGATTGAAAAACGTTACAACCAAGAACAGCTCAAGCCGCAAATAGAGTTGAAATATAATTTCCTCAACGAACCCATTCAGTACAACCCGTTGGCACAATTCTCAATCAATGATTATAAATGGGGAGTGGCCGCACAAATGCCGCTCTTTTTGCGCAAAGAACGCGCCACCCTCCAACAAACCAAGCTAAAAATGGAGCAAACCACATTTGAACGCCAAGATCGAACAGCGGAGCTCACAGCCAAAATGCTCGCTGCTCGTGCAGAATACCTTAACGCAAGCAAACAGCTGCAGATTTTCGTTCAAAATGCGGCGAGTACCCAGCAACTTTTGGCTGCTGAACTCAACTTATTTGATACAGGTGAAAGCTCTCTTTTCATGGTCAATATGCGAGAGAGTGCTGCTTTTCAGGCAGCTTTAAAAGTGATTGAATACCAAGCGAAGTGCGAGCAGTTGTGGCTCAAATGGGAATTCTTGCAAGCTAACCTAGTGAGATGATCCAATAGTACAAAGGCATCCCAAAAGCGATATTAAATGGGAAGGTAAGCCCGAGTGCCATTGGTATATACAAACCAGGGTCTGCTTTTGGAGCAGCCAAGCGCATAGCAGCTGGTACGGCAATATACGAAGCGCTAGCTGCCAACACCGCAAATACAAAGCGATTGGAAACATCGCTGGTCACAAATTGCGAAAGCCATGCGACGCAGATCCCGTTGAGCGCAGGTAACACAAGAGCAAAGGCTGCGAGCGCCCAGCCATGTGTTTTGAAAGATTGAATGCGTCTTGCGGTCGTCATGCCCATTTCTAGCAGGAACAGTGCGAGAAAACCCTTGAAAATATCGGTGGTGAAGGGCGCAATATCCGCTGCTTGCTTGCTATCCGATAACAAGCCAATGACCAAACTACCCATGATCATCAGCACACTGCCATTTGCAAGCGAATGCCTGAGTAGTTCGCGTAAAGAAAATTGCGTGTCGTTGTTTTCATATATTCTCAAGAGTAAGACGCCCACAATAATTGCCGGGAATTCCATGAAGGCCATGACGGCAACCATGTGCCCGTTGAATGGTAGGTTTTGAAGTTCCAAAAAAGACAACGCAGCTACAAAAGTTACGGCACTCACCGAACCATAGGCCGCTGCAATTGCCGCTGCATTTGAAACGCCAACGCGCTTGCGGATCAGAAAAAAGCTGTAAATCGGAATACAAGCTGCTATGCCCATGCCAAAGAGCAAGGACCAAAAAATCTCGGAAGTCCAGGCGCTGTGTTGGAGCTCTTGGCCCCCTCTGAAACCAATCGAGAAGAGCAAGTAGAGCGAAATAAATTTGAAACTAGATTCTGGAATTTCCAAATCGCTTTTGATCAGGACGGCAACAATACCGAGTAAAAAGAACAGTATAGTGGGGTTGCTGAGGTCGTGTGATAAAAAGTCTAAGTTCATATTGTTGCTGGATTTTAAAGGAGGTTAGGGATTGCAATGCGGACAAAATTGTGGGTCTAGTTCTGTGAGGTCACTGCGCATTTTACTTTCTTCATAGTTGCAGGCAAGGCAGCTGTAAATTTCATTTGCATGATGATCAGTTGGCCTGCCACACCAACTGCAATGGAGGTGGCCACTGTACTTTTTAACCGAAAAATCGGGTTGTTGGCATTTTGGGCAGCAATTATGCATGCGCTTGATCAGATCAACGCCCGCTTCTATGATATTTTTTTGACGCGTAGGGTTGAGGTGTGCACGCAAATCTGTCGCTATGTGCCATTGATGGTGTTTCTCTTTGAGTTCCAAAAGTCTTTTACGATCAGTAATGCCCTTGTCAATTATTTCATCATTCAACTTATCCTTAAAGACCAAACCTTGAGCGCCAAATTCAATTCGTTCCAAGAAAGAGTCGAGTTCGTCAACGGCCTGGTAGCTTAAGTGCTGATCACAGACATCGAGGCTGGTACTGCGGCCATAGATTTCAAGCCCCAAATCTAAGTCGATGTAAATGAGCCATTCTTCGTTGACTGTCAATAGCGGAATTTGCGGATGCGGACCAAACGAACCCTCGCTGGCCAATCCTTGTCGCTGCTGGGCATAGCGCATACCTGCCAAACATTTCTCTTTTACCGTAGCTTTGGGTCCATCTATTCTGGGGGTTTTGCCACAGAAGGTTCCGAATGTGTCGGTGTCAAAACCTTCAGGAGTAAACAATGCGGTGCCAAGCGGTTCAAACAAGTGCTGTAAAATTTGTTCCTTACGATGCTTGGTGCTGAGCAACAACTGAGATGGAAACGCGACCATTAATGTGCAGTGTGGTGTTTGGATCTAAATTTTTGAGTTCTTGGATGAGTTGTCGTTTGGTTTGCTGAAGCTCGGCAAGTCTTTGTTCGGCATGGCTGTCGGGTAGTCCAAACATTTCTTGGTGTCTGAGTGTTTTCTTGGTATGGTATGCAATTTTCTGCTGAATGAGATTGCACAATACTTCCAAAGCTTCTTCTGGGTGATAACTACTCTGAATTAATTCAATTTCTTGTGTCATGAATTGATTTTTTTTGCAAATTTGGCACATTATTTGCATAAATAAATATATAATAAAGATATATCAAGCATAAATAAATATTATGAACTACACCCTTAACCAACTGCGCATCTTTTTAAAAATCGTCCAAAAAGAAAGCATCACCAGAGCCGCCGAAGCCCTCTTTTTAACGCAACCAGCGGTTTCCATTCAGCTAAAGAACTTCCAAGATCAGTTTGATATCCCACTCACTGAGATCGTCAATAAAAAATTGTATGTCACTGACTTTGGTCGCGAGGTAGCTGCCGCAGCAGAAAAGATTTTAGAAGAAGTCTATGCCATCAATTACAAAACCTCTCAATATAAAGGACAGCTCAGTGGCCGCTTGCGGATTAGCGTAGTCTCTACAGGGAAGTATATTATTCCCTATTTGCTTACTGATTTTATGAAAACCCACCCGGGTGTCGAGTTGGTTTTGGATGTCTCTAACCGCGCCAACGTGACGCTCAATCTAGAGCGCAATGAAACCGATTTTTCATTGGTTTCTGTGTTGCCTGAGCGCTTGAACCTCGAAGAAATACCCTGCATGAAAAATCAGTTGTTTTTGGTAGGCAAAGAGCCGCTCACCCTTTCTAAAAAAGGTCCGTGGCACAAAGAACTCGAGGACATCACGTGGGTCAAAAGAGAAAATGGATCGGCCACTAGAAAAGCACAGGATGAATACCTCAGCAGCCATCAAATTCAGGTGCGCCGACATATCGAGCTCACGTCTAATGAAGCGGTAAAACAGGCACTTATTGCTGGCTTGGGTTATTCTATCATGCCGTTGATTGGCATTCGCAACGAATTACAGCTCGGGCAGCTCACTATTTCCCCTTTGCCCAACTTACCATTAGAATCACAATGGCGCATGGTTTGGCCAAAGGGCAAAAAACACAACGGAGTCGCTCATGCGTTCAAGACCTATTTAGAGCAAAACATGTCGGCTATTGTCGAGAAAAACTTTGGATTCATCGATGGGCTTGCTGCTGTTCCAAAATCCATGAAGTAACATGCTGCATCAGTACGGGATCGAGGGTCTGTTCGAGGCTTGCATATTCCGTTAAACTGCAGCGCTCACATTGTTGAAAGAGGTGATTTGCTCCTTCTATCAATTCAAATGAACTCAGTTTCAATGTTGCGGCACTCATGCTCTTTTTGAATCCTTCTTGATTCGAAAGCGCAGGAACCTGAACGTCTTTCGATCCGTTGATGACTAAAAATGGCAGGTTCAATTGCGCGAGATACGTTTTACTCTCAAAGGCCAAAAATTGGCGTGCCCAGTCGTTGTTAAAAAATGCGTTCATTTGGGTTTGTAATTCTTCTTGACTCGCGCCAGCGAGAAGTTTAGTAGGAATGCTATCCCACGCTTGCGTCAACCATTCTTTATAGGCTTTGGTAAACGTACTGCTGTTGCTATTCAAAGCAATTTCTGCACCTTTCTGATACAAACGTTGGTTCCAAAGGCATTCTTCACGAGAAAAACCCATTGCTTCAGGGATGAGGTATTGTTGGTCAATGAGTACTTGCGCACCACTTGTTCCAACCGATGCTGCTTCTATAATTCCAGAAATTTTATTGGTCTGAACTGCTGCGCGAAGGGCGGTCATGCCACCTTCTGAATGTCCATAGATATAAATCTTGGCTGTTGGATACGCTTTATGGAAATAGGAAATAATCGAAATCAAATCATTAGCGAAATCAACTTGGGTGGCGCTTTCAAACTTACCGGTGCTCTTTCCAACGCCGCGGTCGTCGTAGCGATAAGAGGCAATGCCATTTCTACCCAAATGATCGGCTAAGACCCAAAAGGGCTTGTGGCCTAAGATTTCACAATTTCGGTCTTGGGCACCTGAACCAGATACCATAATGACGAGCGGGAAGACACTCGTCTTCTCTAATTCAGGTAAGATGAAACTTCCAGCAATTTTTATTTTTTTGGCTGTGGCGATCTCGATTTCTTGTTCTGAATAGGGGAAGGGTGCTTTCGGATCCTGGGCTTTTCCTTGTACTGCTTTTACGTTCTGAACTTCCTTGTAGAACACAGCCTTCCAAGTCAGACCTGATTGCGCCATAGTTCCAACTAAAGAATCGCCTTGCAGTTTGGCAGCATAGGTAAGGCCGAACATTTTCCAATTGAACCACAAGCTGTCGCTAAACAACGCGTAGTCTTCCATGGTTTGTGGCTTCAGTTTGGGCTCATCCGGAATAGAGACGGTGATAGAGCCATCGCGCCCGATGCCCTCCACTTGTAAATCCATTAACAAAGATTTACCCGCAACCTGAAAATTGCTGTGCCAAGTGCCTTGAATTTGTGCATGAAGCGTATGAGGAATAAAAGAAAGAAGGGCGATGAGTAAAAGAAGATGGAGCTTCATATTCAAGTTTTTAAAGGTCGATGAGCAAATTATTTTCTAGAAGTTAGTTTAAATCATCAATTCAAATCATCATTTTGAAATATATTCCGGAAACAAAGAAAGAATCCCTTCTTCAGAAGCAGCGCAAATACCTCGTTCTGTAATGAGGCCGCTCACCAAACGTGCAGGTGTTACGTCAAAGCCGTAGTTGGTTGCAGGTGTGGTTTCTGGGCAAATTAGGACAGGTTCTATGTTGCCTGCAGCAGATTTTCCGATGACGTATTTGACTTCATTTTGATCGCGTTCTTCGATTGGAATTTCCTTTAAGCCATCTTTAATGGTCATGTCGAGGGTAGTCGAAGGCAACGCCACATAAAATGGAATGTTGTTGTCTTTGGCTGCAAGCGCCTTCAGGTAAGTGCCAATTTTGTTGGCGACGTCTCCATTTCTGGTGGTGCGGTCGGTGCCCACAATGACGAGGTCTACCATACCGTGTTGCATGAGGTGCCCACCGGTGTTGTCGACAATTAAGGTGTGGTTTACGCCGTGGCGCGTGAGTTCGTAGGCAGTCAGGTTAGCGCCTTGGTTACGCGGGCGCGTTTCGTCTACCCACACATGAACTTTAATGCCTTTTTGTACGGCTTGGTATATCGGAGAGGTGATGGTTCCCCATTCAATACAGCCGAGCATGCCGGCATTGCAATGTGTTAAGATTTGGACGGGCTCTCCCTTTTTTTGAGCGGCAATGGCTTCGATGAGCGGCACGCCATGTACGCCGATCATGCGGCAGGTTTCGATGTCTTCATCTACAATGCGCTGCGCTTCTGCCCAGGCACCCTCCAAAAAATCCGTTGCTTCGTCTAGTGCAGTTCGCATGCGGTCTAGGGCCCAAAATAAGTTGACCGCCGTTGGGCGAGATGCTCTTAAGGTACTAAATGCTTCATCTAGGAACATGCCGTCGTGTCCTTCTTTGATCATTTCGCGTACGGCCAAGAAGATTCCGTAGGCAGCGGTTGCGCCAATTAAAGGCGCTCCACGTACCGTCATACTTCTGATGGCGAGGTCTGCATCTTTATAAGTTTGCAAGCGAACGACAACAAATTCATGAGGAAGCTGGCGCTGATCAATAACTTCTACGTCTCTTTCTGGGGTGGTCCAGATGGTTCTAAATGATGACATATTTTTGTGTTAAAAAAAAAGCCCGTTGTTACGGGCTTTCTTGGTAATCATTAAAGGCCGAAAGCCGTTTTAATTTGGTCTACGTAATCGAGTTTTTCCCAAGTGAAGAGTTCTACCTCGCGGCTCACTTTGGTTCCGTCTGGAGCGGTAAAGTGTTTGGTTACGACTTCGTTTTTGCGACCCATGTGTCCGTAGGCGGCAGTTTCTTGGTAAATAGGATTGCGCAATTTAAGGCGCTGTTCGATAAAGTAAGGACGCATGTCGAAAATTTCGCCAATTTTGTTGGCCATGTCGCCGTCGCTCATTTCTACTTTAGAGGTTCCGTAGGTATTGATGTACAAACCACAAGGCTCCGCTACACCAATAGCGTAAGAAACCTGAACAAGTACTTCGTCGCACAAGCCTGCTGCTACCATGTTTTTGGCAATATGACGTGTAGCGTAGGCTGCTGAGCGGTCTACTTTAGATGGATCTTTTCCTGAGAAAGCACCACCGCCGTGAGCACCTTTACCACCGTAGGTATCCACGATGATTTTGCGTCCGGTAAGGCCGGTGTCGCCATGTGGGCCACCGATCACAAACTTACCTGTTGGATTAATGTGATAAGTGATGGCGTCATTGAAAAGCGCTTGTAATTCAGGGGTGAGTTTCGCTTTGACGCGTGGAATCACGATTTCAATGATGTCTTTTTTGATTTTGGCCAACATTTCTGCTTCCGGAGCGAAGTCGTCGTGTTGGGTAGAAACAACGATGGTGTCGATGCGCTGTGGCACGTTGTCATCGGAGTATTCGATGGTAACTTGCGATTTGGCATCTGGACGCAAATAAGGGATGAGTGCTGCTTCGTTGTTGCGAATAGCAGACATCTCTTCTAATATTTTGTGCGCCAAATCTAAAGCCAAAGGCATGTAGTTATCTGTTTCTTTGGTAGCGTAGCCAAACATCATGCCTTGGTCACCAGCGCCTTGATCTTCTGGATTGCTGCGCTCTACACCTTGATTGATATCCGAAGACTGCTCGTGAATAGCAGATAGGATACCACAAGAATTGGCATCAAACATGTATTCTGATTTCGTGTAACCAATTTTGCGAATGGTTTCGCGGGCAATTTTTTGAACGTCGAGGTAAACGGTAGACTTCACTTCGCCTGCTAAAACAACCTGACCGGTAGTCACGAGGGTTTCGCATGCTACTTTTGAACTCGGGTCAAAAGCCATAAAGTTATCGATGAGTGCGTCTGAAATTTGATCAGAGACTTTATCTGGGTGCCCTTCTGAAACGGACTCGGAGGTAAATAGGTATGCCATTAACTTGAAATATTAGGTTGCAAAGTTACAAAATAAATTTGCTTTGCTCGCGTGCTTTTCTGCGCAGCAAAGGATTTGGTCTGTAGCGGTCTTCGCCGTATTCGGCAAACAATGATTCAAGTCGCTCGAGTACCCAGCCTGCACCGAGTTCGTCTGCCCAAGCCAATAAGCCTTTTGGGTAGTTGACTCCTTTGGTCATGGCGAGGTCTACGGCAGCCGGGCTGGCTACCTGCATAAATACTGCATCGGCAGCTTCATTGATCAGGAGCACTAAAATACGTTCAAAAATTTGTTGGCCTAAGGCCTCATTGCGGTTAGGAGCTGGTGCTACACTTCCTTCTTGATAATTGTAAAAACCTCGGCCAGATTTTCTTCCTAAGAAACCAGCTTCCATGTGTCGTTTTTGCGTAAAGGACGGCTTGAAGCGCGGGTCATAGTAAAATGCGGCAAATACGGTTTCTGTGACGGTATAATTGATGTCGTTGCCAATATAGTCCATCAGCGTGAATGGGCCCATCTTGAATCCGCCAATGGTGGTCATGGCCCAGTCAATGGTTGCGAAGTCTGCCAAGCCTTCTTCATAGATGCGCAGTGCTTCGCCATAAAATGGACGCGCCACTCGATTGACAATAAAACCAGGCGTGTCTTTACATACCACTACGGTTTTATGCCAACTGGTAATCAATTCTTCAATGCGTTGGGTATTTTCGCTAGATGTCGCAACGCCGGGAATCACTTCAACTAGCGGCATGAGCGTTGCAGGGTTAAAGAAGTGAATACCCAAAAACCGACTCGGGTCTTGGAGGCAAGATCCGATAGATGCGATTGATAAAGACGAGGTATTGCTCGCTAGAATACAGGTCGGAGAAACAACTTGTTCAAGTTGTGTAAAAACTTGGTGCTTGACCGCTAAGTTTTCGACGATGGCTTCTATCACAAGCGCGGCCTCTTGGTGCTCGCTGAGTTGGGTAGAATAGGCCATGTTATTTTTGATTTCTTCCGCTTCTTCGGAGCTGAATTTCCCTTTTTCTGTCAATTTCAATAAACTGGAAGAGATTTGTTGCTCCGCTTTTTTGAGTTGCTCGGGGTTGGTGTCGGTCAATACCACACGATGACCCGCTTGTGCAGCAACCTGAGCAATTCCTGCTCCCATGGTTCCTGCACCTACTACACCTATTTTTACTTTCATCTTAATTTCCTTTGAATATGGGGTTTCTCTTTTCTAAGAATGCACTGACGCCTTCTATGAAATCATGCGTTTGTCCGGCCTCTGTTTGCAAGATTTCTTCCATTTTTAACTGGTTATCCAAGGAATTATACAAACTCATATTCATCGCTCTTTTGGTGAGACCTAAACCTTTCGTAGGCATCTGAGCAAGTTGTATAGCGTATTTTTCAATGGTTGCTTCGAAATCAGCATCGGCAACAGCTTTGTAAATCATGTTCATCTTTTCTGCCTCGACCGCATTTACTTTTTCACCGGTCATCATGAGGGCCATTGCTTTTTGAACGCCTACCAAACGCGGAAGCATAAAGGTTCCGCCCGAATCTGGAATGAGTCCGATTTTAGAAAATGCCTGTATAAATGAGGCGCTTTCTTTGGCCAAAACGAGGTCGCAAGCGAGGGCAATATTGGCTCCGGCACCCGCTGCAACGCCGTTGACAGCCGCAATAACTGGTTTTTCGAGCGCGCGAATTTTGAGAATGATGGGATTATAGTGTTCGGCAACAATTTGCTGTAAGGCAGGCCCGTTCGGATCAGTGGCTTCAGAGAGGTCTTGTCCTGCACAAAAAGCTTTCCCTTCTCCGGTCAGGACAACCGCACGAATGTTTTCGTCGCTAGCCGCTCGATCGAGTTCTGCTTGTAATTGCAAAGCCATGGAACGATTGAATGAATTGAAAACATTTGGTCGGTTCAGCGTGAGGCGAAGCACCCCATTTTCTTGTGTCGATGCGATTTCGTTCATTTGTTAAGATTGATAATGTTTGAGTAAGGATTGCGCTCTTTCTTTGAGGGTTTGACGTAAACTAGCAGGTTCGAGCACCTCGACTTCGCCCGCATAGCCTAATAAATTTCGGATAAATTCTTCGGTTATTAAAATGCGAAGTTCAAAAATGCTAAATGTTGGCTGTTTCTCAACTAATTTTTGAGATGCATGAAAAGCTTGTGTTTCAATGTAGCGCGCCGCAACTGGTTCTGCTTTGATGATGATTTTGACGGCTTCTCCTTTAAATGCGGTAATGCCAACTGCATCTCTAAAGTAGTCGGTGGCATTGAAGTCTGCGGGGATCTGAGCGGCTTCGTCCAGGAGCTGCAATTCGGTCATGCGGTCGAGGGCAAAGGTGCTGATGTCCTTTTTTTGAAGGTCATAGGAGATGAGGTACCAGCGGTTGCGGTATTCCTTCAAGAACAACGGACTTACTTTTCTGGGTTTGGATTGTTGTTGTTGAAAACTGGTGTACATAAACCACACCCGCTTCTTGGCCTGTATGCCCTCCAAAAGTGTGGGTAGGTATTCATTGCCACCTGCAGAAACAGCGGCTTCAAACTGAATGAATTCGGAGAGTTCTTGACTTTGATCCCCAACGGCAACGCGGTCTACGATTTTGTCGATGGCCAAACCAAATTGCTGAAAGAAAGGCACTTCTCGAAATTGTTGCAGTGTAGAAACTGCAAAGCGAATGGAAGAAAGTTCGTCTTCGGAAAGCGGAACGTCGTTGATACTGAAATCCGGATCTTCGTAGAAATAACCCCCGTTTTTTTTGCTGTAACGGATAGGAGCATCGTGTTCCATTTTCATCGTAAAGAGGTCTTTTTCGATGGTGGATGCACAAATATGTGCGCCAGATTCCGAACCAAATAAAGCATCCTCACATGCTGATCGCAGCGCCTCTTTTGACGGAAAGGGCTTGTATTTATTGCGCAGCATCCGGTCGATGATGCGGTAGCGAATCAGCGCATTTTTAATGTGGGGCATTAGTGTTTCTCCAATTTTTGCTGGTAGCCAAAGAGCTCGAAAAATTTGATGGCTTTTACTACTTCATACGGAACGTCGTCTTCCCAACTGTGCACATTGGCTTTGATTTTGCTGAGTACGTCGTCGGATAAAATATGGAGCAGACTTGGGTCATATTCTTGTAGTGCCGTGATTTTATCGTTGGCTTGCATGTAATTGAGCAGCCCGATCATGTTTTCTGGCAGTTTGATATTGCCAAGATGGTACAAACTACCGTCCTCCACATTGATTGCCGGATAAATATACAGTTTCACGTTGTGTCCGAAACCGCGTCCAAAAGCTTCTAATAGACCGCCTGGCAAATTGTCGTAATATTTCTCATCAAAAATGATGTGAAGGTTATAGATACCCATAATGACCCCAACGAGATTTCCTCTTGCAATAGAGGAGAGGTACTCGAGCATTTTGTAGTGCTTGAGGTAGTTTGAGACCATTACAGTATAGCCCAAAGAACCAAGTAATTCGGCGCGATCGAGGAAGTCTTTGTCCGAGATTTTGCCATCGGCGGTGAGGTCTTTGAGGGTGAGTTCAAAGACAACCTCTAGTTGCTCTGGCTTGACGCGCTTTTCTTTGGCAAAAGCTGCTCGAGCGCGTTCAATCATGTCGATGTGCACTTTGGTGACCGGTCTGAATCGGCCCCTCATGAGCAATATGTTTTTCTTGTAGAGCGCAGTGGAGGGTTGCAATACGTTTTTTGCTAAATCGAACATGGTGGCATTGGTGATGCCGCGGCGCACTAAATTGAGTGCAATGATGCGGTTGTCCATGTCCTCGAAATCGGGGCCAGAAATGCGGAGCATATCGATTTCCATGCGGTCTGGTGGCAAGCGGTGTACGATTCCATCTATGAAATCGTTTATGTTGCCCGATTGAAAATAACAAGCGTAAATCAGGTTGACCCCGAGAATTCCCAAAGCTTCTTGTTGGGCTTTGTGGCTGTTGTCATGCATTTTGATGTGCAAAATGACATCGTTGGGCTTTTTATCGAGGCCTAATTGAAAACGAAGCCCGACCCAACCTTGACCTTGGTTGGTTTTGTGGTAATTGAGTGCTTCTACCGTATTGCAAAACGCAAAGAAACGAGCCTCTCTATTCTTGACAGGCAAGATGTCTTGCAAGTGCTTGAATTCGGTTTGGAGCATAGTAAGCAAGCGCTCTTCACAGACGTATCGGACGGTTTCCCCGTACATGGAGTCCGATACTTTCATGTCGTAGGCAGATTGCGTGTAGGCTATTGTACCGGAGCTTCCGCCCGCTTTAAAGAAATTAGCCGCCACCTCTTGGCCAGCGCCAATTTCGGCAAAACAACCGTAGATATCTTGAGTCAGGTTGATTTTAAGGGCTTTGTCTTCGGTTGTTAAACGACTTGCGCTCATGTTAGTGTGGGTCTTTGAAATTCGGATTGGAAATAAAGGAGGTGTCTGTAAGGGTCAGTAAGAATTTTTTGAGCAAATATTTTTCTTGGGCATTGAGTTGCACACCTCCCTGATTGGCAAATTCGATAAGCGGGTCGATGGTCGGGGAGACGTGCACGCCGCTCGAATAGTGCTCAATGACTTCGTCGAGTGTCTGAAAACGTCCGTCGTGCATGTAGGGTGCACTCAAGGCGATATTGCGCAGGGTAGGCACTTTAAATTTGCCGTAATCTTCTGGGTTGCCCGTTACACCACCGCGGCCCAGATCGGTGAAATTGGCATCTAGCCCGTTGTTGGAGTATTTTTTGACCCGCATGAGCGGACCGTTGTGACAATGAAAGCAATCGGCGCCATTTAAACTTTTAAATAGGTCATATCCAGCCCATTCTTCGACGTCCACAGTTTGTAGTATGTTTTGTTCTTGGGAGGTCAAGGACATGCCATTTTCGTATTTGTACATGACGTCAAATTTGGATGACGCGGAAATCATGGTGCGGATAAATTGCGCGATGGCTTTGGTTACCTTGATGGAGTCGATGCCGGGTTCGCCAAATGCGCGGTAAAACTTGTTGCGGTAGTTGATATCGAGATTGAGTTTGTAGACGGCGTCGGTCCAAGTTTGATGCATTTCAATGGGGTTCGGAATAGGTTCGAGAATTTGTTGTTCTAGTGTGGCAGCGCGGCCATCCCAGAAAAAGAAATTGTCCCAACCGAGGTTGATGAGTGCCATGGAGTTGCGCGTGCCTGCAATCCCGTCGATACCAGTAGAATACTTGTTTGGATCAGAAAAACTGCTCTGCGACAAATGGCAGGAGGCACAGCTCATGGAGTCATTGCCCGAGAGTCTTTTTTCGTAAAATAACCAGCGTCCGAGTTCTACGCCTTCCTGCGTCATGGGGTTGTCTGAAGGAATGAGCATGTCGGGAAAATGACTCGGGATTTCCAAAGCATAGGGGGTGGGTCGAAAGGTGGTTTTGTCCTTTCTACACGCACTCAAAAAGAGTAATATGCTTAAGAAAATCAAGATTCTAAACATTAGTAAGGGCTAATGGCGTTTTTGAAATTATCGATTACTTTTTGCGTGAGTGCTTCTTGACCCGCCGCGGTATGGGTAAGGTATTCTGTACTGAGGTTGATGCTATTTACCCCTTGGCCCAAGAAAGCCAATAGGTCGAGTTTGAGTTTGAACTGGCGCGTGTTGTTGCCGATGTCGGTCCAGTTGATGTTGTTGTACTGCAGATTTTGCAGATATGGATCGGTGCCGATATGGAAACTGAAGGATAAATCTGTGTTGGTGGTTGCATCGATGATGGTGTCCACTTTGCCCTCGATATTCATGAAGATGTAACCTGGGTTCCAGCCCCAGTGCATAGGCCCCGCATTGCTGATGTTGAGCGGGCTTTCGTTAGGAAAAGCGCTTGGATCGAGGTGGTTGAGTGTTGAATCAACGCCGAGAACAGCACTTAGGTTGGTGAATTTGGTGTAGTCACCTTCCTTTTTGAATAAGAGGCTACCCGTTTCTCGGTAGTCAAGAAGTGCGGCTTGGTGCAGCGCGGTGCTGCCATTGCCAAAGAGCGTAAAGTAGCACTTGAGTTCTGTAAATTTGATTTTGTATCCCTCTGGTGTTGTATAGATGCTGTCCATGTAAAATGGGAGGGCGCCAAAAACAGGTTGCATGGCTACCTGGAGCTGGGCTTTTGGGGCCTCAGGTTTGTCTTTGTCGCAGGCCACTGCAAGCAGCAGCAGCGGGAGGCAGAAAAATATCCTTTTCATATAACAAAAATACGTCAAAACGCTCAAATTGTTCTTAATTTTAGGAAAAGTTCAGCCCAAATTCAACGAATGCCCCAAACCACCTCTCAAGCCCTCCGCGTTTATGCCGCATCTGCGGGCAGCGGCAAGACCCATCGGCTTGTTTTAGAGTATCTTAAGATCCTGCTCTCAGACGCCAATTACCGCCAAAAGTTCCGTCATATCGTCGCCATGACCTTCACCAATAAGGCGGCCAATGAAATGAAGGAGCGCATCCTTCAAACATTGAGTGGTTTGGCCTATCCAGCAAGTGCCAGCCCAAAAACACAGGCGCTTCAAGCAGATTTGCTCCAAGAAACCACCCTGACAGCAGTTCAGCTTCAGCAGCGCGCGGCAGGTGCCTTACAAGGCATCTTGCATCACTACGAAGATTTCAATATTTCTACCATAGACAAATTCAATTTGCGCCTGATTCGCTCTTTTAGCCGAGATTTGGATTTACCCTCAGACTTTGAGGTGGTACTCAACGAAAAACTCGTCCTAGACGAAGTCCTCGACCTCTTGATTGCCCGCTTAGGTCAGCCCGACGCCGAAGAACTGACCAGTTGGATGCTCGCCTATGCCCGAACCAAAGTTGCGGAAGGCGAATCCTGGGATTTCAAAAGGTCCTTGCTCCAATTTTCAGAAGTATTGGGCAAAGAGCGCAATGCCAAAGAAGTGGCCCTTCTTCTCGAGAGCACCTACACCCCAGATGCCTACCAGGCTTACCAAGACCAAGCAAAACAAATCAAAGATGACTTTTTCGCGCGTTGCGCCGGGGTTCATGCGTTGGCTGCTCCCTTCAAAGGCACTGTCTTCAAAACCGCCACAGACCAAAAACGCATCGATGCCTTTATCGAAGATCCAAATTGGGGCTTGGGTAAAAAGGAGGGCTCGTTTTATGCCCCCACCTTCAAAGAAAAACTCGAACAAGGTCAATTTGATCTTCCAAGCCAAGTTTCAGCCGCACTTTTGAGCTTAGAAGAGGCCTACGAAGCTGCTTTGGGCGCTCATAAACTCATCGAAACACAAAGAAAGAACTTCTACAATATGGCCTTGTTGCAGTACGTCGCGCAACAAACAAAAGTGCTCATGACTGCTCAGCAGCAAATCCGTATATCGGAATTCAACCAATTGATCAGTCAGCTTGTTCAAGGGGAGCAAGCTCCCTATATCTACGAAAGGTTGGGCATCCGTTACGAACATTTCCTACTCGATGAATTCCAAGACACCTCTCGTTTGCAGTGGGTCAACATGATTCCACTCGTGCTGGAGGCAATTGCCTACGAGCGTCCGAATCTCATCGTGGGCGATGCCAAGCAAAGTATTTACCGTTTCAACAACGGTTTGGCCGAACAATTCGTCGCGCTCCCGAGCTTGTACAACCCTGAAAACGACCCCCAAATGGCACGCACGAGTGCGCGCTTCGAGGCCAGCGGTTTCAAGCAGAGTTTGCTCGACAACTACCGTTCGGCTCCTGAAATCATAGCGTTCAACAACTCGCTTTTCGAGCAATTTGCCCAATCATTACCGCCTCAGCACCAAGACTTTTACGCCTCATTAAGGCAGTCTCCGAAATCCGCGAAAACTGGCTATGTGCGCATCGAGAGTTTGGTCAATGACCTGCCCGACGAACTTCTTTTCGAGAAACTCATCGACACCATTCGCGAAGTTTTACAAGATCATTTCAGGCCTTGTGACATCTGTATTTTAACCGAGACCAATAAAAAAGGAAATGCAATCGCGCTTGCTTTGACCCAAGCGGGTATGCAGGTGGTATCCCAAGATTCACTCTTGATTCACGCGCATCCACTCGTTCAATTGTTCTTGCTTTATCTGAAAAAACGAGCAAAACCATCCAATCCAACACTCGGCAAACGCCTCGCAGAGGCTTATTTGAGGGTGAAAGGAAAATTCGATGTAGCCACTTATCTTTCTTACTTCAAAACCTACGAAAAAGAAGGCCGTCAAATCCGTTACTTCGATGAACAAGCTTTTTACATAGCCGAATTTGGCTCGGCAGAAGCGCTCTTCATGCCCTACGAACACTTATTTGATTTGCTGCAAAAAGTCGCTACATGCTTTGACATCAACGATACGCAAGAACCTTACGTACATCATTTTTTTGACATCGCATTTCAGTACCAACTCAATCGAAATGCAGAGCTCTTGCCCTTTCTAGAGTTTATCGAGCAGAATAAAGAGAAGTTGGCCTTGCAAATGCCAGAATCTACTGAGGCTATTCGCATCATGACCATCCACAAGGCCAAAGGCCTAGAGTTTCCAGTAGTCCTCATGCCGAGCCTTGACTTCAACATCATTATTTTTGGTCATTCCAAATTTTTAATGCCTGCGGGTGCTGGTTTGGCCTATTCTTTTCCATCGGATATCATCCCTGAGTTCAAGGCCTTCAAAAATCGAGAACTCGCTGCCATTTTCTTAGATAAACTCAACCTGCTCTATGTTGCGCTCACCCGACCAGAGCGCAGGCTCTATATCTGGAATCACCATAAAGCAAAGGGTTTTGGAGCTCAATTTCATAGCCAACTGAGTCAAATATCGCACCTGACCTCACAAGAAGAGCATGTTTTTGTCGCTGGTGCAGCGCTAGCAGATGAGCTGACCAAGGCAGAAAAACAAAAGCGTCTAAACGCGCACACTTCATTTTATCATCCCTATGCCGCACCAGATCAATTGTGGTACCCATCTTTAGTATTCAGAACTCCCGATACCGAGATGGCACCGGATCAATTATTCGGTATTTCATTTCACAGACTCATGGCGCTCTGTGCTGCTCCTGAACAACTACAGGCGGCCATAGCAACTGCCTTACAAGATGGTGTAATTGCCCTAGACGAACTGCCTGAGCTCAAAAAGGCTGCTGAGCATTTTTGGACGCATGTCAGTGCTCAAAACCTTCATTTGGATATCATAGAAGAATACAACGAGCAGCGCATCATTGCCGAGGTCAATCAAATCAAGCAACCCGACAAAGTTTGGCTCAAAGCCAATGAAGTTATTGTCATTGATTTCAAAACGGGTCTCAGACAAGACACCCACATGAAGCAAATCATTGCTTATGCAACGCTGCTTGAAAACATTTTTAGTTTACCCGTGCGACCTTTTCTCTATTATACCCAACTCGATTTATTCTTGGAGCTGTGAGTCGAGGCCGGCTGTTTCTGCGGCTAGTTTGAGAAAAGTATAAACCAACGGATGCGGCAGGTCTCGGGTAGATGAGATTTGCGGACAAAAACTTGTGGCTAAAAAGAAAGGATGTGATTTAAGCGTAATGATCTCGGGGTCGTCGAATTGGTTTACAGCTTCGATGTCTATAAATTGCCCAATTAATTGTTCCAAGAGTTGTGGATACATGCTGTAGCGCGTTGCGCTTAGCTCCACGGAAGAACAGTTTTCATAAAGCCGTTCCATTGCGAGCGTGCGCGGCAGTACTTCTATGCGCTCGAAGTGCGCACTATTGACCAAATTTTCTGAGATGAGTTTCTCCCCGTAAGGGTTCATGTTATTGGCCGTAATGAGGTAATCTATAAATATACGAAAGCATTCTCCTGTAGCAAAAACAGGTGTTTGTAGGTCGACGAGATTGCGAAAAACACCATTCAAAAAGAAAGGATTGAGGTAGGGCCCTGGTGCAACCCAAATGCCGTCGTATTGTTCGAGGGTTGGTTTCTTGAATTGTAGGGCCTCGTTGATTTTGATCCAATAGTAATTGATTTCAAGATCGAGGAACTCGGCAGCGTGGTCCAAGGAAAGGTTTGTCGCGTGGTGCGAGTTGTAGGTGAAGTTGTAGTCGCCTATGATTGCTATTTTGAGTGCTTCACTCATTCAGGCGTTTTGGTTCAACTTAGGTTAGCGTTTGAACCAACCGCGCAGCTTAGCGTTGTTGATCTGAATAGACTCCTCGGCACTGGTTTGAGGATCTACGTACCACACTTTACAGCTGAAGGTTACTTCAAATAAAGAGTAGTCGCCGTTACCGTCAGAGGCTTGTTTTAAGATGGTAAAGTTTGCGGTTTGACCTGGGTCTGTTTCGCGAGAAATCCAAAATTTACCGGTATTGTCTGTGTAAGAAACTTGCACACCATTGATAGAGTTAGTGGCTAGGGTAGCGACATCTTTGAACGGAACTGGATTGCCCGAGTTGGTCATGTGGAAGTCGTTGAACATAGGAAGGGTTGGGGTTGCGCTTCCCGTTGCATCCCATTCCAAAGATCCAAAAGACAATGAAATATTTTGAGGATTTGCTGTAGATGCCATTCCGAAGGAATAGATGACCTTTGACATCACCGGTGCTACATTGACGATTTGAGTGTCCAATGCGAAACCAAGGTAGTTATTGACATTTTGCGTGAGTTCAACTTGGGTACCATTGATATAGCCCACAAAACTTGCGTTGAGGTCCACTTTATTGCTTGGTGGTGGAATCACTTCGTGTTCNATACAAGCTGAAGAAATCAGTAGAAGTAGGGTAGCTAGAAAGGCAAAGCGCGTCAGTTTCATGCGTTTGTGTTTAGGTGATAATGTCTCAAATTTAGTTCTATAAACGCAATTGTCCAAAAAAAGATGCTTTCTCGATGAAAAAATCAACATCATTTTGCATTCAAATACTGCAGAAATTCCTGAAGTGCGCTTTGATGAAGTGGCATCGCGCCTTTGGAAATGAGCGTAAATACCTCACTCGACTTGTGTTCAGAACTTTTTTTTGATCCGCTGTGAAGGGTTAAATTTTGCCAATTATCATGAAGTAATTTGACGAAATTTTGAGCTGTGACTTGCCCGATTTCTGTTTGTTTTGTCAGTTGGAAATGATATAGTTGCCATGGGTCTTGTCGGAGGTCAAATACACTCACAAAGTTGTCGCCAATTTGAAGTAGCCCTGGCATATGACTGTAGGCTTTTTCCAAAACGATATTTGAAAATAGGTCGATAAAGCCCTGAGCCTTGGCAGGGTCTTGACTCGCGAGCGCGCGCCATTCGGCGTCGTAAAGTTCGTTGAGAATAAGAAATTGCTTGAACTCGGTTTCGAGTTCGGCAAGTTCTTGAGCAGTAAGTGACCTGAATTTGAGCATTATTCTGCTTCGCTGAACTGAACTTCGAGACTGATATCGAGCACTTCTGTGACGCTTTTTTCCGTGATGGCTTGTTCGAGCTCAAATTGATATTTGCCTTTGAAGGGAACCTTGCGGCGCTTGAAAATGAGTTGGTGCTCTACCACTGTCCCCGACTTTTTACCGATCCAGTTGCCGTTTGGATCTGCCATTTTGATTTCATATGGTTCGCGCACACTCTTGCCAAAGGGCGGTGTGGTGCGCAAGAAAATCCAGAGGTTATTGAAGGGGTAATCGGTGGTGGTGCGGAGTGTAAATATGAAGTCGTAAAGCTTGGTGGTGTCTTGGATGTCGACACTGAATTTGGGCTTAACGGCTTGTGTCCATTGTTCGTTTTTAAAACGATAGGCTTTGGTGTAGATGGCATTTTTGGTGCAACTCACCAAAAGAAAGCCCACTAAGAAAAGAACACTAATTAGCTTTTTCATTTTTTGGCCCTCCGGGGTTCGGTTTGCGTGGTTTGCGATTGGGTCTTCTTTTTTTATTGTTGTTGCTGAAAGACTTCTCAAAGCGCGTGAGGCTGTCTTGACCCACTACATTTTGGTAGCCAATTTCCTCTACCTTTTCTTTGACTTGTGCAAAATCTGCGAGGTCTTTGGGCTTGACACCNTCTTTGTTGAGTTTTTTGATTTCGGCAACGCGCTCGGGTGAGAGGGCTACCATGCCGGTTTCGCCTTTGTAAGCATACCAAATAATGCGCTTGAATACATCCGTTTTCATGTGAATGGCATCGCCTTTTTCGGTATGGAGTTTGCCATCGGCCTTTGGCATCGATTTAATGGCATCTAAATACATGTCGAGCTCGTAATTGAGACAGCATTTGAGTTTGCCACATTGACCAGCCAATTTTTGTGGGTTCAGGGAAAGTTGTTGGTAGCGGGCTGCTGAGGTAGAAACAGATCTGAAGTCAGTGAGCCAGGTGCTGCAGCAAAGTTCTCTGCCGCAAGAGCCAATGCCACCTAAACGAGAAGCTTCTTGACGCGAGCCAATTTGACGCATTTCTACCCGTACTTTGAAGCGATCTGCCATGTCTTTGATGAGTTGGCGAAAATCGATGCGCCCTTCGGCAGTGTAATAAAAAGTTGCTTTGCTGAGGTCGGCTTGATATTCGACATCTGAGATTTTCATGTCAAGGCGCAAGTTTTGGGCAAAAGTGCGCGATTGGGTGAGCAAATCGCGTTCAAGTGAACGTCCTTTGATCCATTTGTCGATTTCTTCTTGATTGGCGATGTGCAAAATCTTTTTGCACTCCATGGTTTTGAGATTGGGTGCTTTTTTCTTGACTTGGATTCTGGCGAGTTCGCCCAAGGCGGATACCACACCGATGTCCCAACCTGGGCTGGTGTCTACGGCAACAACGTCGCCGGTTTGTAAAGAAAGGTGGTCGGCGTTGCGATAAAATGCTTTTCGGGCATTTTTGAACCTGACTTCCACGAGTTCGAAAGTACTTTGTCCTTCAGGTAAAGTGATATTGGCAAGCCAATCAAAAACCTCTAATTTATTGCATCCGCCGCTGCTGCATGTGCCGTTGTTTTTACAACCTTTTGGTGTTCCTCCACCGCTACTACATGACGCACAACCCATTTGATTTTTTT
>JGI25921J50272_10000179_pt1 | contig 20829 bp, 19 predicted proteins | sample LauGreSu1BDMLBSD_2_FD_50272 | JGI IMG/M metagenome (IMG submission 50272) | reverse complement strand
CTTGAAATCAAGCCACAAGTTCTAATTACATATGACGAGATTGGTGGCTATGGGCACCCAGATCATATTAAGGCTCACCTAGTTGCAATGCGGGCAGCTGAACTTGCTGAATCTCGTGGATGGAAAATTGAAAAAATTTATTGGAATACGATGCCAAAATCAGTTATTCAAATGGGCATTGAGAAAATGAAAGAGGTTGGCTCAGACTTTTTTGGGGCTGAAAGCGCCGATGATCTGCCTTTTGCTAAGCCAGATGAATTGGTCACATCAGTTGTAAAAGCACCTGAATACGTTCCACAAAAATTAGCAGCAATGAAGGCACATGCAACTCAGATTTCTGTTGATGGGCCATTTTTTGCACTATCAAATAATTTAGGCCTGTCGGTTTGGGGAGATGAGTACTACACACTAGTAAAGGGAAAACCTTCAGAGCCTTTTGATGAAAATGGCCGAGAGCTAGATCTATTTGCAGGTATTAAGTTATGAATTTACTTAAATCAATAATTTTTGGCGCATTGGTTGGATTTAGCTCTGTTCTGCTTCACAATTTTGCTTCCCCATTTGGCTTGATCGCTTCATTTATCCTTACCTATCTGGGAATAAGAATTATTAAAGATAAATTCTTTTATATGCGCTATCAAATTCTTGCATCAGCTGCCTGGCTTGGAGTTGTTATAGCTGCTGGCACACCTGGAGTAGGGGATGAGATTTTGATTATTGGAAATACCAATGGAAATCTTTTCCTAGTCGGCGGCTTTTTATCTATTATTTTTGCTTTAGTAAAATCACGCTCAAGATATCGCTAGATTATCCATTCCCAACTTTGACCCTCTTTACTATCTTTAACTGCAATTCCTTGCTCTTGTAGCAATTTACGAAGTCGATCACTCTCCTCATAATCACCTTGTTGCCTGGCCGCAGCACGTTTATCCAGAAGTTGCAGCTGATCANTGGAAGCAACTTTTTGATCAATTTGCTTAAATAAGTTTAATCCCAGAATTTGATCGACTTTAAAAAATATTTGATACTTTGTTGCATCCGAAACCTCTTCAGATTTTTCAAGTGATCTTAGTTTTTGTAATGCCCTTGGAGTATCAAGATCTTGTTGCAAATCCGCTAAAACATCAGTAATCCATTTTCCCACCAAAAGCTGATCAACTTTGGAATCTTGCTGCCAAGACAATGTTTTGCTGCGCCACCTTTGAAGTAACAGATGAGCTGCTTTTAAACTATCCCAACTTAAATCCATCTGACTGCGATATCGATTTTCTAAAAAGCACAAGCGAAGTGCTAGTGGATCAATATGCTTTGCCTCTAAATCAGATACTAAAACAACATTTCCAGAACTTTTTGCCATCTTTCGTCCCTCAAACAATAGATGTTCACCATGCACCCACATTGCTACTGATTCGCTGCCAATTGCTGCATTTGATTGGGCCCGCTCATCTTCATGATGAGGAAACCTTAAATCGATTCCACCTAAGTGCAGGTCGACAAAATTGTTTAGATAGTGCAATGACATTGCTGAACATTCAATATGCCAACCAGGAAATCCTTTACCCCAAGGTGAATCCCAGATCATTTCACTTCGATTACCTGCTGCTTTCCACAACGCCCAGTCTGCATGGAATTTTTTAGCACCATCTTCGGTGTATTCAAAGCGGTGACCTGGTTTAAGTGAATCCAATCTATTTCCACTAATCGCGCCATAGCCCTGGAAAGATTGGGCTGAGAAATAAACGCAATTATCAGTTCCCACATAAGCATATTCTTTTTCAATAAGTTCGGTAATTAACTCCTGCATTAATTTAATACACTCACTTGCCTTTGGGTATTTATCCGCTGGATTAATATTTAGTTTTGCAAGATCTTTGTGAAATCTGCCTTCATAAATTCGAGCAATCTCAAATGGGTCTTTGGATTCCGCTTTTGCTTGGGCCAACATTTTGTCCTCAACAAAATCTTCAGACATATGGCCTACATCGGTGATGTTTTGAATAAAGCTAACCTCAAATCCAAGGTATTTAGCTAATCTTGTTATCAAATCTCCAAGCAGAAAAGTTCTTAAATTTCCAACATGCGCATCTCGATACACAGTTGGACCACAGCTATAAACTCTGATTGTTTTGCCATCACTACAAACCAGTGGTTGTAATTGTCGAGATTTTGTATCAAAGAGTGAAATCTTTGTATCAATCACGAGGNGGGACTACCTTCCATAATGCAATTTGGCTTGGGTCAAACAAAACTACGGTGCCATCCTTTTTTCTAACTGTGTTTTCACTCTCTAAAACACCGAGGATATCCCGATAGCCGCCTGCGGGATCGTGCATGCGAATACTTACTCGCTGCCCAACTTGCGCCGTGAATGGCTGCATTTGACCCTCTCGATTAAACTCAGGGCTGCCNAGACCACGAGTTGATGGCAGTATTGTCTACCTAACTAGGCAGATATAACTGTAAGGAGAAGCATGACCTACATAATTGCGCAACCTTGTGTTGATGTTAAGGATAAGTCCTGCATTGAAGAGTGCCCAGTTGATTGCATATATGAGGGCGATCGAATGCTTTATATCCAGCCTGATGAGTGCGTGGATTGCGGTGCATGTGAGCCGGTTTGCCCAGTCGAGGCAATTTATTATGAAGATGATGTGCCAGCTGCATGGAAAGAGTATGGCGAGGTAAACACAAAGTTTTTTGTTGAAATTGGTTCACCAGGTGGTGCTGCAAAGTTAGGTCCAATTGGTAAGGATCATCAAACAGTTGCCGCACTTCCGCCACAAGCGAAATAGGTTTTTCTGAAACTTCCAGATTTNCCATGGGACTTATTAGCTCCCTATGGTGATAAGGCCAAAAAATATCCAGATGGTTTTATCGATCTGTCTCAAGGCACACCAGTTGATCCCACTCCAAAATTTATTCAAGACTCTTTAGCATCCGCTAGTGATTCACCAGGTTATCCAGTAGTTGGTGGAACAGAAGCTTTACGGACCGCTCTTCGAAACTGGTCAATTAAGAACTTAGGAGTTACTGGCGATTTTGATGTGTTGCCATCAATTGGATCAAAGGAATTCATCGCTTTATTGCCCACCTTTTTACAAAGCAAGAAAGTTTTATATCCAAAGATTGCCTATCCAACATATTTAGTAAGTGCGATGATGGTTTCAGCCGAAGCAATTCCAGTTGAGATTGATGCAAGCACTTGGCCTAGTGCAGATTTAGCCTGGCTTAACTCACCATCAAACCCAACTGGGCAGGTGCAAACAGATGATGAGCTAAAAGCTTGTATTCAGTGGGCTCAAAAGAGTAATTCAATCTTGGCAAGTGATGAGTGCTACTTAAGCTTTGCAAAAGATGCAAAATCAATTCTGGCACTTGCAAATGGAAATAACACTGGCTTATTAGCTGTGCTCTCTCTTTCTAAACGTTCAAACTTAGCTGGCTATCGCGCAGGCTTTGTAGTGGGCGATAGCAAATTAATTGATCAGATTAGACAGGTGCGAAAGCATGCTGGGCTGATGGTTCCGCTGCCAGTACAACAGGCAATGATTGTTGCTTTATCTGATGAAAAACATGTGCAAGAGCAGGCAGCACGTTACAGCGCTCGCCGTAATACTCTTAAAGCCGCACTTTTAAGTAAGGGATTTAAAATAGAACACAGTGAAGCTGGTTTATATATCTGGTGCACCAGGGGAGAGGATGGCTATAAAACAGTTGATTACTTTGCCCAATTGGGAATTTTAGTAACGCCAGGTGCTTTCTATGGCAGTGATAATTTTGTAAGAATTGCATTAACAGCAAGTGATGAAAAGATTTCCCAAGCAGCAACTCGGATAAAAGCGTGAGAACTGGCGCAATACTTTTAGTCGGCGGCATGGGAAGTCGATTAATGCCACTTACTAAATCAACGCCAAAACCAATGCTAAGTGTTGCCGGGGTTCCATTCACAGAGCATCAAATTCGAAAAGCTGCAGATGCTGGGATATCTGAAATAGTTTTAGCAACATCTTATAAGGCTGAGTTATTTGAACCATATTTTGGTGATGGCAGTAAATTTGGAATTAAAATCAAGTATGCGGTGGAAAAAACAGCGTTAGGCACTGGTGGCGGTATTAAAAATGCCTCATTCCTTCTTGATAATTGCGATGAGGTAGTAATTTTCAATGGTGATGTTTTAAGCGGACATAGCCTAGAAAATCAATTAGATTTTCATCGGAAAAACAAGGCAGAGGTTACTTTGTATTTAACTGAGGTAAAAGATGCACGGGCATATGGATGCGTTGAGTTAAGTGCTGATAAAAAAGTGGAGTCCTTTAATGAAAAAATGGAGAATCCAAAAAGTAACTTGATTAATGCCGGATGCTATGTGTTTAATCCAAAAGTTATTGAGCAAATAGCTGCAGATAAAGTAGTGAGTATTGAGCGCGATACCTTTCCTACGTTGTTAGCTAGTGGAACTAAAGTTGTTGGCTATGTAGATAACTCCTATTGGTTAGATATTGGAACCCCTGCTGCGTTAGTAAAGGCCTCATCTGATTTAATACTTGGAAAAATTTCCTCATCAGCCACACCAACTCATAGCGGAGATTGCTTGATCTTTGATTCTGCGACCATTGGCAGCGGATCAGAAATAAATAATGGATCGGTAATTGAAAGTGAAGTTGTAGTTGAGAGTAATTGCCAAATTAATGGATCAATTGTTGGTAAGGGAGCAAAAATAGGCAGTAATTGCCAAATAAGTGACTCAATAATCGCTCCAGGGGCCCAAATTCAGGCTGGAATGGTGATTTTAAACAATTATTTAGGCTTTTAAATATCTTCAATTTGCATACTCTCGACTTGACTTAATCGAGTTACAAGCGTGTAATTCTCCTATTAGTGGGCCCACCCTGGTCCTTAGGAACTCGAGATCTAACTTAAGAGTCATTGGAGATATATGTCAGACCAACGTGCAGAGCTAGCGGCCCTAGTAGTTTCATCAGAACAGCTTTCCTGGCAGGAGCGGGCATTGTGTGCTCAAACTGACCCAGAGGCCTTCTTTCCTGAGAAGGGTGGATCAACCCGGGAGGCTAAGCGAGTCTGCCTTTCCTGTGATGTTCGTTCAGAGTGTTTGGAGTACGCCCTAGCTCATGATGAGCGGTTTGGAATTTGGGGTGGATTATCTGAACGTGAGCGTCGTCGCTTAAAGCGCCGTACCGCTTAAAATAACGGGTGGCTGAAAAGCAAAGTACCGGGGTTCAAACCCAACTTAAAGATCAATTTGTAACTGCGATTGTAGTTACTCATGATGGTGTGACTTGGCTTAATGAGGTTGTTGCTTCTTTATCTTCCCAAAAACATAAGATTGATCAAATCATTGCTGTTGATAATGGGTCAATTGATGACTCCGTTAAATTATTAAATAAAGCTGGCATTGAGGTAATTAAAAAATCTCGCAGAACTGGCTTTGGAGCCGCAGTAGCTGCAGCTGTTGCAAAATTACCACCACTTGATGATTCAGGAAATAAACAAGAGTGGTTATGGATTTTGCATGATGATTGTGCACCAGACCGACATGCATTAGGTAAATTACTAGAGGCAGTCATTTCACGACCTCAGGTTGGAATAGCCGGACCAAAAATATTAGGTTGGTATGACCGCAAACATATTTTAGAAGCTGGCATAAGCATNACTGAAAATGGCACTCGCTGGACTGGACTAGAAGAGCGAGAGCATGATCAGGGACAGCATGATGAAGTTAAAACAGTCTTGGCAGTAAGCACAGCTGGAATGTTAGTAAAGCGTTCTTTATTTGAAGAGTTAGGTGGCTTTGACCCAAGCCTTGAATTATTCCGTGACGATATTGATTTAGGTTGGCGCGCAAATATCGCTGGCCACTCGGTAATTTGTGTTGGCGAAGCAATTCTTTATCATGCCGAAGCTGCGGCCTCCGAAAGACGTTCGGTTGATGTAAAAGATGCGATTTTGCATAGACCGTTGTTGTTAGATAGAAGAAATGCTGCTTTGGTATTGCTTGCAAATTCAAGCTGGTGGATTTTGCCGTGGGTAGCAATTCAACTTCTCTTTACCTCAATCGGACGAGCAATTCTCTATTTACTAGCAAAACTTCCAGGATATGCTGCTGATGAAATTGCAGCTATTGGTTTGTTGATATTTAAGCCAGCTGATTTAATAAAATCAAGAAGATATCGAAAATCAAGCAGAGTATTAACTGCGCGAGTCATAAAACCATTCATCCCAAATCGAAGTATTCAGATTCGAACAATTCTAGGAAGAATTTCATCATCATTATCTAACTTGTTTAGATCTAGTAAACAAGAAATATCTTTGGCCTCACCAAGTAGCTATTCAGATATCGGAGTGGTTGATGAGAGTTTTGATGAATTAGATTTTCCTGTGAAGCAAAGTTTTAGCAAGATTAGATCTCTACTAAAGCAGCCATTCTTATTTGGAGTGCTAATTACAATACTTATTTCTATTCTCTACTCCCGTAATCGCCTTGGGTCTTTGTCTGGTGGGGCAATGGCAGTCGCACCTGCAAGCGCAATGGAAATGATTACCTCCTATGTTAATTCTTGGCATTTAATCGGACTTGGTAGCAGCTCTGCTGCACCAGCCTGGATTCCAATAATTGGTATTGCATCCTTTATAACTGCCGGTAATCCGCAAATATTCTTAGCTTGTCTATTTCTCTTTTCTCCAACTTTGTTATTTATTCTAAGTTATCGGGCAGCACGGAAATATTCATTAACTAACTACTCCAGCGTATTTGTTGGAATTATTTATGCTCTATCACCGGTAACTTTGACGGCAATAAATCAAGGACGACTTGGTACTTTAGTAATAGCTCTTATTTTGCCAGGATTATTCACTTTGCTTGAAAGAAATCGAGGGTTAAAAACTATCGGTTGGCGAAAAGTTTTCTCAATTGCGTTAATAACAGCGGTAGCAGGAGCATTCTCGCCACTGTTCTTGTTATCTTGGGTGCTTTTCCAAATTGGTGTAGTGATTTACACATACTTGAATACTTCAAATTGGAAATCAACTGAAATTGCTGTAATTAGGAAAAATTTCTCTGATGATGAGTACAAAAAACGTGTCGCACTGATATTTATGCCCCTGCTGATAAATATTCCAAATTCACTATCTCTTCTACTAAATCCGATTACTTCACTGCGTGAACCAGGACTTTCTCTTGAATCAGCTGGGCCGCTATCAACTCTTCTTTTTAACCCAGGAGGACCAAGTGCACCTGGGTTATTTGTTTTGGCTCCATTTGCTCTTTATCTTTTAATTGGAGTTTTTTCAAAGGATCAAAAGTATTCTGCAATTAGCGCCTTACTTGCAATATCACTTGCTGCAACTATTAGTTCATATTTTGTCCAAGGTAATAACAGTGGAGCGCAAAGAATTTGGAGCGGGCCTTTAATTTTGTTCGCTCAATTACTTGCCTTGCTACTAATCTTTGCCATAGCCGAAAGAATTATCCCGCAATTACGAATCAGCAATTTTGGCTTTAGGCACATCGCTTCTGTGTTTACAGCACTTGTCACAATTACTTCAATGATTACTATTTCAATCTGGGCAACTAGCGTGGGCGCAAACTCTGTTTTACGCGCTAATCAGGAGCAGGTTATTCCACCATTCATCACAGATTTAGCAAGTACTGAGGAACGACCAAAAACTTTGGTAATTCGTAAAACAGATGAACAGCTGAAGTACTTCGTAACTCGAGGTGGGGATTTGCAAATAGGAAATGCCGATGTAGCAAGTCAAACTCCGGAGCAATTCCATAAAGCAATCGTGGATTTAGTTAATGGCGTAGGCGGAAGCACTAGCCAGGTTTTAGGTTTTTATGGAATTAAATATGTTTACATGAAAAATCCAGCAGATGCAGGGCTTACTAGAACAATCGATGGAATTGGTGGTTTCACTAGAAGTTCAGAAACCAAAGATGGAATTGTTTGGAAGGTTGATAAGTCTCATGCACGTGTTACATTCCAAAATAAGCAAGGGCAATTCTTCCAAGTTAATTCAACTGACAAATCATCCAAAGCTTATGTATCTGGTGCTGGCGTAATTTTATTGGCCGAAAAATATGATAAATCTTGGCACTTAATGTTAAATGGGAAACCAGTTCCATTACAGGAGCATCCATATGGAATTCCAATTTTTGAAATTCAAGAGCAAGGTGAAATTTTGTTAACTCATGATGGAACTAACCGACGGGCTTGGATTTCATTGCAATTAATTGCATTAATCAGCACAATTGTTTTGGCGCTACCTGCTGGGCGCAAACGGCGAGAAGTTCCACTTGAGGAATTGCTATGAAAATTACCCGTAATCAAGCTGCCTACATTGGTGTAGCAATCATTTTGGTTCTTTTAGCAGGGTTGTCCTATTTCGCCCCTGAGCGGGATGAACAGATCAAATTAACGAGTTCATATCCAGCAACTGTATGTCCGGCGATAGGAAACAANGTTTCTTCAATTGCAGCTCTGACATCTTCAAAGATAGATAGAAGATTAATTGATGGTGTTAGNAAGAGACTTAATCCTGGCAAAGGCAATGTTATTCCACTAAAAAATNCCTCACTNCTTGTTGAAGGCAATCCTGGCACTTCATTAACTTTTGCAAACAACGGTTGGAAATCTGTAGTGCCATGTTCTGTCAGCAATGGTGAACAATGGTTTGTTGGTGGCTCTGGTGGGCTAACCAGTAAATCATTTCTCTATATAGTTAATAGTGGATTTAGTGAGTCTGCAGTTGATTTAGAGTTATTCACATTAAATGGGCCAATTGAATCTAAACTTGTTTCAGTTCCTCAAAATTCAACGAAGAAAATCGCAATTGATTCACTTGTCCCAGGTGAAGAATCAATTGCTTTGGCTGTTAAGACTAGATCTGGACGAGTTAGTTCTTATCTATTTGATGAACGAAAAAAAGGTCTCAAAGCTCTTGGAGCTGATTTTGTCGCACCAGTGGGGCAAGCTCGTAAGCAGGTGGTGATTCCTGCAATTTCTGGATTATTTGGAAAACTATCTCAAAATACAAATTCTGTATCGCACACCTTGAGATTGCTGGTGCCATCATCAATTGATGCAAATGTTGATATTTCAGTCAATTCAGATGATGGAAAATTTATTCCGGTTGGACTTTCTCAACTGAATATTAAGAGCCAAAGAGTTTTCAACGTGCCCTTAGCATTTGCACCAACAAACCAACCATTTTCACTAATTATTGAATCAGATCAACCGATTCTGGCTTCAGTCTTATCTAATTTCTCCTACGGTAAGAGCTCTGAGATAGCTTGGGCAACTGGCGCCGATGAACTTTCGAAGTGGTCCGTGAATTTAACGGGCTCAAAACCAACATTAACTTTTGTAGGGGAGCGAATTGATATTCAGATTTCAGCAACTGGTACCAATGGCAAAAAATTTGAAAAGAAATTATCAGGTTCAAATTTCCTTAGTTTGGCGAGCACCAGTTGGCTTAAATAAATTAGAAGTACTGGCTAATCGCACTGGAATCAGCGGTGGAGTTATCTTCTTGCCTGAGGCAGGTGGAATTGGGTCAAGCTATATACCAATGAACAACGGCGCCAATTTAGAAACAGCTTCCGAGCCAGTTTCTGATGCGCGCGTAATTAGTAGAGGCTAAATCCCAACTTTTTCGGCAGTATCGTATTAATCTGTTGCTATGCGAAAATCGGCCAGCCGAAACTGCTCAAGAGCAAGTTGCACTAGCGCTGCCATAAAAACTCTTACCTACATTTATTCTGACTCAACAGCAGTGCTTGGACCACTTTCAACATATGCCGAACCACATAATTACGATCTATGTGCNGTGCATAGTGANCGATTGACTGTTCCAGTTGGCTGGAGTGTNATCAAAGAAGAGATTATTGATCAAAATCTTGGACCCTCAGATGAAGANTTAATGGCAATTGCAAATGCGGTTCGAGAAGTAGCTAATTCAGATTTGGCAAGCAAAAATATGCCACCAGAGTTAGGCCGGCGCGGACACCTTCGTGTNCTGCCATCAAATTAGTACTTTACATTTACCTTTAACTCGTCAAAGATAAACGAACTATGTTNGATAAAATCATTAAAGCCTATGACATTCGAGGCTTAGTTAAGAATGAAGTTACTACCGATTTTTCTTTTGCTCTAGGTGTTGCTTATGCAAAGTTTCTTGAGATTGAAAGAGAGCCAGCAACAATTGTTGTTGGTGAAGATATGAGAGATTCTTCCGCCCCACTTGCAGATGCCTTCTCTGACGGAGCGACTAGTCAAGGCATGGATGTAATTCGAATTGGGCTTGCTTCCACCGACATGCTTTATTTTGCTTCCGGCAAATTAAATCTTCCAGGTATTATGTTTACAGCGAGCCATAACCCAGCCCAATATAACGGAATGAAGCTTTGCAAAAGTGGTGCAAAACCAATTGGCCAAGAATCTGGATTACTGACNATTAAACAATTAATTCAAGAAGGTATTGCTATATCAAATCGCCCTGTTGGCTCAATTAGAAAAATGGATTTACTAGATGACTATGTAACTTACTTAATTGATAGGTTTCCAAAGAAAACATTTAAAAAGCGAAAGCTAAAAGTTGTAATTGATGCAGGTAATGGAATGGCTGGTTTTACAGCCCCGTCAGTGATGAAAAAACTAAATGTTGAGTTGATTCCTATGTATTTTGATTTAGATGGTGATTTTCCTAATCATGAAGCCAACCCAATTGAACCTAAAAACCTAAAGGATTTGCAGAAAAGAGTTAAAAAGGAAAAGGCAGATTTAGGTTTAGCCTTTGATGGTGATGCCGATCGATGCTTTCTTGTTGACGAGAATGCAGATCTGGTCAATCCATCCTCTCTCACGGCCCTAATTGCGGTCAGGGAATTAAAGAGGAATCCAGGNGCTTCCATTATTTATAATTTGATTTCATCAAAAGCTGTGCCAGAAATTATTCTAGAAAATGGCGGCAAGCCTGTGCGCAGCCGCGTAGGACATTCATATATCAAAAGTTTGATGGCGCAGACAGGCGCTGTATTTGGAGGCGAGCATTCAGGGCATTTTTATTTTGCAGATTTTTGGCGCGCAGATTCAGGAATGCTTGCGGCCTTANATGCACTTGCTGAGTTAATGGATTCACCTAAATCACTTTCGGAAATTTTGGAATCCTTTGATAGGTATTTTTCAAGCGGTGAAATTAACACTCAAGTCAAAGATGCTAGTAAATCAATTAAATTGGTAAGAAAAAAGTACGAAAACGAGAACGAAATAGATGAGTTAGATGGACTGACGGTATCTTCACAAAAGTGGTGGTTTAATCTTCGCCCTTCAAACACCGAACCACTTCTTCGCTTAAATGTGGAGGCAGATTCCCCAAAGCTAATGGCGGAGATTAGGGACACAGTTCTATCCCTTATTTGAAGGTGATAATTTAATTGATACAGGGTATCTTTATCCTCTATCCATCCATTAGTAAACCTTAGATTTACATAAAATACACAGGAGCGTAAATGAGNACTACAACTGCAATTAGAAGTGATATTGCCAATCCTGCCTTGGCTAGTGAAGGTAAAAAGAGGATTGAATGGGCGGCACGGAATATGCCAGTGTTGGCACAAATTAAAGATCGCTTTGCTAAAGAAAAACCGTTTACTGGTATTCGAATTGCAGCATGCATGCATGTAACAACAGAGACTGCGAATCTAATGTTGGCCCTGAAAGCCGGTGGCGCAGATTTAGCTTTATGTGCTTCAAATCCACTTTCAACTCAGGATGACACTGCTGCGGCTTTGGTACATGAATATGGAATTTCAGTATTTGCTAGAAATGCAGTTGATCGCGATGGATATTACGGTCATTTAAATTCTGCACTTGATATCAAGCCACAACTTGTATTTGATGATGGTTGCGATCTTGTCAACGTATTGCACACAACTCGGACAGAATTAATTGCTGGAGTTATGGCAGGTTGTGAAGAAACAACAACAGGGGTAATCCGATTGAGCCAGATGGCAAAAGANGGTGCACTGAAGTTTCCAATGATTGCAGTAAATGACACTGATACTAAGCATATGTTTGATAATCGATACGGCACAGGTCAATCAACATTTGATGCAATATTTCGTGCGACAAACACCTTAGTTGCAGGAAAAATTGTTGTTGTTGCTGGATTTGGCTATTGCGGAAAAGGTGTTGCTGAGCGGGCAAAAGGTTTAGGTGCTGAAGTAATTGTTACAGAAATCGATCCAACTAAAGCACTAGATGCTTTAATGCAAGGATTCCGAGTTATGCCTATGACACAAGCAGCAGCAATCGGTGATTTGTTTATAACAGTAACCGGTAATCGTGATGTGTTGCGCGATGAGCATTTTAAAATAATGAAAGATGGAGCAATTTTGGCAAACTCTGGTCACTTCGATATCGAAATCGATGTTGCATGGCTTGAGAAAAATGCCAAGCAGAAGAACTCCAAAATGCGTCATCAAACAGATGAGTATGTGATGGCTGATGGCCGCCGAATTTTGTTAATAGCTGAAGGCAGACTTGCAAACTTGGGCGCAGCCGAAGGACATCCTGCATCAGTTATGGATATGTCTTTTTCAGATCAAGCTTTAACAGCAGAATGGCTGCTTAAGGCCGGAAAAGATCTAACAGCNGGATTACATAACGTGCCAGTTGAGATTGATAAAAACGTTGCTAGATTGAAGTTGGAGAGCATGGGTTCTGCTTTAGATATTTTGACTCCTGCTCAAGAGCTTTACTTGAACTCTTGGGAACACGGTTCTTAAATGACTTTGGTCATGGTTGTTGATGACGACCAAGACTTGGCGGAGATGCTCAGCATTGTTTTAACTGGNGCAGGCATGAAAGTTGATTTAGTAAATCGTGGTGATCTAGTTATTGATAGATTCAACGCAAGTCCACCAGATTTAGTTCTACTAGATGTTATGTTGCCTGGAATCGATGGCATTGAAGTTTGTAAAATAATTAGAGAACAATCCATGGTGCCAATTGTGATGCTTACTGCTAAAGGTGATACACATGATGTGGTTATGGGACTTGAAGCTGGTGCAGACGATTACATGGTTAAACCTTTTAAACCTCAAGAATTAGTAGCAAGAATTAACACGAGATTAAGAAGAGTTACAAAGGTAGGTACTTTAAGTATTTGCGACTTAGTTATTGATCAAATGGAGCATAAAGTTCTTAAAGGTGACAGAGAAATAGCTTTAACCAGACTTGAGTTCGATCTCTTAGTCGCACTAGCTAAAGAGCCAGGTCGAGTTTTTACGAGGGAAGCCTTGTTAAATGAGGTCTGGGGTTATCAGCACGCNGCCGATACTCGANTAGTTAACGTGCATGTCCAAAGATTACGTTCCAAAATCGAAACTGATGCTGACAATCCAGAGTATGTATTAACCGTAAGGGGTGTTGGATACAAAGCGGGGGCGGCTAAGATTTAGATATGTTCATAAGCAAATTGAAGATTAGGCAATCCCTAAGTCTTAAAGTTTTGCTAACAAGTATTGCTTTTTCTATTTTGATTGCTGCTGTCATTGGAATATCAGTAAGAGATCGAGTGGCCTCAACTATTATCAATGAGAAAATATCTATATCCAAAGTTGAGACAGCAAATGCTATTTATCTTGCCCAAAAACATTTTAAAATCGCTAAATTCCAAGGAGATGTTGGATTAAATAAGGAAGTTCAGGAATTTATTGCATCTAGCAAAGAAGATGGTTCACTTTCAGGCAGAGAGACAGTGATTTTACCAATTGCCACCAACAGTAAANTAGGAAGTATCTATCAAACTGTTCCTTCATTACTTGTACTGGACTCAATTCCAGATAAATTCAGAGAACAAGTGCGAGCAGCAAATGAAGTGCTAGAAGAGAGAATTACAGTCAATTATTCAGATGGAAAACAATTACCTGGTTTCATTATTGGTGGAAAATTAAACATACCTAGAAATGGAACATATGAGATTTATTATCTGTTTAATTTGACCGCGCAGTACGAGAGCATTGCCGTCGTAACTTGGACCTTATTGGCAGCCGGANTGCTACTTGTAATTCTTATCGGTTTAAGTACTCAGTTTGTAATTCGACAGGTTGTGTCACCGGTGCAGCAGGCTGCTGCGGTAGCTGAGAAATTTACGCAAGGTGATCTAACTAGTCGTATGGCAGTTTCTAGCGAAGATGAGCTAGCAAGTCTTGGCAAATCCTTTAACGAAATGGCAGTATCGATTCAACAACAAATTTTAAGATTAGAAAATCTCTCCTTACTGCAGCAGCGATTTGTTTCTGATGTTTCACATGAGTTACGTACACCATTAACAACTTTAAGGATGGCTGCTGAAGTTATCTATGAACAAAAGAGTAGTTTTGATCCAAATATTGCTCGTAGCAGTGAGTTATTAGTCAATCAAATCGATCGGTTTGAACTATTACTCTCAGATCTACTAGAGGTAAGTAGGTTTGATGCAGAGGCAGCTACATTGGGAGTAACAGAGGTTGATATCTGTGATTTAGTGAAGAAAACGGTTGATTATTTGCATCCAAGTAAATCAAATTTGTTTGATTTTTCATCACCACAAGATCAAATATTTATTCAAGCAGACTCCCGAAGAGTTGAAAGAATTCTGCGAAATTTAATATCAAATGCGATTGATCATGGCGAGGGCGGCAAAGTTAAAATTCAGATTAAAGAAACTGAAAATGAAGTGGCTATTGGAGTTCGAGATTACGGTTTAGGTTTTGAAGAATCAGATGCTCCTTTCCTATTTGATCGTTTTTGGCGCGCTGATCCATCCAGAGCACGAACCAGTGGTGGAACAGGACTTGGGTTATCAATTGCACTTGAAGACACAAAACTGCACCAGGGACAGTTATGGGCTTGGGGTCAACCTCAACAAGGAGCTCACTTTGTGCTAACTCTTCCTAAACAACATGGTAATTCAGTTCAATCATTTCCGATTTCACTGGAGCCAGATGACCTTATTTCAACAGGTTTTAAGTATTGATTAATTGAAAGTGAATCTCTGCTATAACACATAAATGTTTGGAGCTTTGAATTCACTAAAAGAATTAGTCTTCCCAGATATTTGTATCGGATGTAGTTCACCTAATTCAAAGTTTTGTTTTAACTGCCAGCTAAATTGGAAAAGTCCTGTTAAAAAAAGTTATGTAGGCAGCAACCCTTTGTATTTCAAAAGTAACTACGGTACTGAGGCAGCCTCAATTATTTTATTGGCCAAGGAGAGTTCTAATCACGAGGCAATTAAAACACTCTCAGAAAGTATCGCTGAATCAATAATTTTTGCAGTTAAGGATATGAAGATTAATTCGTTAATCTCTATCGTGACGGTTCCATCTTCAAAATCCTCAATCCGCAGAAGGGGTAGAGACCACATCAACTTTTTAGCTCTTGAAGTTGTCAAGAAAATTGCATCCCGTAATCTCGCTGTTGAGTATTTACCAATCCTCATTGCAAAGAAGAACATTAAGGATCAAAGTAAATTAAATGGCAGTCAACGTTCGGAAAATACAATGGGAAATTTCGGGGTAATTGGCTGTGAGTTTCCTCAGGGAGCGATTTTCTTGATTGATGATCTAGTCACTACTGGTTCTTCGATGTTAGAGGCTGTTAGAGCCCTTTCTGAAGCCAAAATGACCGTGACCGCCTTGGTTTCTGCGTGTGCGGTGGGACGTAATTCTCTAATACCATAAGGCACTACGCATTTTAGAAAATATTTTAGAGATCACCGGAGGATCCTTGTGGGTTTGCTAGACAAGATTTTGCGCGCCGGTGAAGGCAAGGCTGTTAAGCAGTTAGCAAAAATTGCTCAAGAGGTAAACAAATTTGAGTCACAAATTTCAGCTCTTGACGATGATGGATTACGTAACAAAACTTCTGAGTTCAAGCAACGTCATGAAAAAGGCGAAAGTTTAGATTCAATTTTGCCAGAGGCATTTGCAGTTGTGCGCGAAGCAGCTAAAAGAACTTTAGGTCAGCGACATTACGATGTTCAGTTAATGGGTGGCGCAACCTTGCATCGTGGAAATATTGCCGAAATGAGAACTGGTGAAGGAAAGACTTTAGTTTCAACTCTTCCTGCTTATTTAAATGCATTAACTGGCAAAGGTGTTCATATTGTTACAGTCAATGATTACCTGGCTGAACGTGATAGCGAGTGGATGGGTCGAGTACATAGATTTTTAGGATTAAAAGTTGGAGTAATTCTGGCAAGTATGTCACCGGCTGAACGTCGCGAAGCTTATTCAGCAGATATAACATATGGCACAAATAATGAATTTGGATTTGATTACCTAAGAGATAATATGGCTTGGAGCCTTGCAGATTGCGTGCAGCGAGAACATAACTTTGCAATTGTTGATGAAGTTGACTCTATTTTAATTGATGAAGCAAGAACTCCTTTATTATCTCTGGCCCAGCCGATAAACCCACTAAGTGGTATGTAGAGTTTGCTAATTTAGTTGGGAAGTTAACTCTTGATAAACACTATGAGATCGACATAAAGAAACGAACCGTAGGAATTTTAGAAGAAGGCGTAACTAGAGTTGAAGAAGCGCTGGGTATAGAAAATCTGTATGAAGCAGCAAATACACCAATGATCGGATATTTAAATAACGCAATCCGAGCAAAAGAGCTTTTTAAGCGGGATAAAGATTATGTTGTAATGAATGGTGAACTACTAATTGTTGATGAACATACTGGAAGAATGCTTGCTGGACGCCGATACAGCGAAGGTCTACATCAAGCGTTAGAGGCGAAAGAGCGCATTGAAATTCAAGATGAAAATCAGACTTTAGCGACCATTACCCTACAAAATTACTTCCGCTTGTATAAAAAACTAAGCGGTATGACTGGTACGGCAATGACAGAAGCATCAGAATTTATGCAGATTTATAAGCTCGGAGTTACGCCAATACCAACTAACAAGAACATGCAAAGAATTGATCAGTCAGATTTAATCTATAAATCTGAAGAGGGTAAATTCCTAGCAGTTGCAAATGACATTGTTGATCGACATAAAAAAGGCCAACCAGTCTTAGTTGGTACTGTTAGTGTTGAAAAGTCAGAAGAGTTATCTTCAATTCTGAAAAAACGTGGCATTGCACATGAAGTATTAAACGCAAAACAACATGAACGCGAAGCTGCCATTATTGCTAGAGCTGGAACTATTGGCGCGGTTACTGTGGCAACCAATATGGCTGGTCGAGGAACTGACATTATGTTGGGTGGCAATCCTGAATTTATGGCCGACTTTGAACTACAAAAACGAGGATTAAATCCTGCTGAGACTCCAGAGGATTATGAGAAGGCTTGGCCAGATGAAATTGCAAAACAAAAAATGGCAGTTGCTAAAGAACACGAAACCGTTGTTTCATTGGGNGGACTTTATGTGTTGGGAACTGAGCGTCATGAGTCTCGTCGTATAGATAACCAGTTACGTGGTAGATCTGGTCGACAAGGTGATCCTGGTGAATCAAGATTTTATCTATCACTTCAAGATGACTTAATGCGTCGATTTAACTCTGGCATGGTTGAAAGATTTTTGGGCGCTGCTGGAATGCCAGAAGATACTCCACTGGAATCAAAAATTGTAAGTAACGCGATTAAATCTGCACAAACCCAGGTTGAATCTTTGAACTTTGAAATGCGAAAAAATGTGTTGAAGTATGACGATGTTATGAATAAGCAGCGCGAAGTTGTTTACTCAGAGCGTCGTGAGGTTNTAGAAGGTGTGGACATTAAAGAGTTGGTTGAAGTTTCGTTAGAGCAAACCATTTCAGCTTATGTTAATTCTGCAACTGCAACTGGAGTTGCTGAAGATTGGGACCTAAAAACCTTATGGAATGCACTTAGAAATCTGTATCCAATTTCCTTTACAGATGAACAAATGTTGGCCGAAATTGGTGGAGCAGTTGCATTAGATAGCGAGTATTTGCTTGAGAAGATACTTCAGGACTCAAGGCAGGCGTATCAAAACCGAGAAGCTCAACTAACTCCAACTGTAATGCGAGAGTTGGAACGAAAGATTTTGCTTTCAGTATTAGATCGAAAATGGCGAGAGCACCTTTATGAAATGGATTATTTACAAGAGGGCATCGGCTTGAGAGCAATGGCTCAACGTGATCCATTAGTTGAATATCAACGTGAAGGGTTTGATCTCTTTGCAGCCATGATGGATGCAATGAAAGAGGAATTAGTTAGCTTTGTGTTTAATGTTGAGGTTCAGGTAGAAGGAGATCAAGTTGGGGCTAAAGGATTAACACCAGCGCCAGCGCCAGTTGCCGCACTTCAATACTCAGCAGCCGATGTTGAGCCAACTGCTGCCGGTGGAACTTCAAAAAATGCACCATGTCCATGTGGTTCTGGNAAAAAATATAAAAGGTGTCACGGAGCTTCTTAAAGCAGATTCAAATCAGTACAGATCCATCGCTTATCAACACCTTCAACTCGTAGCGAAAGTGATCGAACTCGATCTAAAACTCGCAGCGTGACTGTAATCTCCAGAACACCTTCAATTGGTTGGGCAATATAAATTTTCCGGATTTGGCAACTTTTTGTTGCAGGCGTTGCGAGCTCTGTAATTCTTCTTAAAACTGAGCGATGGCAATTTCGATTCATTTGCAATACTGATCTTCGACCAGACCAAACTTCAATAATTTTAATTACAAATGCTTGACTGAACTGATGTAGATCTGGCAACTCAGACAAAGCTGAGGGAATTGGTGAGAACTTGGGGTGAAAGAGCTCACTTCCAAACTCTTTATCCAATGTTGGGACTAGATATAGCTTTTTAATTCCTGAATTAGCAGGTTCTATTAATCTCTGTGCAAGTGTCATAGTTCAAACCTTTATTTACTTCAGGCCAACTGAGATCATCCGAAAGGATGATTTCTGCCTTAGGTTTTACTGGTAAAAAATGAGAGTGAATGTGACAAAATTTGATATCTTCAAAAACTCAAGACTTGCGTTAGGTCTAGCTCTTTTCATAATTGCACTTACATCAGCAAGCTTGATATCTAAGGAAGCAAACCGGTCAGTTTTGGTTTGGGCTAGTACAGGATCTTTGGCTCCAGGCCAAGTTATTGAACAATCAGATGTAACAACTGCCTCTGTTTTACTAGCCCAATCAGCAAAAAACTACCTTTCAACCAATGCTCAAATCATCGGTACAACTGTCCTAACAAGTATTGCAAGCGGTGATTTAATTCCGGCAGCAGCACTTGGAGCCGGGATTGATAGCACCAATCAAAGGTTAGTACCAATAACAGTTGATGCATCAGATTTACCTATCGCATTAGGACGAGGAGATATTGTTGATTTATATGCAGTCAAGAAAGGAAATGCGCAAGTTGAATTCAATCCAGCATTATTGGCTTCAGAGATAAGTGTTGACAAGGTTTTAGAGAGAAACAACTCCGGTGTTGTTAGCGTGCTAGTTATTTTGAATAACGACCAAGTTTTGCCAGTTTTAACTTACATTGCTGAGAGCAGAATAATTCTTGTTAGAACTCGCTGAAGCAAAGCTAAATGTTGTTACCGCTATTTCAAATAATGATGATGAAGAATCGGTTGCACACCTTTTACACTCTCAAGGTTGTAACATTATTTTTCGAGCGTTAAACCTGCAATTACTTACAGAATTTCTAAGCAGGTATGATTTAGAGATCATTGTTATCTACTCTAAAGAGTTTTTAACCACCTCCCATATCGAGGAATTGCTAATAAACTCCTCAAGCACAAAATTTATTGAACTATCACCTGGAGTTAACAAGCAGTTCTTACTTGGTCAACTTGCTCAAGTTAGTAGGCCACCACTAATTCACCAATTAGCCCGAGTTAATAACTTAACTGCTGTGTTTGGAAGCTTTGGATCGCCTGGAATCTCAACGATTGCAAATCATTTAGCTGTTGCTACTTCAGCCAGAGTTATTGCACCAACTCATCATAATCTTAGGCCGTTAACCTCAGCTCAGGTGGATGTGATTAGTGCAGCGCAATTAGATAAAACTCTTTCAGATATTGGAAGTGATCCAGTAGTTATAGATGCTGGGGCTTGCATAAATCTGACAAAGATTCTCTCCGACCGGAGAGCATCAGCACTGTGGTTGAGCCAGAGTTTAATTTGTGCTAAATCGATAATCTATGTTGTGAAAGCAAATGATAATGGCATGATCTATCTATCAGAATTTGTATCAGATTTTAAGAAGGTCATCAATCCACCAAAAATACTTTACGTCTTAAATCAACAAAGATTTGATCGAAAAGGTGAGGTGATTCAGGCTAAGTTTCTGGAATTAATTGATTCACAAATCCATGTTCAAGTTCCATATGATCGCCGATCGGAGCAGTCACAAACCGGGGGATTAGCAAGATTTTGGCGCAATACAACCTTTAACAAGCAGATAGCAAAAATTGGTAGCCAGCAGATATAAAAGTGGCTCTACCATTGGCTCATGGCATCCCTTTCAGAGCTAATCTCAGAGAACTCAAAAATGAGCTCAAGTGAAATTGAGCATGTTACAGAGCTAATTGCTGAGTGGAGATTGTTAGCCGACTTATCCTTTGCAGATCTTTTACTTTGGTTACCAATACGTCGAGATGAGAAATCTTGGCCTGAAGGATATTTAGCTGTTGCCCAGATTAGGCCAACAACTGCCGCAACCGTGTTCACTGAGGATTTAATTGGGACAGAGATTAATTGGGGAGATCGACCATTAATTGATCAAGCATTATCTTCAGGAGAAATCATTCGAGATGCAAAACCTGAATTAGTCGG
>JGI25921J50272_10000177_pt1 | contig 20876 bp, 16 predicted proteins | sample LauGreSu1BDMLBSD_2_FD_50272 | JGI IMG/M metagenome (IMG submission 50272) | reverse complement strand
AACTCTGGCTGCAAGGTATCTTGAATGGTTTTAGCATCGATGTTTTTTACTGAAGCCAAAACCAAAAGCTCGTGTTTACAGATTTGAAAACTTCCCGAAAGCCCCTGCAAATAGCGTTGTTCATCTCTTCCTTGATAGGGTTTCAGGCCAAGTGGTTTTTTGGCAAGTTGCAATAAATCAATGCTTTTGCCGAGACCCCTCGAAGTCCAAAGGTGCAAACCCTGACCCCATTGAATTTGATAAGTACCGATGAGTATTTTTTGCACTTGATAGGTCTTGAACGGTGCAACCCACGCCAAAAAACCTGTTGAGCAATCGATGCCTGGTGTGGGCGTGCTGTGCCAAATTGGCTCGCCCACATCTTTGGCCAATTGCAAACCAAAGCGCCAATTGGAAAGCGAAAGTGAAATGCGTTGCTGAAAAGCAAAATTTGGACCTGTAAAATTGGTGTCGCATGACCAAATGAAATTCCGGCGATCAACTACAGAAAAAGCAGGTAAGGTGCTGCGAAGTTCATATAGGCCCGTCACTTTTTTTGAAGTTTGACTTTGGAGCCTTGGCAAAACCAATTGCTCGCTCAATTGAGAAAGTGCCGCTAGGTCTCGGGCTAAGATACCTTGCAGTTGATAAAGACTAGAAAGAACACCTCCATTTTGAAAGAATTGGGAGAGCAAGGATGCTTCTTCTGTACTGATGAGCTGTTTGGCGAGCAAGTGGTCGAGCTCTGTAGCCACCAATAAAATGGGTTCGTTGTCGAAAAGGAGTTGTGCGGGAAGGTCTTGCGCATTGGTTCGCAAAACTGTTGAAAGCATTAGGTAAATGAAAAGCCTGTGCATCAGTGAAAAATAAAGCCAAATTGTAAGCCTAAGCCCAATCCATATTGCCAACTTTGTGCAAGAAACCATGTTAACTTTTGATGGCGTGAACTTTCGTAGGAAAAGGAATAGCGCTGAGGGTATATCCCACAAGAAAATTGCAATTTAGCTTTCGCAGTTTTTTGAATAATGGTGAGGTACCAAGACGGCTGATAGTTCGGATTCCAGCTAAAGCCTTGAGCAAAGAATAAATCGGTGCGTAGCAAGACAACATGTTCGAGACTAATTTGCTGGCGATTGAGCACGCCAATTTCATTGAGGGTCATGGAAAACCGATGCCGGTCTGCAAACTGATACTGACAACCCAAGCGCGCACTGGCATCGAGGTAAGATCCGTAAGCCTTGGGCTGAATGAGCAACTGAACTTGCATACCTAAGCCAATGGATAGATTTTGGCCGATGGGCAATGCCAACGCATGTGTGGTGCGAAGATGGCTTAGTGCTGTGTGGAATTGACCACTGAGTTCATGATAAAGAAACACGAACTTACGGGTGTAAAATAAACCCAAATTGACCTGGGATAAATCGGCAAAAAAGATTGGTGAGGTCGAATTGAAACGAAAGCCTTTGCGATTGGTGTTGTGAATGGCCGCTGGATTAAGGTGTTGCTGATTTTGATCGAGGGCATTGAGGGTACCCGAAGAAGAAAGCAAATATTGGCCAGGCCAGAGCATTTGCCCTTGTAGACCAAAANAAGAAACAAAGAAGCACAGACAGATGAAAAACCTTGTTGACATACTTCAAAATTAGAGTCGTCAAATGACTAACCTATCGGTAAATTCTGCAGTTGAATAATAGATTCAGTATATTTGGGGACACTTATTTTTATGTCAGCAGTTAGTATCCCCTTTTCAGCGAACGCTTTGACCGATTGGCAAGCCCAATTGCATAAAGAACTCAAAGAAAATACAGCATTATTGCAATATGAATCACCTGTAGAGGAGCTCTCTATTTCGCTTACTGAACTAGAAGGACCCCAATTGCCAAATTCAAATGCTGCAACCGTTGCATGGAAGCGCATGTTTGCTGCAAATGCCTCGAACGAAAAACAAAGTAACCGACACATGCGCGAAGCGCTCATGCAAGGTGCAGATGCCTTGTACATTGAAGCGACCAGCATTCACACCGATTACCAACTTTTGCTCGCTGAAATAGAAGTAGCGTATATCAGTTGCCTGATTTGTTTTGATACACCAGCGGCTCATGCGCATTTCATGCAAACTGCAGCGGCGGCATATACCTCGAACTGCATCCTATTACACCGAGCCGGGACTCAAAAAAACACAGTCAGCAGTTTTGCAGCACAACAAGTTGGTGCTAATAGCAGCACACAACTAGCAGTTGCTCTGTTTGAATTACAACAACTACTTGAACAAAACCCACAACAAAAGACCATTTATTTCGAAATGGGTGTGGGCAATGAATACCTCATTGAAATTGCCAAATTTAGAGCCGTCCGACATACCGTATCAGAACTTGCCAAAATTCACGGGGCCGATCTCGATCTGCAATTGCTCGTCAAAACCGGATTCTGTAACAAAAGCCTACAAGATCCCTACACCAATTTGCTGCGTTTGTCAACTGAAGGGCTCAGCGCTGTTTTAGGAGGGGCTCAATTCTTGTGCATTCAGCCCTACGACGCATTGGCTCAAAATGGCGCAACAGCGTTTGGACAACGTATGGCACTCAATATCGCAAACTTGATCAATGAAGAAGCGCATCTTGCTACCTTGCNAGATCCTTTACAAAATGCCTATGTCGTTGAACAAGTTTGCATGGCTTTGGTCAAAAAAGCTTGGGGCCTGCTCTGTGAGTTCGACGAGCAAGCACAACACGCCGAAGCGCTTATCAACAAACAAATTGAAGCCTCTCGCAAATTGCGGATCGCCAAATTTAAATCGGGTGAAAACATGCTTATCGGCATCAATACCTATCCCAATGAATTTGAAAGCCCTAAAGCAGAATGGGGCGAAATCCCGGCTGCCTATGGATTTCCGTATTTAATTTTTGAAAAAAACGCCAACTAATGCCTAGAAAAGAACTCCACTCCTATCGCAATTTAGATTGGTCAGCACATTCCGAGCAAGCCAAACCTGCTGAGTTCAGGTCTGGGCTAGCTCCTTATCTCGGCGGTCCGTACGCCTCCATGTACCTCTCCAAGCCTTGGACAATCCGACAATATGCCGGTTTTTCGACGGCTGCGGCTTCGAATGCATTTTACCGTCGCAATCTCGCAGGTGGCCAAAAAGGCCTGAGTGTAGCTTTTGATTTGGCGACACACAGAGGTTATGATTCAGACCACGAACGCGTCATCGGTGACGTTGGAAAAGCTGGGGTGGCCATCGATTCAATAGAAGACATGAAAATGCTCTTTGATCAAATTCCCTTGGATCAAATGTCGGTATCGATGACCATGAACGGAGCAGTTTTGCCAATTATGGCCTTTTATATAGCAAGTGCGCACGAACAAGGTGTCAGTAGCGAACAATTGAGCGGCACCATACAAAACGACATTCTGAAAGAATTCATGGTGCGCAATACCTACATCTACCCGCCTGCACCATCGATGCGCATCATTGCAGATATTTTTGCGTACACTTCTGCCCACATGCCGAAATTCAATTCGATTTCTATTTCGGGTTACCACATGCACGAAGCGGGTGCTACTGCCGCAATAGAACTTGCCTATACCCTAGCCGACGGCCTGGAATACATCAGAACTGGCTTAGCTGCAGGATTGGCCATAGACGATTTTGCACCCAGACTTAGTTTCTTTTGGGCCATCGGGATGGATCACCTCACTGAAGTAGCCAAACTCAGAGCTGGCCGCGTATTATGGGCAAAAATTGTCAAGCAATTTGAGCCAAAAAGCAATAAATCTTTGGCCTTGCGTACACATTGCCAAACCTCCGGTTGGTCCTTAACGGAACAAGATCCATTTAACAACGTAGGGCGCACTTGCCTCGAGGCACTCTCGGCTGCCCTGGGCGGAACGCAATCGCTGCATACCAATGCGCTCGACGAAGCAATTGCACTCCCGACAGATTTCTCTGCGCGCATCGCGCGCAACACCCAAATTTACTTACAAAAAGAAACGGGCATCACTCAATTTATCGATCCATATGCGGGTAGCTCAGCGCTCGAACAACGCACGCAGGAACTCATCGAAGAAGCATGGGCCCTGATCACCGAAATTGAAAATTTAGGCGGAATGGCCAAGGCCATCGAAACAGGCTTACCCAAAATGCGCATCGAAGAAGCAGCGGCTATTAAACAAGCTCGGATCGATGCCGGTCATGAAATTATTGTGGGTGTGAATCGATACCAAACCGACGAAGACAGCCAAATTGAAATCCGAGAAGTAGACAACACCGAAGTGCGGAGTGCCCAGATCAAAAGATTAGAGCAACTCAAAGCACAGCGCAACAACAAAGAGGTAAGTGACCTACTCTCCGAATTACAAACAGCTGCTCAACATCGAGGAAACTTATTGGAAATCGCTGTACGCTGTGCCAAAGCGCGCTGTACACTCGGCGAAATTTCCAGTGCACTAGAAACTGTATTCGGTCGCTATCAAGCTAAAATTCGCAGCATTAGCGGCGTTTATGCAAAAGAAATTATGAACGATCCAGATTTTACAAAAGCCAAAGAACTGCTCGACGAGTTCATGGCACTAGAAGGCCGGCGACCGCGCATCATGATCGCTAAAATGGGGCAAGATGGCCACGACCGCGGCGCTAAAGTCATCGCTAGTTCATTTGCAGACATCGGTTTTGACGTAGACATTGGGCCACTTTTTCAGACACCACAAGAAGCAGCCAAGCAAGCTATAGAAAACGACGTGCACATTGTCGGAGTTTCTTCCCTTGCTGCAGGTCATAAAACGCTGGTGCCGGCAGTGATAGAAGCCCTGCGCCACGAAGGTCGCTCAGACATCATGGTGGTAGCGGGAGGCGTCATTCCTCAACAAGATTATGAGTACCTTTTCAAGGCTGGTGTTTTTGGAATTTACGGTCCTGGCACAAAGATTGCAAAGGCTGCCCAAGAAATCTTGCAACTTTTGATCAAGAGCCATCAATAAATTTTATTAAATTCGAACAGAATTGTATTGCTTCAACACGTTAACATCCACAAAATGAAACTTCTTTTTTTAACTTTCTTCAGCCTCTTTTTAAGCAGTGTAGTTTTGGCACAAAAACCAACACTTCAGCTCAAAGAATCTAAGCGTGTCATTACCCTAGACGACGAAAAAGGCGGCAATACCTCAGTCGAAATGCGCAGTGTGTTCACTCCTGCTGGTACCAAAAAAGTAGCTACCGAATGGGTTATTTCAGGGGTCAAAGGCAAAGACTGGGATTTCACCAAAGGCGACGAGAAAAGCGACATCATCGAGGTTAGTTTCAAACGAGTCGGCAATTATTCTGTGTCGCTCAACGTGACTTACGCCGTCAAGAAAACGCTAAAAAATGGCGAAGTCGAGGAAGAAGAATTTGATCTTTCTGTAGACAACGATAACTTCATCACGGTGACCAACAACCTCGATGAACTTACCCAACTCCATGCAGATTCCAACTTCATCAAATTAGTTAAACGCGCTGGCGATTACACCGTCAAAGAAAAGTATGCCAACGACCCTACCCCATATATCTTTTTAGCAAAAGGGCTTTTTGGTGTTTACCGCAAAGACCTCAAAGATCCCATGATCAAAGATCCTTTTGAAGAGGCGATCACCGCCTGTGCTACCGCTATTGAACGCGACGAAAATGGTGTGTTCAAGATGCCAATTCACAAGATGTGGCTCAACGGTTTTCAGCTCGAACTACTCAACAACGGCGTGCGATACGTTCTCGGTGAAGAAGATGGCTACCCAGTAGTTTACAGCAACGAGAGCAAAGACAAAACAGCAGAAACACTTGCCGAAATGCTTGATGCCTGTGAATCTTACAGCACCATTACCCGCAACCCTATGGGCATCAAATTCATCGAGGCTGCCATTCGTTTCAACAACCGCGATGCCAAAACAGCAAACCTGATTTGGAAAACAGAAATGCCGAATCTCCTTAATTTAACAGACAAAGACTTCGACTCTTGGACCCAAGCAGACAAAGATGCGTTGCGCGTTGGACTCATTTTAAGTGCTCAGGCGCTCATCAAACGCGATGGCAGTACAGTCAATGCGCGTCCAATGCTCAAAAAAGCAGAGAAATGGTTCGAGTACGACAAAGAATGGATCGAATTCTACGAAAAAAAATACAATAGTTTCTCAGAACAATAATCCTATGCAGCGCATCCCAAATTGGTTGAAAAATAAATATGTACTCACGAGTTTGGTGTTTGGTATTTATTTCCTTTTCCTTGACGATTGGGATATCTTTACATTGGTACGACAAAAGCGCAAGTTATCTCAAATAGAACAACAAGACACCCAAATGAGCGAGCAGCTCAAGCAAACCAAAAAAACGCTCTACAAGCTTCATCATTTAAACGAACTCGAAGCTTATGCGCGCTCCGAAAAGTTTTTCAAGCGCGACGACGAAGAAATATTTGTAGTGACTAAAAAATAAGTACCGATTGCCACTTATTCTTTTGGAAGCACGAGTCGAGCTCCTGGATAATAATAGCGTAGAATCTGATCGTAACTATAGCCTTTTTTGGCCATCTGCATGGCTCCTTCTTGACATAAGCCCACGCCATGTCCAAAACCTTTGCCGCTCAACACGAGCTCTTCTCCTACCACAACAGCATCGAAGAAACTCGATTTGAGTTTGAATTCTTCGCGCAAATCCCGAAGCGGAATCCCGTAAACAGGATGTAGATAAAATGCACTGCGTTCCGGCTGACGGAATTCTTGCAGCAGCGCATAACTCAGCGAATCTGTCAAAGGAAAATCGTATTGAGTGGTGAGAAAATCTATCCAAGTTTGAAGGGGAATGCGCTTGACCCAAGTAGCTTGTTTGGTGTGGATGCAAAACGTGTCTTTAAACGATTGCAAACCTGTGATTTGCTCGTTCCATACATCTTGTGGCTCACATGTTTGCCCGCCACAATTAGCGTGAAAATAAGTAGGAAAGTAATCCCCGTTAGGACCTAGCAATACGATTGAACGGGTCTGGTAAACCGAAGAATCGATGAGCGCTGAACCAGTGCGTTTGTGCAAATAAGCCTGGCAATGGACGCGCTCGCAAAGTTGATAACCTTCTTTTTGATGCCTTTGCAAATTGGAAAGCGCATAGGTCCGTGAAATAATGGCTTGTGCTTGGTAATAAGCTTTCTGGTGCCCCGGACCACCCTCACATGCGACCACGCCCTCTAAGTACGTTTCGAGGGGCAAAACATTGATCAGCTGCAGGTTTCCTTTGTAAATGCGCAATTCAAAATCGCCTTCATATGCCCTTGTTTTAGTCGAAAGCGCTGGTACTGACCAATTGCAAAAATCTTCGTGAGCCATTTGAATGAGTTCAAATTGGCTCGCTTGAAAACGGTATGTACCGGCTTGGTAGAATTGGATAACGGCGCCATTTATTTTGAAACGTGCCTGCGCTAAAGTGTTCAATAAAACGGATTGGTTGCTACCGTCCGAAAGTGTGGCATTTAATAAGTACTGGCCGCTTCCTATAGCCAACTGGAATTCTTTGACGCTATTAGCCGAATACAAACCAATGCGCATTTTTTGCGCAGACAAAAAGGTACACGAAAACAATAAGAAGAGGACAAGAACTGATTTCACGACTCTAGGTAAGCATTCATTGATTTGGCAATACGTTCGCTTGTTCCGGAATGTTGCAGTAGCTCGTGTAATTCAGCATAGCTCGATAATTGCGCTTGTCTTTTGGCTTCACCTGGCAGCAACTCGCGCAAGGCCCGCTGCATATTGGAGGCGGTGCAATCCTCTTGAATGAGCTCTGGAACAGCGCTGCGATCCAAAATAAGGTTGACTAGAGAGATGTATTTGATCTTGACCAATTTTTTTGCCAACCAAATGGACAATGCGGAACCTTTGTAACAGACCACCTGAGGAACATTAAATAGTGCGGTTTCAAGTGTTGCGGTTCCGGAAGTAACAAGCGCAAGTTCGGCGCAAGAAAGCAAGTCATAGGTGTGCGCCGGACTGAGGTAAATGGCCTCATTTGGACAATAGGCTCTGTAGGTCTCTAATGGAATACTCGAAGCACAGGCTATGGCGATTTGATGGGTAGCTTCAAAATGCGCGGCAGCGGCCAGCATGAGCGGTAATTTCTTTTCTAATTCTTGAGGTCTGGAACCGGGGAGCAAGGCTAAAATAGGTTTGTCAAAAACGAGTGCTGCGCTGCCCGCCTTTTGATAGCGCGCGATTTCATCCTGAAGAGGATGGCCAAAATAAGAAACGTCTATGCCAAAACGCGCATAAAACGCAGGTTCAAAGGGCAAAATACAATACAATTGCGCGACATATTTTTGAATTTGATACACGCGATTTTGCTTCCAGGCCCATACGGTTGGAGAAATGTAATACAACACCTTGATGTCGTGGTCATGAGCCCATTTGGCCATGCGCAGATTGAAACCAGGATAATCAACCAAGACCAAAACAGCAGGTTTTTGCTGCAGTAAAGTCGCCTGAAGCTTCTTGAACTGACGCCGAATGGTGCCTAAGTTTTGAATGACCTCCCAAAAACCCATGAAGCTCATGGTGCTGATGTGTTGGTCAATTTGAACACCTTGAGCAGCAAGCCGATCGCCACCCCAAGCCTTGAAAGTCACATTTGGGTTGTGTGTTTTCCAGGCGGCCACCAAGTTAGCAGCATGTAAGTCACCTGAAGCTTCACCGCAAACGATATAGACGAAGGGATTGGATTTCAAGGAGACTTTGTTTAAAAGAAACGACCGAGATTGACGTAAATCATGTAGGGAGCGTAGAGCAACATGCCAAATATGATTCCTCTGGTGTGAAAGTATTGTTCTCGGTTCAGAAAAAAGTAAAACCAAGCCAAGTTACCTATGAGGCCTAGAGAAAGGTAACGACTCATGAAATCTTGAAAATGTAGCGTTTGATGCCAAAGAAAGGAAAAACTTTGGCCATAAGATTGGGCCAAAACAAAAACGATGAGCGGCAATAAAACCAAAGGTGACAAAACACCAATGGTAAGTCCGATAAAAAAAGAAGGATTCAGGTTGCTTTTCATTGTTCCCATGATTTTAAATGTTCGAGATGTGCGTAGGCGGTGAGGTCAAAATGAGTGGGCACGACGCTCACGTATCCTTCTTTGAGGGCGTGGAGGTCGGTGTCGGGGCGTTGGTCGAGATCGGCGAATTCGCCAGTGAGCCAGAAATAATCGCGGCCGTATTGATCTTGGCGTTTTTCAAAGCGGTCGGCCCAATAGGCATGCGCCTGTTTGCATACGCGAATTCCATTGATGGCTGAAAGCGGTAATTTAGGAATGTTGACATTCAAACAAATGGAAGGCGCGAACCCTTTTTCAAAAAAGTGCTGCAGCAAAATAGTGATGTAGTGCTGTGCAGCGCTGAAGTCGGCATCTGCAGAGAAGTCTGCTAANGAAAAACCAAAAGAAGGAATGCCCTCCATGGCGCCTTCGATNGCTGCAGACATGGTGCCTGAATACAAAACGTTNGTGGATGAGTTTTCGCCGTGATTGATTCCAGAAAGCAGTAGATCAGGTTTTTTACCGAGCAACTCGGAGATGCCCAATTTGACGCAATCAACTGGCGTCCCAGAACATGCGTAGGCTTGTACTCCTGGATATAACTCGCTTTTAAACATGCGAATTGGGTCGTGAATAGTGATGGCGTGTCCCATTCCTGATTGTGGTTTGTCTGGGGCCAGCACGAAGAGTTCACCAAAGGGTTTGGCAGCTTCAATAAGGGCTGCGATTCCTTTGGCACTAATGCCGTCGTCGTTGGTGATCAGGATTTGAGGTAAGCGACCAAGATTCATGGTTTAAAATTACTCAAATATCGCCTTGAAAATGTTAATTTTGAATCAATGAGTGAGAAAATCAAATGGTTGGAGCCCCATCAGCGCTTTGCTTTTTGCGCGCTTTCGGTGATTCCGGTCAGGGCAGAACCCAAAGACAGCGCTGAACAAAGCACCCAATTACTTTTTGGTGAACCCATCGAAATCATTGCTTTTGATCGACCCTGGTTAAAAATTCGAAGCTTTCTAGATGGCTATGAGGGCTATATCGATCACAAGCAAGTGCTCCCCCTCACCGAAAAAGAGCTGCGCCGTTGGCTCGATATCAGCACCTACTCCAAACAACATTATCAAATTTTACAAGGGCCCTTGGGTCGACAAATTTTAAGTGGAGGATCGCTCATTGGAACCGACCAAACTTTCCAAATTGGACCTTACCACTATCAGATACCCGAAGGAAATACCTTTTCCGATGCGTGGGCTTATGCGCTCCAATTTCTGAACACCCCGTATTTGTGGGGAGGAAAATCCATTTTCGGTATCGATTGTTCGGGTTTAACGCAAAATGTCTATCGCCAGCTCGACATCAACCTCCCTCGCGACGCCTATCAGCAAGCTGAGATTGGCACGCTGGTAGATTTCGAGGAGCGCCAAGTCCTGGATTTGGCTTTTTTCAAAAATAGTTCNGGACGCATCCATCATGTTGGTTTGGTAGGCCCCGAACAGCAAATCTTACATGCNTCCGGGCAAGTGCGCCTCGATCAATTGACCTCCTCCGGTATATTCAATGAAGCCGCAGCAGATTTTACACATTCTCTTTTCGAAATCAAGCGCTTATTTTAGCATTCTTCCGATATTTGCCATATAATAAAGACCTTATGAAAGACCAAGCCATTTTTGACCTCATCCAAGCAGAAAAAGAACGCCAACTCCACGGCATCGAACTCATCGCCTCCGAAAACTTTGTGAGCGAGCAAGTGATGCAAGCGATGGGCTCTGTGCTTACCAATAAATATGCAGAGGGCTTACCCGGAAAGCGCTATTATGGTGGATGTGAAGTCGTTGATCAAGTAGAACAATTGGCCATCGATCGCTTGTGTCAGCTTTTTGGCGCCACCTGGGCCAACGTACAGCCGCATTCTGGCGCACAAGCTAATGCTGCCGTATTCTTAGCTTGCCTCCAACCGGGCGATAAAATTTTAGGTTTTGACCTTTCTCATGGTGGGCATCTCACGCACGGTTCCCCTGTCAATTTTTCAGGTAAACTTTACAAACCATATTTCTATGGCGTTAACAAAGAAACGGGTTTGGTCGACTACGATCTCATGGAAGAAACCGCCAAAAGAGAACTTCCCAAAATGATCATTTGCGGTGCTTCTGCCTATTCCCGCGACTGGGATTACGCTCGCATCCGCAAAGTAGCCGACGAAATTGGCGCTTTAGTTTTGGCAGATATCTCCCACCCTGCTGGTATGATTGCCGCTGGTTTATTAAATGATCCGCTCGAACATTGTCATATCGTGACCTCAACCACCCACAAAACACTCCGCGGACCAAGAGGTGGCATCATTATGTTGCGCCATAATTTCGAAAATCCTTTTGGCTTGCGTTGGATCAACGGCAATCTCAAATCCATGGGTGCCTTGCTAGATGCAGCTGTATTCCCTGGTATTCAAGGCGGCCCACTTGAGCATGTCATTGCCGCGAAAGCTGTTGCTTTCGGCGAAGCGCTAGATCCTGCTTTTAAAACATACATGACCCAAGTTCGCGACAACGCAGCNGTTTTTGCCGCAGAAATGGTCAAATTGGGCTACAACATCGTTTCGGGNGGCACAGACAACCACAGCATGCTCATCGATTTGCGCTCAAAAGGCATCAACGGCAAGGACGCCGAAAATGCATTGGTAAAAGCCGATATCACCGTCAATAAAAACATGGTGGTTTTTGCCGCAGAAATGGTCAAATTGGGCTACAACATCGTTTCGGGCGGCACAGACAACCACAGCATGCTCATCGATTTGCGCTCAAAAGGCATCAACGGCAAGGACGCCGAAAATGCATTGGTAAAAGCCGATATCACCGTCAACAAAAACATGGTGCCTTACGACACCGAATCGCCGTTCGTTACTTCGGGCATCCGCATTGGAACCCCAGCTATTACATCTAGAGGCGTGAACACCACTGAAATTCCACAAATTGTGAACCTCATTGACCGCGCCCTCATGAACGCCAACGACGAAGCCACACTTGCAGCTGTCAAAAAAGAAGTGAATGCCCTCATGAGCGGCAAACCACTCTTTGCTTGGTAAGGAGCCATGCGCTTTCAATCCAAAAACGATGGATTTCTTTGGGCTGTTTCCGGATTGGTGTTCGTGATTTATGCTTTTGTTTCCGTTCTTTTTTACGTTATTGAAGGAGACCACACGGCTATTTACGGACTCGGCTCCATTTGGCTCCTATTGACCATCTTCATGAACTGGATTGTCCCAAGAAGTACCCACTACACCTTTCTAGAAGACCATTTACTTTGCCAAAGTATGGGTTTAAAAAAGAGAATTTATTATGCCACTTTTAATAAGTTAGAACCAGCCAATGGCTTGTACGCAGGTTGGAAAATGAGCACTGCATGGAAGTGCCTGGTTCTGCGCTACAACAAATACGACGAGCTGCTGATTTCTCCGCAAGACGAAGTTGCTTTCACCAAACTATTTGAACAAAAAAAAGCCCAGTTTGCCAAAACAAACTGAGCTTGTGATTTTGAAATCAAGTCAATGCTAATCTATGCCAATTTTGTTCGAGCCCGAACCATGGCAAGAATTACATGCACCAGTACTCAGTGGTGAACCCATTGAAATGCTGGCTCCTGATGGCCCTGTTACTTTCGGATACAATCCCGTATAATCCACATTGGCTGTTGTGTAGAAATTTCCTTTGCTGTCAATATCAATGGTGTACTTGAGCGTTCCTGTTCCGTTGGGCCCGGTGTAAAGTTCCACTATTCCCGAATTAACGGTGTTCTGAAGATCCGTTTGATAAATGGTTCCGGCTACATTAAAGCAACCCTCGCCTTCACCCGTTGCTACATGGCATTGCATGCAATTTTGCCCCTTGTTGTGTGAATCGTCGGCTCCTGCACTGCTGATATTTTCTTCGTGACAAGCAAACATCTTCTTACAAGAGCTCAAGAATAAGAAACCCCCAATGAGGCCCATAAATAAAATGCGATTTGAAGTTTTCATACTTTTAAATAAGTTATTTTGAATCAAGAATTTCCGTTTTTATTCCACTTCTTTGTTGCGCAGCGCCAGTAATTCATAGGCTCCTTTGCATACAATTTGTGAGCGCTTGAGCAAGGACATTTTTTTACTGGTGATGGCAACTAGGCCATCTTGCGTTATCAATATGTCGACTTCAATGGGCAAAAAGTTGCCGTCTTGTTCAATAAAAACAACATCTTTTCCATTTTGCTGGACGATAGCCTCTTCAGGTAAGGTATACTGAAGTTGATTTTCGGCGCGAATTTCTGCTTTCAAATAGGATCCTGGAGTGATATGAGTAGGGAGCTGCTCAAAATGACAATGTACCTTGACTGTGCGTTCTGCACTGATTTCCCGACCGATGAGGTATACTTTAGCCTCCGCTGTCGCTTGTTCGTCGACAAATTGTAAATGAACAACTTGGTCTTTTTGTAAAAACGACAAATATTTTTCATAAACCGTAAGTTCTGCATGGGCGTGTTTGAGATCGATGATCTCTAGAAGGTTGTCCTTAGGTTCTGCAAAAGCACCCACGTTGGCCGTTACTTTAGTGATGACACCAGCAAACGGTGAGCAAATTTTCTGTGTCCGTTCAATTTGCCCATTTTTGAGCTGATTGATGTTTACATTGGCCATCTCGAGCTGCATAGACAAACCGCTCAATTTGGCTTTATTCACTAAAAAAGCACTTTTTGCTAGCTGGTAGCTTTTAGCCGAGCCAGCCTCCTTTTCAAAAAGTTGTTTTTGGCGCTCGTAGTCGGCTAAGAGGTATTCTTGTTGCCCAAGTAACTCAAGGTATTCTTGCTGTAATTGAATGATCTCTGGATGTTCTACAACAAGTAAAACCTGCCCTTTTTGGACTTGCATACCATCGAGCACTTTGATTTGCTTGATGTAACCACCAAAAGGCATAGCTATGTATGATTTATTCTGAGGTGGGACATCGACTATGCCATTTGCAAAGACGCTCAGGCCTAAATAAGTTTGCTGCAAAGAGCCGAGCTCAATGCCCATTGATTGAATTTGTTGAGCGCTCAACTTAAATGGCGCTTTTTCACTGCTTTCTTCAGGTGCCTTCTGCTCGCTGGAACAAGCGAAGAGCATGAGGAAAAGGATGCTGGTGAGGAACATAAATAATTTCATGATTTGTTTAATTTTGAATCCATTCATAGGAGATATGTACTAACTTGATTTGGTGCTGCCACTGCAAAAGTTCACTTTGCAAAGCCAACTGGTATTCTTGCAATTGAATAAAATCAATCAAAGAGATTTCTCCACTCTTCAATTGCAACTCGGCGTCGGTCTGTAACTGAAGTAGTTCTGCTTGTATGGGCTTGGCAACCTCTTTGTAGGTTTCAATCAAGTTGAGCAACTCAGTATACAGCTGGTTGCTTTGTGCAGCCAGAGACACCTTTTGTTGGTTTTGAAGAAGCTCGTTTTGAGAGAGGGCTAAACTGATTGCGGAAGATCTTGATTTGTAGGCTTTGAAATCTATTGGGATTTGTGTTTGAACCATGCCGCCTTGAAATCTTTCATTGGGACCAAAATATTGATCGCCGCCATTGATATTTTGAATGCCCACGAGCGACTGATTGAAATACGCCAAACCAAGCTGCGGTAACTGTTGAGCTTTGTTGATTTCGTTTTGGAGGTCCAGTTGCTTGGCTTCAATTTCATAACGCAGCAAACTTGGATGGGTACTTAGAGCAGTGTATTTAGGTGCCGATAAAAAATCAATCGCCTCGGCTTGCGCAAGTGTAAACACAGGGCCTTTGTACGCTAATAGCGCATGAAGCGCCGCCCACGCGTTCATCAAATTTTGTGTTTGTTGCTGAACCTTGGCACTGGCCCGCATGGCTTTTGAATGCACCAATACTTGATCCATTTTCGACGATTCTCCGAGCGCGACGCGAAGTTGAATTTTTTGATCGAGCATTTGAAATAAAGAATCTTGCTGCTGAGCCAAAGCCAACTCGCCACTGCGCATGCGAATAATTTCTAATTGCTCATCTAAGGCGCGCTTGAACTCTTTTTTGAGCAGTGCTGCATCTTGTTCAGATAATTGACCACTGAGCTGTCCGAGTTGTTTTTGCAAACGTAGCGCGCCGTTGTAAGGCAGCTCCTGACTAATTGTAAAGTTGTTGTCAAAACGGTAAGCAGAGTTAAATTGACCCATCATAAAAGAAGCAGAAAGTGCTTGCCAGCCAGCTGCACCTTCTCCGATGAACTGCTGGCGTTGCGCCTCGAGCACTGCTGCTTTGATTTGACCGTTTTGATCGAGCAGCAGGTTATATAATTGAGCATCGGTATATTGCAAAGGCTGTGCATATGAACTTGAAAAAAGTGAAAGAAAGCACACGAAAAGCATTCCTTTTTTGCGACGGATGCGCAACGGTTTTTCAAAAAGGACATACAACATAGGCAGGATAAAAAGTGTGAGAATGGTCGCGCTGATGAGGCCACCGATGACTACAGTGGCAAGCGGCTTTTGCACTTCGGCACCACTGCCGTGAGAAAGCGCCATGGGTAAGAAACCAAGTGAGGCCACAGTTGCGGTGAGGAGTACTGGCCGCAGTCGGTTGGCTGTACCTCGCAACACCACTTGCATGAGTGGTGCTCCTGATTTCTTGAGTGAATTGAACTCGGCAATCAGTACAATTCCGTTGAGCACTGCGACACCAAATAGTGCAATAAATCCAACACCGGCAGAAATGGAGAACGGCATTCCCCGCAGAAAGAGGGCAACGACCCCGCCAATAGAGGCCAACGGAATGGCTGAATAAATAAGCGCAGCTTGTTTCACGGATTGAAAAGTGAGGTACAGCAAAAAGAAAATCAAAAGCAAAGAAATGGGAACGGCAATGAGCAGTCGTGCACGCGCATGCACTAAATTTTCAAAGGTGCCGCCAATTTCAGGAAAGTAGCCCGTTTCAAATTGGACTTGGCTATCCATTTTTTGCTGTAGTTCTTCAACGATGCTCTCTACATCTCGACCGCGGACATTGAACCCTACAATGATGCGGCGCTTGGCGTCGTCGCGTTGAATTTGATTGGGTCCGGTTTCGATCTGAATGGAGGCGAGTTCGGCGAGCGGGATTTCTTGGCCGGCTGCGTTGCTCACATAGAGTTGTTCGATATCGGTAAGTTGTGCGCGGTCTGACTGACGCAACTTGACGACCAACTGAAATTTGCGTTCACCTTCAAAGACATAACCCGCTATTTGCCCCGCAAAACCCAGGTTGACGGCGCGGTTGACCTCCTCTATACTCACTTGATAGCGGGCCAAAGCATCGCGGTTGTAGCGCACAATAAGCTGCGGCAAACCGGAAAGTTCTTCGACATATACATCTTGAACACCTCCGATATTTTTGGCAAGGCCACCAATTTGTTTGGCATAGGCCGTTAATTTTTCAAAATCTTCACCGTAAACTTTCACGACGACATCTTGCTTGGCACCGGTCATGAGCTCATTGAAGCGCATTTGAATAGGCTGCTGAAAACCAAAAGAGACACTCGGCAGTTGGGCTTCGAGCGTTGCTTGCATTTTGCTCGCAAGCTCTTCTTTCGACTCAGCACTCACCCACTCGTCTTTGTCTTTGAGAATGAGCATGAGGTCGCAGGCTTCCATGGGCATGGGGTCTGTCGGAATTTCAGCAGTGCCTATTTTACCCACAACTTGCTTGATTTCCGGAAATTTTTGTAGCAAAATACGAGAGGCCTTGGTCGTGACATCGATCGTTTTGTTGAGACCCGAACCTGTCATGAGTCGGGTTTCTACGGCAAAATCACCTTCGTCTAGAGAAGGGATGAATTCTGCGCCCAAGCGATTAAACAGCAAGAGAGCAGTAACAAATAGCACAACAACACCTGCGAGGATCCATTTTTGCTTGCGCAATACCTTGCTAAGAAGCGGCGTATATTGTTTTTGAATGGCCTTTACGATTTTGTCTGAGACGCTTACTTTTGACTGCATTTTCTTGGAGAGCACCATGGAGGAAATCATAGGAACATAAGTAAGAGAGAGCAGCAAGGCACCTAGAATTGCGAAAATAACCGTTTGCGCCATTGGCTTGAACATTTTACCCTCGATGCCAACTAGGGCAAGGATCGGAAGGTAAACCACTAAAATGATGATTTGCCCAAAAACAGCACTCTTGCTGAATTTGGAAGCAGAGTGATAGACTTCTGCATTCATATCTGCCTGGGACAGTTGCTTACTGCGCCGGTGTTGCAACAAATGCAAGGTAGATTCTACAATAATCACGGCACCATCGACAATCAGCCCAAAATCAAGAGCTCCTAATGACATGAGGTTTCCCGAAACCCCAAAGATGTTCATCAGGGCAATGGCGAATAGCATGGCTAATGGAATCACGGAGGCGACGATGAGCCCAGCTCTCAAATTTCCGAGCAGCAATACCAAAACAAAAATAACGATGAGTGCCCCCTCGATTAGATTGGTACTCACGGTGTGAATGGCACGATCGACCAGATTGGTGCGATCNAGGTANACCTCGAGCTCCACTCCTTCTGGNAAATTTGACTCAATTTGGGCCATGCGTTCCTTGACGAGGTCGATGACCTCAGAAGAATTGGCGCCTTTCAACATCAAGACAATTCCGCCAACTGCTTCTCCTTCGTCGTTGTAAGTGAGTGCGCCGTACCTGACCTGAGAACCGTATTGGACTTGCGCAATATCGCGGATATAAACTGGCGCTTCGCCCGTCGGATGATTAATTTGGATATTTTCGATATCTGCCAGGCTGCCCACCAAACCTTCTGTGCGGATATAGGTAGTCATGTGGTGGCGCTCGATGTAGGCACCGCCGGTATTCTCGTTGTTTTGCGCTACAGCTGTAAATACCTCGTCTAGTGTGATTTCGTGCGCTTTGAGCAGAAGCGGATCAATTGCGATTTCATAGGTCTTGAGCTCGCCGCCAAAACCACTGACGTCCGCGACGCCCTTGACACCAAGTAATTGACGGCGAATGACCCAATCTTGGATGCTGCGCAAATCGGCGGGGCTGAACCGATTGGCATAGCCCTTCTTGGCACGCAAGGTGTATTGGTAGATTTCGCCAAGGCCTGTGCTGAGCGGAGCCATTGATGGTTCGCCGAAACCTGTAGGTATGCTGTTTTTAGCCTCTGAGAGCCTTTCTTGCACTTGCTGGCGTGCCCAATAGATATCGGTATCTTCTGTGAAAACGATGGTCACGACACTCAAACCAAAGCGGCTAAAAGAACGGATTTCTTCGATGCCGGGGATTGTGGCCATGGTTTGCTCTACCGGAAAAGTGACGAAGCGCTCGATATCTAGCGCACTAGAAGAAGGCGCGCTGGTCACGACCTGCACTTGGTTATTGGTGATGTCCGGAACGGCATCTATAGGTAAATTTGATAAGGAAAAAAGGCCCCAGACGATGAGGGCGAGGGTCAGTACGGCAACAATTAATTTGTTGTGTATCGACCAATAAATGATGCGATTTAACATAAAAACTCAATTAGATAAATAGATTCAAAAGAACTTGAAGCTAAACCAATTGAGGGGGATGCCAACATTCAAAAAAGTCATTGATGTTGATGGCAGTGGGTGGCGTAACAATAGGAGAGGAAATCAGTTGGGGTGTAAATTCTTCAAATACAACGCTTGTGCAATTGACGGGCATAAAAAGCGTGATGAGGACATTGGCCTGAACTGATTTGAAGGGTAATTCGCGGTGTTCGTGTTGGTTCTCATTGACCTGTTGGAGGTAATGTTCTTTGACAAAACTCCAGAATCCGTCGTTTGTTTTTTCTTCTTGGTATTGCGCATAATGTTCAAAAAGTGCATCGAGCTTAAAAAACTCCAAGCCTTGCCAATTGGGAGCCAACGAAAGCAAACCAAAATAAAAAGCTAAAACAATGCTAAACAAACGCATATAACAAAGTTAGCCAAATAAAAAGCAACTACCGAAAGTTTGTTTAATTTCGTTTCAAATCAAACGTATGAAAAATCTATTTCTCCTCTTTTTCTTCATCAACACCTTTCTTACTTTTTCTCAAGACAACTCCGGAAGTTGTGCATCGAGAAAAGCGGCAAAAACTTGGCATACAAAAAGCGCATCGCTCAGCGTAGCTGAAATTGCCGAGACTGAAAAATACGACGTCCACTTTTATAACTTGGATTTGAATATGAACAATATTTCTACCAACCTAAGTGGCAGCGTAGAAATCCATGCCAAAGCACTGGTATATTTAGATTCCGCTTTATTTGAATTATTTGAAAGTTTATTGATCAGCGAAGTAAAAGTCAACGGAATAGCAGTTACTTACAATAGAGTTTCAAATAAAGTGCGGGTGCCGATCAATGCCCAAGCACAGACCAATTTTATGATCAAAGTAAGCTACGCGGGCACACCCCCAACCGCTCAAACCAATCCATTGGGCGGAAGCGGGCTCACAGCAGGCAGCTCGCCAAGCTGGGGCAACAAAGTTGTTTGGTCCTTATCTGAGCCCTTCTCTGCCTACGAATGGTTTGCCGTCAAGCAGAGCCTGACCGATAAAGCAGATTCTTGCGCGGTAGCGATTACGGTTCCTGACTCTTGTAAGGCTGGATCGAATGGCGTATTAGAAAATGTGGTCCAATTGGGCAATGGCTTCACGCGCTATGAATGGAAACACCGCCACCCGATAGATTACTACCTCATTTCGGTTGCTGTAGCCAAATATGTCGAATACAACGTCTTTGCGAATCCGCAAGGAAGTACTGCTCCCGTTCTCATTCAAAACTACATTTATGACAACCCAGGAACACTTCCAAATTTTATAGATGAGATCAATGAAACCGCTGACTTTATGGAACTGTTTGCTACGCAATTTGGCCCCTACCCTTTTGCCGATGAAAAATATGGGCATTGCATGGCGCCAATAGGCGGCGGAATGGAACACCAAACCATGACCACGCAAGGCTTTTTCGAAAAAACACTCACCGCTCACGAACTCGCACATCAATGGTGGGGCAATAACGTTACGTGTGCGTCTTGGTGCGATATCTGGATCAATGAAGGATTCGCCTCTTACAGCGAATATTTAATGCTTGCCGCGCTGTACAATGGGCAACAAGCTAATCATATGACGCAGGTTCACCAGAGTGTCATGAACCAACCTGGAGGCAGCGTTTGGGTCTTGGATTCGCTGAACGAGGCCCGAATTTTTAGCGGGCGCCTCACCTATGATAAAGGTGCGGGAATCATTCACACACTGCGCTACTTNATCAACAATGACAACCTCTTTTTTGCAGCGCTGCAAGATTTTCAAAGTACTTTTTCTAATAGTACGGCAACGGGCCTAGACTTCAAAAATCATGTGGCCAATTTCTGCAATATCAATTTGGACGCCTTTTTTGAGCAATGGTATTTTGGCGAAGGTTTTCCGACCTATCAAGTACAATACAACCAAGTAGGGAATGACCTATTTTTAGAAATTTCGCATTCGGCGTCAATGCCCAGCATTACCCCTACCTTTACCAACCCAATCTCCTTGAGGTTGTTCAGACAGGGTCAGGCTGACACCATCATTAGATTTGACATTACGAGCAATTCACAACTCTTCACACTTTCTAATTTTGGTACTTTAACAGGAACAATTGGAATAGACCCAAGTAACTGGATCATCAACGGCAATGGCGGCGTGAGTGCCGACCCCACCTTAGGTTTGAACGACCAAACATTGGCGTCATTGCCTCTCCTAGAAGTTTATCCGAATCCGAGCGCGGAGGTGCTGAACGTGAAAGGGCCAAATGAAAAACTGACTTATGTCATCTTCAATGCACTAGGTAAAACCGTGAAGTATGGA
>JGI25921J50272_10000176_pt1 | contig 20902 bp, 17 predicted proteins | sample LauGreSu1BDMLBSD_2_FD_50272 | JGI IMG/M metagenome (IMG submission 50272) | reverse complement strand
TGGTTAGAAGAAGTGGGTGACATTCAAATCCAATATCCTTATTTTCAAACCATAGATGCCAATACATCAGCGGCTATACTTCAACTTGATTTCGAATTAGAATATCAATCCGATTGGATCAACTTACCGCTTCAAGTGGAGGCAAGATTGGGAGAGCTTACATTCGCACTGACCAATACATCATTCAATGAGTCTACAAACATCATTTCCTATACCGGTCAAATCAACCTGAAAACACCTCAATTGTGGTCGCCTTCTGATCCTAATCTTTATGACTTGAAGATTGCTGTTATTTATGCACAAGACACCATAGCAAGGCAAGTTTTAAAAGTGGGCATTCGCAAGCCTGAATTGAAGGCTGACGGTTTTTACTTGAATGGCACCAAACTCTTTTTGAATGGCACCAATAGGCATCAAGAATACCCATATGTGGGCAATGCAGTTCCTGACAACGCACAAAAACGTGACGCACAGCTGATCAAAGATGCAGGTTTTAATTTTGTCCGGCTTTCTCATTATCCGCAAGCACCAGCTTTTTATGAAGCCTGCGACGAATTAGGCATCATTGTCATGGACGCCATTCCTGGTTGGCAGTTTTTTTCTTATTCTGCGATTTTTAGGCAACGGTGTAAAAATGACCTCTATGCCTTAACGTTTAGAGACCGCAACCATCCGAGTGTCATTTTTTGGGAAAACTCACTCAACGAAACCGCCATGCCGGAAGAATTCATGCAGGATTTGAACCGTATTTTAAAAGCGCAAATCGGCGCCAATGGTTTCTCTGCTGGCTGGCTAGATCACCCGAGTTACGATGTATTTATACCCGCACGCCAGCACGCCAAGGCCCCCTACTACTGGGCGAACTACAAGCCCAAAGCGAAGGCGCTGTTTATTGCTGAATACGGCGACTGGGAATATTATGCACAAAATGCGGGCTTCAATCAATCGCAGTTTGCCGATTTGGCAACGACGGAAAGAAACTCCCGACATTTGCGCGGTGCTTCAGAAAAAGCATTGCTACAACAAGCCTACAATTTTCAAGAAGCCTCAAATTCCAACCGCAAGGGTGCAAATATCATTGGTGAAGCCAATTGGGTCTGTTTTGACTACAACCGCGGCTATAGTCCTGATTTAGAAGCATCGGGAATTTACGATATCACGCGTTTGCCGAAATACGCCGTAGATTTTTACAAGAGTCAGTTGCTTGACGCTACTAAAAAACCTTATGTCAAAATTGCGACGAATTGGACTTCGTTGTCGCCAACAAGCGTAACGGTCTACTCCAATTGCGACCAAGTAGAGTTGTTTTTAAACGACAAAACCATTCTTAAAAAAACAGCGGCCCCAGGTAAGGCATCGGATTATTTACCGCACCCACCTTTTCAATTTGAAATCCCTGCTTTTGAATCCGGAAAGCTTGTCGCTAGAGGCTTCAAGAGTCAAGTCAGAGTAGCCTCGGATCAGGTTCAAACACCCGAAAAACCAGTTCGAATCATCCTAGACTTGGATACACTTCAACATGGAATTGATACTGCAAAGGCTGATCTTATTTTTGTGCGCGCCAAACTGCTCGATGCCAATGGAACAATTGTACCAACTAATAACTACAAAGTAACTTTCAGCGTCCAGGCGCAAGATGCAGGTCTTGTTTGTCCTGCAATTCAGCCTATTGAGGCTGGCATTGCCTCCGCTTTGTTGAGAACTGAGGCGCCCAAAAATCCCATTACAATTAAAGTGTCGCTTCCTGCTTTAGGTTTGTCGGACGAACTTATTTGGCAACCATGAAACAACTCCGCGTTTTAGCACCTGGTCGCATCAATTTATTGGGCGAGCACCTCGACTACAATCAGGGTATTGTACTGCCAGCCGCAATTGATCGTTGCATTGAATTTGATTTCAAGGAAATACACGGATCAACAGTATTGATAGAGGCGCTAGATTTAAATGAACAGTGGGAGTTTTCATGGGATGAATTAAATACTTCACTTCCAGCAGGTTGGAAGACTTATGTAAAGGGAGTTTTCCTTTTAATGGGTTTTGACTCCCACGCCCCGTTGGGCCTTCATATCCGTTTCAAAAGCAATATTCCAATTGGCGCAGGCCTTTCTTCCTCAGCTGCGCTCTGCTGTGGCTTGGCTTATGGCCTCAATGAATTTTACGCACTCGGTAAAACGCGCATGGAGCTTGCTTTGCTTTCCCAGCAAGCAGAGCATCGGTTTGCTGGGGTCAAATGCGGCCTGATGGATCAAGTAGCATCGTTGTTTGGTCAAGCAAACCACTTACTTGCTTTTGATTGCATTTCAAACGAAATAATGCCCTTTGAACTTCCATTGAATGGCGCCCAACTTTTTTTAATTGATTCGAAGGTCAAGCACAATTTGGCTTCCTCCGCCTACAATGAAAGAAGAGCTAGTATGGAGCATGCTTGGGAGTCGGCACAGGTTTTATTCCCTAACCTAAAGAACTGGCGCGATTTAAAACCAACTGAGTTAGCCCGATTGAACTCGAATTTAGACGCTACAACTCAAAATCGCTTAAGGTATGTAATCGAGGAAATAGCACGTGTGAAGGCAGTGCAAAAGTTAGCCAACGAATTGGCTTTACTTTCTCCCGATCAAAATCCAGAAGCACTTCTTGCGCAATTAGGTGCTTACCTCAATCAAACGCATGAAGGCCTTCGCGATTTATACGAAGTAAGTTGTCGGGAACTCGATTTTTTACAAGATGAGATACGCGCCCAAAAAGGCGTTTATGGTGCCCGAATGATGGGCGGAGGTTTTGGCGGCTGTTTGTTGGTATTGGCGCATGCTTCTTTTTCTATTTCAACAACGATCGCCTTGATTGCAGATCGCTATCAGAAAGAATTTGACGGCAGTGTTCAGTACTATCCAATTCAAATTGCTGCGGGTGTAAAATTGGAGTTGTTGTCTTCTTTTTTAGGCTAATCTTAGATTACCTTATTTGACATTCAGTTGGTCATCACCAAACTGAGATATGTCAACGCCATCAAATAGTGCGTTGATTTCAATTTCTAAACCAGCCGCAATTTCTGCGAGGTAAAATAAGGTTGGGTTTACGTGTCCCCTTTCTAGTCTGTTGATAGAGGGCTGATCTTTGCCGCAGCGGTAAGCCAATTCCATTTGAGAGAAACCCTTTTTTATCCTTTCTCTCCTTACATTGAGACCAATTATTTTCAGATAAGTTTTGCGTTCCACACCATGAAGGTCCACATTGCATAGCGCTTCAATTATAACATATATGTTATATTTTTGCATTTATTTTTAGTTTTACTACAGATACCCAACTATCAACACTTTAAATGTCCAAAACCATCTTTTTTCTCTTCATGTTGATGCTCGTTTCTTTGCTCGGGATTGACGGAATGCTCTTTCTCTGGGATAGGACGAATATTTTTGGTTTTTTCCATCTTTGGCCCAGTTTTTCTTGTGTGTTGATCTTGTTGCTAAGCAAGCAGTGGTCTTTGGATTTTCTGCGCCAAGAAATTGATCTTGTTTTTTACCGCATTCCCAGATTCATATTCCTCTTTTTAATTCAGCTTTTCTTTGTTTTTGTAGTGCATGTACTTCGGATCCTTATCGTTGATTTATCAACTATGCAGAACGAGGTTTTTCTCTTTGTCTTGTACAGTTTGCCAGTAATTGCCCTTTACTTATATCCGAAATCCCATTTAAATCATCCAAAAAAATGAAGCTGATAGGTAAAAAGCCACTTGCGCTTGAATTCATTCTAATCGAACGAGAGTGCAATTCGCACATCTTCCAAAAAAGGTAATTTTTCTAAATACAACACCTCTAGGGTCAAATAAGCAAATTCTTCCGCGACCTTCCCTTTGATCAAATAAATGCCTTTGCCGTAAAAAGGATAGTCGACGACGACCTGCGGAAAATGAACGGTATCGAGGAAGTCGCCGTTCGGATCTAGGAAAGTNCCGAAATTCATGGTGTCGCCTTTGCTCGTCTTGGTATGCTTGATACTTACTAAATATCCATAACTGCAGACCTTTTTTCCGATGTATTTTGAAAAGTCTTTAGCGGCAACAAATGGTTCATGGAGGGCTTCTTTTAAGAGCAGAAAAGGATCACACAACGGAAAACCCAGTAATTCAAATTGTTCAAAAGTGATTTCAAAGGGATGTTCTTCTAGTTCGGGTAAGAGCTGTTGCTTTTGCCCAACTTCGAATAAAGCTGGTTTTTGGAGTCCTTTGAAGGCTTTGTTGTGGTAGAAATAAGCCTGCCACAAAAGCGCTTTTCGGGCTTGCTTTAAACTGCGCAGTGCATCTATTCTGATCAGGAGGCTGAGTTGTTCAAGTGGAATGTAAATTCTTTTCAAGAGGTTTTCTAGACTTAAGAACATGCCGTTTTGCGCACGTTCTAGGAGGAGTTTTTCAATGAGTGCAGCTTCTATACCCAATACTAAATTGAAGCCAAGGAGCAATCGTTTGCCTTTTAATGTGCAATGATAGGCACCTTCATTGATACAGGGTGCTTCTATATGGGCTCCAAAGCGCCGGGCTTCTTGGACATAGATCTCGGTGCGGTAATAGCCACCAAAATTATTGATGCAAGCCGTGAGGTAAGCCAATGGATAGTGTGCTTTGAGGTACAAGCTCTGGTAACTCTCCACCGCATAAGAGGCCGAGTGGCCTTTGGAAAAGGCATAGCCCGCAAAGCTTTCGATTTGTCGCCAGGTGTCGGCTGCAAACTGAGCTTCGTGCCCGCGCGCTGCACAAGCGGTTAAAAAACGAGTCTTGACTTGTAGAAATTCAGAGCGCGAGCGGAATTTGCCAGACATGCCGCGCCTTAAGACATCGGCCTCGGCCAGACTGAGCCCAGCAAGGTAGTGCGCAACTTTGATGACGTCTTCTTGATAGACCATTACGCCGTAGGTGTCTGGCATAATAGCCAGCAATAGCGGGTGTATCGCTTTGCACTGCTCGGGGTCGCGGTGTCGCAAGATATATTGTTGCATCATGCCAGATTGAGATACACCAGGCCTGATAATAGAACTGGCCGCCACCAACGCCAGATAGTTATCTACCTGGAGCTTAATGAGCAGCATGCGCATGGCTGGAGATTCTACGTAGAAGCAACCCAGCGCCCAGCCATTGCGAAGAAATTGCGCAATTTTCGGATCTTGTTTCAAGACTGATATATTGTGGATGTCGGGGTCTACTTGCGCTGGATGGGTCTGACGAATGATGTCCAGGGCCTCTGAAATTTTACCCAGGCCTCGTTGGCTCAGGACGTCGAATTTATAGAGCCCGACATCTTCGGCTTCTAGCATTGAGAATTGGGTACAGGGATAACCTTTTGGCGGTAAAAAACAAGCGCTGAATACGGCTATCGGACGCTCGCTAATGACAATGCCGCCGGCATGCAGACTCAAGTGCGAGGGCAAGCCTTCTATGTATTTTGCATAGCGCAAAATGAGGACGCCAAGTTCGCTAAACTCCGCAATGCTGCCTTTGCCTCTACTGAGTGTCTTGCTGACGCCGGCAGGTAAGCCAAAAACCTTACTGAGCTCGTGAATACAGGCCCTGTACTGAAAAGTGCTGTAGGTACAGAGCCAAGCGGCATTGGGGTAGCGTTCAAAAATATAGCGAATGATGTCGTCGCGGTCTTTCCAGGAGAAATCGATGTCGAAGTCTGGTGGGTTTTTACGGTAGAGATTGATAAAGCGTTCAAAATAGAGATCGAGTTCTAGCGGATCGACATCGGTGATGCGCAAGAGGTAAGCCACAAGGCTGTTGGCACCACTACCCCGCCCCACATAAAAATAGCCTTTGGCGCGCGCATAAGAAGTGAAGTCATGGGTAATGAGAAAATAAGAGAGGTAGTTTTTTTCGGCAATAACCTCGATTTCCATCTCGATGCGCGAGATGATTTCATCGGTGATGGTATTGTAGCGGTAGCTCAGGCCTTCGGCACAAAGTTCTTTTAAGCGCTGTAGGTCAGCTTCTTTGGAGCCTAACAAGTTTTTAGGTTGTTGGGGAGCTGCTTTTTCCCCAAATTCAAAGTGTATGTTGCATTGGGCAAGTAGTTGTTGGGTATTTGTGAAAAGTACTGGCGCTACCGCATAAATATCTTGGCACTGGGCAGCAGCTAAAAGTTTTTCTGTGGGTGGCGCTTGGTCTTGTGGTGGCAATTTAGACAAGAGGCAATTGCTGGAAATGGCACGGAGCAAACGATGGGTATTGTGATCGCGTTTGTGACGAAAAGTCATGGGGATATCTGCTACATATTTGGAGGTATCAAATGGCAAATCTTGCCGCTGCCATTTGAGGATTTGCTGTGGTTGTACAGCGATGAATTCATGAGCGCACAAAGCAAGGGGGTGCTGTTCTAAAGGGTACCAAACCCAACAATTTGAAAAGAAAGGTAGCGGCAGCGCGAACGATTTTTTACCTAAGAGCTGTTGTGTAAGGTAGCTATTGAGTTCTTGAAAACCTTGGTTGTTTTGCGCAATAATGGTAGCGATGTGTTGTAGTCCGTTGCGCAGCTCTAGGCCAAGCAGCGGCTTGATGCCTTGTTGTTGGGCGGCGCGCACAAAGGAGAGCCCGGAACCCGTGTGGTTGATGTCGGTGAGCAGCAGTTGGGCATAGCCATTTTGCTGAGCCCATTGCACCAGTTCTTCTGGCTTGAGGATGCCATAACCTAAACTAAAACAAGAATGTACGCGCATTTGCTTTAAATACTGCGATTGGCCAATAAAATGGGCGGTTCGCCATCGAAGGGATTGTGGTAGCCAATGCTTCTTGCCTCTAGACCTGCTGCTCTGACAACTGCGCGGTCTCCGTAGCGAGTTCGAATATGATCAAGGGCTTTGTAGAGGGCAGGAAAAGCGAGGTCTTGGTCAAAGAGCCGCAGTTGGTGCGCACCCGAAACCAAAGAGCTGAAGCGAACGCCGATGAGGCGCACCAATACGCGCCGCTGGTAGAGTCGCTTGAAAAGTTCTTGAACCAAAGGCAGGAGTTCGTGATCGGCGGCGGTATAGGCGATTTGCTGTTGGAGGGTTTGGGTCTGAAAATCTGCATAGCGGACCTTGACTGTAACCGTTCCGGTGAGTTTGCCTGCTCGGCGCAATTGAAAAGTGAGGTTTTCAGCCATGGCAGTGAGGATGCCGCTAAGCTTGCCGACGTCGATGGTGTCTTGGTGAAAGGTGCGTTCGTTGGAAATGGATTTGCGCTCGTTGTAGGGCTCTACAGGGCTCAGGTCTATGCCTTGCGCTTTGGACCAAATACTGCGGCCATTTTCGCCGAGCGCTTGCTCCACGAGTTCTAAGGGCAAGGCTTGCAGGGTGCCGATTTTTTTGACTCCTAAGCTGCAGAGTGTTTGATAGGTTTTGGGGCCTACCATCGGAATTTTTTGCACGGAGAGCGGCGCTAAAAAATCTTTTTCAGCGCCATAGTTGATATGGAGTTGGTTGTTGGGCTTGGCCTCGCCTGTAGCTACTTTGGAAACCGTTTTGTTTTCAGACAAGCCAAAGGAGATGGGCAAGCCTGTTTCTTGCACAATGCGCGTGCGCAACTCAGAGGCGTAGGTCCAGATGCCAAAAAAGCGGTCCATGCCGGTGAAGTCGATGTAGAATTCGTCGATGGACATTTTTTCATAGACGGGCACAGCTTCTTTGATGACGTCGGTCACGAGTCTGGAGAATTTGCTGTAGGTCTGGGTGTTGCCTTTGATGCAAATAGCTTCTGGGCAGCGCTCTTTGGCCATTTTCATGGACATGCCTGAGTGCACGCCAAAGCGCCGGGCTTCATAGCTGCAAGAAGCAACAACTCCGCGTTCGCTGGTGCCGCCAATGAGAATAGGTTTGTGATGGAGGCGGCTATCTAAGAGGCGCTCACAAGAGACAAAAAAGGTATCGAGGTCCATATGAACAATCGAACGACGCGTAGCCATAGGTACTGTCAGTTTAAAAGTGAAACAATAAAAGTTCGATTGGTTGGTGCTACAAAATTAAACACATTGACGAATTACTCATCATTAATTTGATTAATTTATCATCAAAAGTTATCAACAAATAAAAAAGACCAATAAACACCCTGACATTGTGTCATTTTTGTAACTTGGAACACAATTTGTAACAAGCACACCGAACACTTAATTACGTAAAAAATGAAACCAATTTATGTCGTCTTGGCCGCAATCGGCGCCCTACTCCTCTTCCTATTCTTAGGATATTACAACATGTACAATAAAGCTGTTGGCCTTCAAGAAGGGCTCGATGAAAAATTCGCCAACGTACAATCTGCCTACCAACGCCGCGCAGACCTCATTCCTAATCTTTTGGAAACCGTTAAAGGCGCTGCCCAAAACGAAAAAGACATCCTTACGCAAGTTACCCAAGCAAGAGCCGGAATTGTAGGAGCCAAAACACCTCAAGACCTCGAACTCATGGGCCGCAAAATCAATACAGCCATCAATTTGGCGTATGAGGCGTATCCTAAAGTTGGTTCAACTGAAAATTTTCTGAAATTTCAGAATTCACTTGAAAGTTCAGAAAACCGCATCAAAACCGAGCGCGATCGCTACAACGAGTCTGTCAAGGAATACAACACCCACATCCGCGGCTTCTTTGCGCGCTTTTTCTTAAATAGCGAAGAGTTTCCGAGAAAAGAAGGATTTGCGGCTACTGCAGGCGCTGAAAACACGCCAAAGGTCAAGTTTTAATGCTGAGCCAACTCGAACAACAAAAAGTTTTGGAATGCATTGCCGCAGCGGAGGCCGCAACCAGCGGCGAGCTGCGCGTGCATCTGGAGGCACAATGTGAAAAAGATCCGATAGCACGCGCCATCGATCTATTTTACGAACTAGGCATGCAGGCTACCGAGCAGCGGAATGGGGTGTTGATTTACGTCGCTTATGAAGCCAAAAAACTGGCCATCATTGGTGATCAAGGAATCAATGCTTGTGTAGGTCCCAACTTTTGGGATAGCACCCGAGATTTAATGCGCAAGCATTTTAAAGAAGGCCAATTGAGCGAAGGGTTGTGTGCAGCGGTCACAGAAGCCGGCACCCAGCTTGCCAAGTACTTTCCACCAAGAGCAAACGACCAAAATGAACTTCCTAATCAAATCAGTTTCGGATGAACAAACCATTTTCTCTACTCCTGACCCTGATTTTATTTGGTACTTTATTGGGGCAAATTCCCAAACCGAGTTCCCCTCCGCGCTTTCTGAATAATTTTTCGACCACCCAAATCCTCAGCGAAGAAGAACAGGCGCAAATTGAACAGCGCCTCGATCAATTTGAACAAGAAACCAGCAACGAAATCACGGTCGTGCTCATCGATGATTTAGACGGTGATGAGCCCTGGCATTTTGCCACCGAACTCGGCGAGCAATGGGGTGTCGGAAAAGCTGACAAAGACAACGGCCTCGTCTTTTTGATCAAACCCACTGAAGAAAATGGTGGCAGACAAGTCTATTTAGCACCAGGGCGAGGTCTAGAAGCGGCCATTACCGACCTCACATGTCAAGACATTATTCAGCACGAGATCCTACCTGCATTCAAGCAAAATCAATACGCCGACGGCATCAACAAAGCACTCGACGTCTTATTTGGGCTTGCCAAAGGTGAAATCAACGAGAAAAGCTACCGAAAGCAATTACATCAAAACGACTGGGTTAAAGGCCTCTTTGGCTTGCTCGCTATTTTGTTTATCCTCTTTTTGATCATCAGGCGCGGTGGAGGTGGCGGCACTACATTCGGTGGTAGACGCAGTGGCCCGGGCTTCTTTTATTTTGGTGGCTTTGGCGGCGGTTTTGGAAGTGGTTCTTCAGGCGGAGGTGGCTTTGGCGGCTTCGGAGGCGGCAGCTTCGGTGGCGGTGGCTCGGGCGGTAGCTGGTAAATAGAGTAATATTGAAAAGAAAGTGGAAAAGAAAGAATAAATTCGCATATCTGATGTACCAAATATCAATCGCCTCATGACGACACAATTACCAAAATATCTTTTCGCGCTGTTAATTTTCGTGCTTTTTCACACGGCACTTGCACAGCAGACACAAACCATTGCCTTCTACAATGTAGAGAACCTTTTTGACACCATTGACGGCCCCAATGACGACGCCGAGTTCTTGCCTAGCGCCGAAAGTAAATGGGATGCATCAAAGTATGAAGCTAAAATTGCGCACATTCGTCAGGTAATGGCCGATTTGAATATGCCAATGGTAATGGGTGTTTGTGAAATTGAAAACAAAAGTGTTCTAACCGATTTAATTGGAAATGACAAGCGCTATGGTATTGTGCACTACGATAGCCCCGACGCACGCGGCATAGACGCAGCCATGCTGTACCGCAAAGACTTACTCAAACTAAAAGGATCGGGAAACATTCGCTTTACGCTACCCGGCGACTACATCCCGACTTCCCGAGACATCGTTTGGGCCAAGTACCAATACAAAAAAGAATATCTATACGTTATGGTCAATCACTGGCCGAGCCGCCGCGGTGGTGCAGAAGAGAGCGCAGCCAGACGCCTGACAGCTGCACAATATGCCACACAATTCATCGACTCGATTCAGCGCAGCGAACCAAAGGCAAAAATAATTTTAATGGGAGATTTAAATGACCATCCACAAGATGCAGCTCCTCAGCTTATTGCGTCCAAATTAACACCTCAAATCACAAAGGCTAGTGGCACATTTGGCGGCTCCTATAACTACAAAAATGAATGGGAAATCATCGATCATATATTTGTCTCTAACAATGCCTTTAACGGAACTGTGGCGCTTCAAAAAGAAAGCGGTACTATACACAGCTTTCCCTATTTACTCACAGAATACAAAGGGCAAACTGTTCCCAGCCGCACCTATGCCGGCCCCAAATACTTAGGGGGCTATTCCGATCACTTGCCAGTTTCTATCAAAGTGGTATTGAACAAATAAAGCCACGGAACTTTTAATGGAGTGCGGGTAACTTTTGTTTGTAGAGAAACTTCTTTTGTGTCGACTCAAAAGGTCTGTAAATAAAATAGATGTTGTTGTCGTAAATGCGCACTTTTTCGACATACCGAAAGGCGAGTTTCACTTTCTGCCTGACCTCCCCTGTTTTCAAATCGATCGCCCCGACATAACAATGCCCTTCTTGTTGATAAGTGGCATAAATTTTTCCCGTCTTGCGGTCTTGTTGTAGGTTCTTTTGAAAACCCGTTTGCTTGGCTTGGTAATGATGATAAATAGGCAGCGATTTCAATAGCTTGCCCTCGCGGTCGTAAACGCGCAGCATATCCTTCGGATAATCAAAAATATAAAGAGTGTCCTGCACCAAAAAAAGCGGTGCGTAAACGGGCTCGTAATAGAGCGACTGCGTAAAATAATTGGCACCCACATAGATTTCGGCATCAATTCCCGTCTGGTTTTCTAAATTCTTAGCCCACAGCTTGGTGCGCACATCAACCCACTTGTATTCTGAGCGATACAACTCCATCATGAGGTCGTCTTGGATGTGTAAGATTGATTTATAGACAGAATCGAGCTGGTCTAAACAGCCATATTCAAAGGCGGGGTAAATATCCATGTAGCTCGAATAAAAAAAGCGTGTCTGGCTCGTGTCTACAATAGGTGCTACGTATTTGAAAAAATAATCTTTAGGAATACTCGCTAATGCAAAGACGCTATCGCGCAGTACCAAACCGAATGTATTTTGATCCGTGAGCACATGTACGTTGCCCCGAAAATCTCTTTTGAGTGCTGAGGCGCGTTCAGGGAGTGGCAAAACGGCTTCTATTTGCGCTTCTTCGACCACCTGAAGCTGCGCATCTTTTTGCAAATTCTTTTCGTAAGTCAGTAAAAAGAGTTGCCCCGTAGCTCCAATTTCGAAATCCGCGACACTATAAGTAGTCGAGGCGTAAACGGTATCGGGTAAATGGGGCCGCAGTACGATATCTTTTACTTCTTGGATCCGCTGCGTTCTTAATTGAATGGTTTTGCGGATGGTGTCAGCCGACTCAAAATAAGGCAAGTAAAATTTGCCTTCTTGGTAAAATGAGTGTGTGTAAATGATAAACGCTTCTTTTGGCGCATAATTGATTTCTTTCAGTGCAAATGAAAGTGAGCCGTCCTGACGCGATAATTGATACGAAACGGTGTCGCCCTTGACAACCAACCAACACTTGACATTGGCCACGGAATCTTTGGTTTGGAGGTCGGTAAAAGTGCAATTGAGTGCTTGACTGTAAGCACCGTAGGATAAGATCGAAAAAAGCAAAAACCAAAAGGAGCGCATAAAAAGAAGATGCAAGCGCTGGCCTGATTTCACAATTTTAGCCAACTTTTTGCACCCAATGCATGGTGTCTTCGATGGCACCCGACTTGACGCCGTCGAGATGAGCCTTGATTTTCAAAGAAAGCGTGCGTGTTTCTAAAGCTGGTAAAGTGATTTTTTCGTCGCGGTAACCAATGAGCGCAATAGGTGCGATTGTGGCTGCGGTACCTGCACCGAAAGCATCTTGCAATTTGCCAGTTTTGGCAGCATCGATGATTTCTGCAACCGTAACCGGACGCTCCTCAACGGGAATACCCCATTGGCGCGCAAGCTCTAAAACGGTTTTTTTGGTGGTGCCGCGCAGAATAGTATCGGCTTCTTCTGTAGGCGTAATGATTTTGTCATCGATGACAAAAACGATGTTCATGGTGCCAGATTCTTCGATGAAGGTGTGGGTTTTGGCGTCGGTCCAGACCAATTGGTGAAAACCTTGTTGTTGTGCGAGTTTCGCAGGATACAAAGATGCGCCGTAGTTACCTGCAGCTTTTGCTCTTCCTACCCCTCCTACCGCTGCACGCGTGTAATGTTCTTCTATTTTGACGCGAACGGGCTCGGCGTAGTAAGCACCTACAGGAGAATTGATGATCACAAATTTGTAGGTGTCTGAGGGTTTGATGCCGACAAATTCGTCGGTGGCAAACATAAATGGACGGATGTATAAGGCGTAACCTGGTTTGTCTGTAACCCAAGCTGCATCGAGTGAAACAAGTTGCTTTACAGCCTCTAAAAATAAGTCTTCTGGAATCTCAGGCATGCACATGCGGGCTGCGGATTCTGCAAAACGACGTGCATTGAGCTCTGGTCTGAATAGTACGACTTCATTAGACTGGTTGCGATAAGCTTTCATGCCTTCAAAAATGGATTGGCCATAGTGAATGGCCGACATCGCGGGATGCATGTCGATGGGCCCAAAAGGGATGATCTCACCTTTCTGCCACTCGCCATTGGCATATTCCATGACAAACATGTGGTCGGCAAAGATTTTTCCGAAGGGGAGGTTGTCCCAATCTACAGCCGAAAGATGGCTTTGCGAAGTGTGTGTGACGGGGAATTTGAAGGAAACTCCAGACATAAGCGTGTTAATTGATGCGCGAATATACAGCTAAATCATAAGGCGCACAACTAATTGACCTTATTAAAAGCAATCCTTAACTTTGCGTTATGCACGCCTTCACACAAGCCCTCGATTTACTTCAGAAACACTGGGGCTTTGCTGCATTTAGAACTAGCCAAGAACCCATCGTTCAGGCCGCGCTCAGAGGCGAAGATACTTTAGCGCTGCTCCCTACTGGTGGTGGTAAATCCATCTGCTTTCAAGTACCTGGTTTGCAGCGAAAAGGGCTTTGTATAGTGATTTCTCCGCTCATTGCCCTCATGCAAGACCAAGTCGACAACCTCCAAAAACGAGGGCTGCGCGCCAAAGCTCTGACCAGCGGGCTCAGCTACCGTGAAATCGATCAAATATTAGACAATGCGCGTTTCGGAGGTCTTGATTTTTTATACACCTCGCCTGAGCGCATCCAGTCTGCTTTGTTTATTGAGCGCTTCAAGCGTATGAAAATTTCTTTGCTCGTAGTCGATGAAGCCCATTGTATTTCAGAATGGGGCCACGACTTCAGGCCCGCATTTCGGCAAATCTCCAAATTGCGCAAACTTCAGCCGGAGGTCCCTATTTTGGCGCTCACCGCTACCGCCACCAAAGCCGTACAGCAGGATATCATTGTGCAATTAGCACTGAATAAAGCACAAATTATTGAGGCATCTTTTGTCCGAGACAATTTGCAATATTTGGTGCGCGAAGCCACCAACAAAACCGAAGAAATCATCGCCATTTGCAAGCGCGAAACCGGAACGGGAATTGTTTATTGTCAAACGCGCCGCGGCGTTAAAGAACTGGCGCGTGTATTGTTGGCAAATGGCTTGCGCTGTGGCGTTTATCACGGTGGTCTCAATGCCACTGAACGAAGTCAGATGCTCAAAGACTGGCTTCAAAATAAAAACCAGGTCATGGTGGCCACCAACGCTTTTGGCATGGGGATCGACAAACCCGACGTGCGTTTTGTTTTGCACTATGAAATTCCATCCTCTCCTGAGGCCTATTTTCAAGAGGCGGGTCGTGGGGGCCGGGATGGCCTCCCCTCCTATGCACTTTTACTTCATCAGCCCTCAGATTTTTCCAAACTGCAACAGCAACTCGACAAAAGTTTTCCGGAAGCTGCACGCGTTATTTTTGTCTACAGAGCTATTTGTAATTACCTCAAAATTGCCGTTGGCGCTGGCAAAGACGAAGCCTACCCCTTTGACATCAAAGTTTTTTGTCAAACTTTTGAACTTGCCCACGACGAAGTCTTTTACGCACTTAAAATCCTAGAGCAAAATGGCAATCTGAGCTTTTCAGAGGGCTTTTTTCAGCCTACCCGTTTGCAATTCATTGTCAGTAATGAGGTGCTCTACAACTTTCAAATCCAACACGAAGATTACTACCAACTGTGCACTACACTTGTGCGCAGCTACCCAGGTATTTTTGAGCAACTCACCCACCTGCACGAAGATAAACTGATTCAAAGACTAAAACTCAGCGAAAAGCGTTTGTATGAACAACTCGAATTCATGCAAAAAAACGGCATCATAGAACTCACTAAGAAGAACAATCTACCGATTCTGTATTTCAATATGGAGCGCTTACCTGAGTCTTATCTTCAACTCAAGCCTGCTATTTACCTCGAGCGCAAGCAGAGCGCACAGATCAAGCTCGATGCCATGCAACACTACTGCTTACAAGCAACTTGTCGGGCCCAGCAACTGATCACTTATTTTGGACAAACAAGCGACACCTGTGGGCAATGCGACGTTTGCCAGCCTAGAACGCTCAATGAATCTGCGCTCTTTGACTTTCTCAGCGAAGCGCGAAGTATCGAAGAGCTGGAAAGGCAATTTTTTTGCGCAAAAACAGCGCTCGAAACAATGATTCGCCCCCATTTACATACCGAAAAAATCAAATTCAAAGCGGGAAAATTCTACCTCTAATTCCCGCATATGAATACGCTTTCTGAACAAGAAACGCCTGCTTTTCAGTGGCATTTTCTTCTGGTATTGCTGCCTTTTATACTTGGTATTTACCTTGCTGACTACCGTAATTTAACGGATACCGCTATTTATTTTTTCACTTTCGAGACCATCTTAAGTGTCGTCTTTATTTGCTTTGGTAGGAGCAGGCAATGGGCACTTATAGGGCTTTCTTTTGCACTCGGTTTTTGGTTGCAATATTTTGCACAGACCAACTTTACAACACAGCGCCAAGTTGCATTCAGCAATGATGTAATCGGGCACTTTGATCCGCAGCAAATTGAAGTCAAAGGAGCTCTACAAAAATTAAAAGGAGTCTTTAGCTATATAAGTGCAGGAAAAATAAGACAAATGGAACTGCTCTGTTATGTAAAGAATGCGCCGAGCGTACAAGATGACTATTTTTATTTATTGCGCTGCAAACCAGAGCGCATCGTGAACGACACCTACCCCGGAGCCTTTGACCAAGAGCGCTATTATCAATTACAAAACGTCAGTCATCGGGTTTTTTGCAACGCGGAGGAATTGTTTAAATACAAGCGCACTGAGAAAAGTTTTTTCCTGCGCAATTTAGCAGCAATCAAAGCAACCATTTCTCGGGATTTCACACAGGCCTTGAGTCCGAAGGCAGCTGTCATTGCAAGGGCACTGATTTTAGGCGAACGAGATGGCATAGACCAAGAACTCCGCTCCTATTTTTTGGCGACGGGCTCCATGCATATTTTAGCCGTTTCGGGCATGCATATCGGGCTTTTGATCCTTGCATTGCTGTATATTTTGGGTTGGCTTTCTTTTTGCTTGACGCGCAAACAAGCGTTGCTACTCGTGGTGGGAATTGTGTGGTATTATGCGATTCTAACGGGTTTATCGGCCTCTGTATTGCGGAGTGTTTTTATGTTTAGCGTGTTGCTCTTGAGTCAATTGACGGGAAAGCAAATGAATCAACTCAATGCGCTCTTTTTTTCTGCATTTTGCCTCTTGCTCTATGATCCGCTCTATTTATTTGATCTGGGTTTTCAGTTGTCTTACCTCGCTATGCTCGGCATCTATCTCTACTATGAACCCATCAAAAACTTGGTTTGCTTCAAATGGCGCCAGTTGCAACAGTTGTGGGAAGGTTGCGCGCTTGGACTTGCAGCCACCTTGACAACCTTGCCGTTGAGTTTGTATCATTTTCATTTATACCCGAATTACGCCCAGGTGGCTGGCCTTTGCCTCATGAGTTTATCGAGTCTTATTCTCGTTGTGGGAATGTTGTTCCCACTGCTGAACAGCTTGCCATTGCTGGACCAACTTGGCAATTACACCTTGGAATTAAGCATCAAGTGGATGTTGCAAATCATGCAATTTTTTAGTCACTTACCGGGCGCATTGGCCGAAGGTTTTGCGCTTCCTTTTTGGTGGGTGCTATTGTTTTGGTTGGCCAGTTTTGGTCTTTTTTACAGCAGCAAGGCCAAGTTCAACTATTATTCAAAAACCCTATTGCTGCTCTGTATGGTTTACATGAGTTTTCAGCGTCATGAGCTTCACCATGACCGCCATATTTCCTATTTGAGCAAAGAACAATTGCTCTTTTTAAGGAATGGGAATCAGGCTTTTGCCATAGGAGTTAGGAACGAAACAAAAAACGCTTTTGCCCTGCAAGCACTCAGCACTTATTACAATTGCCAGATCAAGTATCTGCAGCTCAAAAAAGGGAAAAATAACTTTCATTTCAAATATACGCGCGTTCAAATCACCCTTCGTGATCACTTGCGAATCAAGCTCAAGACCAAAAAGCAATCAGATAAAATGAAGGTCTATTGAACAAGAGTTTTATCTTTGCTCAAATTTACGCTCATGAAAATACTCAGTCCGCAGGAAGTTCTTTCAGCGCTAGAGACCAACGAAAATTGCTGTCTCATCGATATCCGCGAACCTTATGAACTGCAGACTTGCAAATTGGATTGCCAGTCTATTCCGATGGCAGAATTTGCCGCAGCCTACCCTGGGCTCCAACATTTTGAAAAAGTGGTACTCATGTGTCAGTCTGGCAGGCGTGCAGAGGCGCTCGCTAATTATATCGAAACAGAATATTCGGCCACTAATATCTATGTATTAGAGGGCGGAATGAATGCATTGATCGAGCAAAATGCTGCTCAACTTATTTGTCAATAAATGAACGCGCTCTACCAACTTCTCGATTTCATTCTGCACATCGATAATTATCTCTTCTTGCTCATCCAAGACTATGGCAACTGGATCTACGCGATACTCTTCCTCATTGTTTTTGTGGAGACTGGCCTGGTGTTCATGCCGCTGCTTCCCGGAGACTCACTTTTATTTGCGGCTGGCACCTTTTGTGCTGGCGTTCAAATAGACAACGACTTAGCACAACTCAACCTATTTGTTGTCTTGGGCTTATTGATGACAGCAGCCATCTTAGGAGACGCCCTTAACTTTTGGATCGGGCAAAAATACGGACGCAAACTTGCTCAAATGCAAATTGGGCAATACCGAATACTCAAAGAAAAGCACTTGCAACAAACGCAAGTATTTTTTGAGAAACACGGCTCTAAAACCATTATCATCGCTCGTTTCGTGCCCATTGTGCGCACTTTTGCACCCTTTACCGCGGGTTTGGCCAACATGCGTTACAGCACTTTTTTGAAGTTCAATGTCATTGGCGGCGTGAGCTGGGTGCTGGGCCTTACGCTATTGGGTTACTTTTTTGGAAACCTAGAGGTCGTTCGAAATAACTTTGAAACGGTCATCTTCGGCATCATTGGCTTGTCTTTACTTCCGATGCTCATTGCCATCGCCAAAGAAAAAATGGCTAAGCGTTGAATCGCTGAAACTCGTTTTGCAAATAAGACCTGCAAATCTCCGTCGGAAACTGCTCTATCTGCGCAGAAATTTCTAAAATTTTGGCTGCCAAATCAGTGGCACTTGCTTGTTCTCCAAGGTTGTTAGCTGCCATATTGATCACCCGCAGCACTTCTTCTTTGGCATGAACGAGCATGAGCCAAGCCTGAGGCGAAACAAAGAGTTGCTGCGCAATATTGTGTTCAAACTCTTCTCGCACTGTTTTTACCAACAAACTCTGTTGCATTCTCGCATTGTTTGACACTTGAAGTGTGCGCAATGTGAGGTTTGCAGGGGCAATGCGGTCTAAGAGTAAAATACAGCGCTGATAAGCTTCTAATTTGCTTGGTAAAAAGTAATTCTGACGCTGCAAACTCAGTTCGGTCTGCAAGGCCACCAAACTTTGGTCGTGTTGGCGCTTGACAAATAAATAGACAATAGCCACCATTGCCAAACAGACCAANAAAAAGGAAATAACAATAAAAATGAGTTCCATGCGTAAATTTTTCAGGCAAATATAGCGCTTTACGTTATTTTTACTTCATGAATCAATTGCTACTGCCATCCATTCTTTTTATTTATTTCGGGCTCCTACTTGCGATCGCTTACTTCACCTCCAAAAACGCAAGTAGCCACAGTTTCTTTACCGGCGACAAAAAAAGCCCCTGGTACCTCGTTGCTTTTGGCATGATCGGCACTTCTCTTTCAGGTGTCACTTTCGTTTCTGTACCCGGCGCCGTGAGTACGAGCGCATGGCACTACTATCAATTGGTCCTCGGATTTTTCGCCGGCTATTTTGTGGTGGCTTATGTTTTACTACCGCTTTATTACAAACACCAACTCAATTCTATTTACCGTTACCTAGAACTCCGCTTGGGCCTGAGTGCTTATCAATGGGGGGCTGCCTACTTCATCTTGTCTCGGACGCTTGGCGCCACTGTGCGGCTCTACCTAGTGATCAATGTATTGCAGTTGTTTGTCTTCGAACCGATTGGTCTTGAATTTTGGCAAGCCACACTCCTCATCGTCCTGATGATACTCGCCTACACACTCAAAGGAGGTGTCAAAACCATCGTCTGGACCGACACCCTACAGACTTTCTTTATGCTGCTCGCACTTGTAGTTTGTATTGTCACCTTGCAACAACAAATGGACTTTTCTTGGTCCGAGCTTTGGGCTCACCTGCAACAAAAAGAACTGACTGAGATTTGGTCCCTGAATCCATCTAATAGCGATTATTTCTGGAAACACTTCATAGGTGGCGCCTTTATCACCATCGCCATGACCGGCCTCGATCAAGAAATGATGCAAAAAAACATCAGTGTCAAAACGCTCAAAGACGCCCAAAAAAATATGGTAGTTTTCAGCTTCACACTCCTTATAGTCAATGCGCTTTTCCTCTTGCTGGGCAGTATCTTGAGTTATTTTGCCCTTCAAAATGGTCTCAACTACGCCCCCGACGACCTCTTCCCTCAAATCATTCAAACGTATTTGCCGAGTGGTGTTTTCATTATTTTCATCATCGGCCTCATCTCCGCGCTTTTTCCGTCTGTCGATGGCGCCATTACCGCACTCACCGCTTCTTTTTGCATTGATATCATTGGTTTTGAGCGCAAAAACTTACCCGAGACTGAACGCATGCGCCTCAAGCAAATTGTGCACATCAGTTTTGCTGTGCTCTTTACATTATTGGTCTTTTTATTCAAATGGTACAACGACAAGAGCATAGTCAATTTAATTTTCCTCATTGCTGGCTACACCTACGGCCCGCTACTCGGCTTGTTTGCCTTCGGCATTCTCACCAAAAGAAAAGCACCCGGCGCCTTCATTCCGTTCATTGTGATTTTAGCTCCAGTCTGCTGTTATGTACTGAGTCAAAATGCCGATCTTATCTGGAAGGGCTATCAATTTGGCAACGAAATGTTATTGCTCAACGGAATCCTTACTTTTGTACTGCTCCTGATCAGTAGTTTATTCTCAAAAGCGACACCTACTCATGAAACTTCTCCTCTCTGACAACCAGTTGCACTTGCGTTTTGCACCGCTTACCCTGACGCGTCCGCTAGCCGCTTTGCGCTGCGGCCTTTATACCAATGCAGAGCGCTGGCAACAATTGCTACCAAGTGCAGAAATCGGTTTTGAGACCGAAGCATACCTTCAAAGTAAATTTCCGCACAACAACGGTATTTGGATCAATGCGCAAGTCATTCCAGATCGGCAATTAGCCATGTCGGTTAGCCAACTCAAAAAAGGTGAAAAACTGTATGTGAACGAGGTGTTGGTGGCTCAAAATGGCGCTGGTCAAGACAAAATAGATTACACCGATTCAAACATCATCATCCTTGAAAACCGCTGGGATCTCTATCTTAAAAATGCGGCTGTTTTAAAATCAGACTACAGCCTTGCCTGTGACAACCGCAAAAGTCAAGTATTGAGCGCAAGCAATCGCTTAATTGGCCCCGCAGACCACTTATTCATCGAAGAAGGTGCGCGCATCGAAGGCGCCATTCTCAATACCCATGAAGGCCCAATTTATGTCGGAAAAAACGCCGAAATCATGGAAGGCGCTATGCTGCGCGGTCCGCTTGCTATTATGGAGGGCGCTGTTGTTAAAATGGGAGCCAAAATATATGGCGCCACCACCATTGGGCCGGAGTGCAGAATTGGTGGCGAGGTAAGCAATAGCATTTTTCTAGGGTATG
>JGI25921J50272_10000166_pt1 | contig 21492 bp, 18 predicted proteins | sample LauGreSu1BDMLBSD_2_FD_50272 | JGI IMG/M metagenome (IMG submission 50272) | reverse complement strand
CAACTGAACCAATCCTTCTTCTGGGTGGATGCGTCCACGCATACAATCTCTGATAGAGCGTGGCTGCTCATAAATTTCTTTGAGCATGAAGTGTTCGTATCCACTCTTCTCCAACATCTCGAGTTTGATCTCAAGCTCCTGCACATAAGGAGTTTTTACTACGTTATCCAAATTCTTGATCAATAACTCATCTCTTTTTAAGTAGGCGATCTCGTTATCGTTCAAGTAAATTACGTTCTTGGTGTACTCTACAATTGGAGAGGCATCGGATGCAATGAAATATTCGTCTTTCCCAACACCAATCACCATCGGGCTTCCTTTACGGGCAGCGATGAGTTGGTCGGGTTCATCTTTACTCATCACTACGATGGCATAAGCGCCTACCACTTCATTTAATGCTACTCTTACCGATTCACGTAAGTCTAAGCCCGTCTTTTTTTGGATGTGTTCTATTAAGTGAATTAGTACCTCTGTGTCGGTATCACTGCGAAATTCATGACCTTCAGAGATTAATTCATCTTTAAGGGTGGCATAATTTTCAATGATGCCATTGTGGATGATTGCTAAGCGTTCGTCGCCAGAAGTATGAGGGTGGGAATTGCGGTCGGAAGGAGCGCCGTGGGTTGCCCAGCGGGTGTGGCCCATGCCCATTTTTCCACCCAGATCTTCGTGAGCAGCAAAATTTTCTAAATCGCTTACTTTTCCGGCTTTTTTATAGATACGTAAATCGCCATTTTGTAGCGCCACTCCGGCACTGTCATAACCGCGGTATTCTAAACGATGTAATCCTTTAATTATAATGGGCCATGCTTCACGATGGCCTATGTATCCAACAATTCCACACATAGGTTAATTTTTCAGGTAAGATTAATAGCTAAAGATAGCTTTTGTATTCAAAAGTTTAAACAGCTTAATTGTTCAGTTTGGTGTAGAAGATTTTCAAACGCATAGGTCGGGTTGCGTTTTTACCACTGGCCAGGACTGAACGTCCGGCGATATTTGTCATGGGGTTGATGGCACTAAAAATATCATTCACATTCTGATCTACCACCGCAAGGTAGGCTGCGTATTGCTTTGTCTTGTTTGTGAGTAAATCTTGAATATAGGCTGTCAGTACAAAACTGTAAGTATTGTTTTTGCTGTTATAAGTACCGCCAAAAAAATCTAAACCTACCGATCGGGCGTCGTTGGGACTCATATCGGGCATGGGTTGTCTTTGGGCGGCGATGTCGGTTCGGTATAACATTATGCGCTGGGCGGGTTGATAGGGAGCACCGCCCGTGCCATTATCTACTTTTACTTCCAATATGGCTTTGTTGATCACAATATTCCCTAATTGCTTCAAATTTTCAAGATCGGGGAAGGTGATTTTGGTACGTACGCCACTGAGAGCTTGTACAAACGTTCTGGTGTAGGCCGTACCCGGATTATTCAATTGGGTTTCTATTTCTGTACCGGCATAGTTGTGCGTAAAATTGGCCAATACCGGTGAAATATTATTGTTAATGGTAAAACCAACGTAGGTAGTATCAATGGTTGCATTTACATTTCTGTAATAGAGTTCGAGTTTGCTTGCTCCAGAGCTTAGATCAAAGAAAGGAATGCCACCAACTGATGATCCAGCAGGAGCGTCTACTTTGATGTACAAGCCCTTGAGGTGCTCTATAAATGTTTTTGAAGTATAGAAACTTGCAGGATTGGCACTTAGGAAATTGGCATTCATGAATGCAGCACTGATCGGAATGCGAATTTGCGGTGGCACTTTCACTACGGTGTCTTTCTTACCTTTTACAATCTGGGTGACTTTGATGCTGTCTTTGAGATTGATCTTATCGATGGTTTTTGCGCCTACTTGTGTACTTTCGAAAGGGATAGCAGCATCGTTGTAATGTGCTTTGGTGCCATCTAACTTTTGACTCAGCTGATGAACGGAGAAATTATATGCCGTGTTAAGGGAATCGCCATAAAAATTACCGGTATACTTAAGAACCAATACTGCAGAGTCTAAAACTGCATTGGTGCCAAACTTCAAAGTATCGCTTGGTAAATTGAGTGATACCCCTGCAGCTGCCTGTGTGGTGCCAAAGTAGGGATCTACTATATAACCGATGGGGTGTTCTTTTAATAATCTGGTATCTACTTTATCTTCCGCAACTGTAACTGCGTTTACGGTGGCACTGCTATCCAATAAGGTATTGATACTATTGGTAGGATCCACATCCAGACCAATCTCATCCGGATTATTACAAGCACCTAAAGTAAAAAGACTTATCAACAGGGTTAATAAGTCTAATTTGTATCCCTTCATATGTAAAAACACCTTTTTTTATTAAGCCAAAGGAACCAGTTCGTCAGTGGCAATTTCTTGATAAAGGTTGTAATAATTTTCGAAATCAGAAGTAGAAAAGTGTTCTAAAAGCGGTTTATTTGATTTTTTAACAAACTTTAACACTTCTTCACTGATGGTCTCACTGCCGAACACCACTGCATCGGCATAGCTGATGGCTCCCTGGTGGAGGGCCGTATTATCTGCGCCTTTGTACATAGCGGTATGTTCAACATCCATGCCATTCATAACGGCTTTTTTAGCAAAGTCGGTGTGCAGCTGCTCTTCAAAACGGTCTTCTTCGTAAACAGAGTAAACTACTTTTGAATGTTTAAAGGTTGGATCGTCTTTATAAATGGTTTTCAGATAGGCAGGAACCAAGGAAGTCATCCAACCGTGGCAATGTACCACATCGGGCGACCAGCCTAATTTTTTAACAGTTTCTAAAGCGCCTTTGCAGAAGAAAATGGTACGCTCGTCGTTATCGTCGAAAAATTTGTTGCCATTATCTCTGAAAACATGTTTACGCTGGAAATAGTCTTCATTATCGAGGAAATAAACCTGCATACGTGCTGCCGGAATAGAAGCAACTTTAATGATCAAGGGATTATCGTTGTCGTCGATGATGATGTTCATTCCCGACAAACGAATTACTTCGTGTAAACGGTTGCGACGCTCATTGATATTTCCAAAACGAGGCATGAGGATACGGATTTCATATCCTTTATCTTGCATGGCTTGTGGAAGTTTTCGGGTGATTTCGGCAATCTTTGTTAACTCCAGGAAAGGCGACATCTCATGGGTAATATACAGAAGCTTCGTTTTTGCCATCTCCAATAATTTAATTTGATTTTAAAAAGATAAGTCTGCAAATGTACGGATTATATTATGATTTATCAACGATTTATGCAAATGGCTTTGGTTTTCTTAGATATTTAGGCATTTTTGGACAGCAACAATTTATCCTGCATCTTTTGAAAATATTCAACACAAGGGTCCGCCTATCCGAATACCTAAAAAAGGAAAAAGCCAATGGAAAGAAGGTCGGTTTTGTACCTACCATGGGAGCCCTGCATCAAGGCCATATCTCCTTAATTGATTTGGCCCGAAAACAATCGGATTTGGTGGTTTGCAGTATTTTTGTGAATCCTACCCAGTTCAACGATCCCAAAGACCTGGACCGTTATCCGAGACCAATTGATCAGGATATTCAATTACTCGAAAAGGCCGCTTGCGATGTGCTTTTTTTACCCGAAGTGGATGAAATGTATGCGACAGGCGAAACTTGGCATTTGGAATTGGATGGCTTAGATCAGCTACTGGAAGGCTTACACCGACCGGGACATTATCAGGGAGTGACCCAAATTGTTAAAAAGCTTTTCGACACCGTTGAACCGGATTTTGCCTTTTTCGGTCAAAAGGATTACCAACAGTTTTTAGTGATCGAAAAAATGGTTCAAAAATTGGGCTTAAGTGTCCAGTTGATCATGTGTCCGATCATCCGGGAAACCGATGGCCTGGCCATGAGTTCGAGAAATGTTCACCTCAACCCGGAAGAGCGAAAAAACGCCCTGGCGCTTTACCAGACTTTAAATTGGATAAACACACACTCTGAGCTGCTCTCAATTCAGGAACTAAAGGAACAGGCCCAGAAAAAACTGCTGCAAAGCCCGGGTATTGTTTTAGAATACCTCGAAATTTGCGATGGTGAAAATCTACAGCCCCTGCAATCGAAAGATGTGGCAAAAATAGTGGCCCTGGTTGCTGCGAAAGTGGGGCAAACTCGTCTCATCGACAATATGCTACTGAAAAACTGAGGGTCCGTATAATTATTATTAATTTTGAGCCATGATTATCCAGATCCTTAAATCTAAGATCCATCGGGTGAAAGTAACCCAGGCAGAACTCAACTATGTGGGCAGTATCACCATCGACGAAAATTTGATGGATGCCGCCAACATTATAGCCAACGAAAAAGTGCAGGTGGTGAACAATAACAATGGCGCCCGATTCGAAACTTATGTGATCAAAGGTGAGCGTGGTACTGGAGTAATTTGCCTAAACGGTGCAACTGCACGCCTGGCACAAGTTGGCGACGTATTGATCATCATGTCGTACGGATCATTGTCAATGGAAGAGGCCAAAAAATACGAGCCCATTCTGGTTTTCCCCGACGATCAGAACCAGGTCATCAAATAATCCAGGTATTGAATTCAAAGATTTTTTCTTTCCTAAAATTTATCGTTTTACTCAGTCTGGCTGTATTGTTGCTTTACTGGGCTTTTAAGGGTCAAGATCTTGATTTAATCTTCCATCAATTAAAAAATACCCGTTATCACTGGTTGGCGGCCTCTGTATTGGCTTGCCTTGTTGCTCACCTTATCAGAGCCATTCGTTGGGGTTTGTTAATTGAACCGCTGGGATATCAAATAGCTCTTAAAAATACATTTTCTGCCGTGATGGTTGCTTATTTAGCTAACCTGGCCATCCCACGTATGGGCGAAGTATCACGCTGTGCGGTTTTAAACAAAACAGATCGGGTTCCGGTGAACCAGCTATTGGGCACCGTGATTACCGAACGCTTTTTCGACCTCTTATTTTTATTGGGAATCACTGGTTTAAGTTTGGTGTTGGCTTTTGACAGAATCGCTGATTTTATCTATCAAAACGCTTGGTTAAAGATGGAAGACAAGGTGCAACAAAGCGATCTTTTGTGGTGGGCAATCGCTTTGATTGCACTCTTCATTTTATTGATCTACCTCTTGAAAAATAAGATCGGGAAGCTGATCCATCCCTTTATAAATGCCCTGGATGGTTTTAAAAACGGATTGCTCTCCTTTAATAAGATGCCCAATAAAAGTGTCTTTATGCTACTTTCAGCGCTGCTTTGGTTTTTTTATTTGCTTTCTACCTATCTCTGCTTCTTTGCATTGAGCGCCACCTCCAATTTAGGAATGGATGCAGCACTGGCTGCATTGGTGTTCGGAAGTTTGGGGATGATTGTACCTGTACAAGGTGGTATTGGTGCTTTTCATTGGATGGTAGCGGAGGGCTTAACGCTTTACGCCCTACCAAAAACTGAAGGTTTGGCTTTCGCCACCCTCATCCACTCCTCACAAATTTTAGTCATTCTGCTCATCGGAAGTTTATGTTTGATTCCGGTGCTGCTCATCCATCGGGAAAAAGGACAAGAAGCGGCCTGATCAAATTGTTAAATCAATATCAAAAAGAAAGTAAGCGATTCACAAAGTGATATTTAATCTTATTTTTGAGCTGAACTAAATCAATTATAAAACCCTATGCAATTCCAATTTACCGAAGAACAATTGATGATTCAGCAGGCCGCACGTGATTTTGCGCAAAACGAATTGAAGCCTGGTGTAATTGAACGCGACGAACACCAAAAATTTCCTGCCGAGCAGATCCAAAAATTAGGTGAACTCGGATTTTTAGGAATGATGGTTGACCCCAAATACAATGGAGCAGGTCTGGACACCGTTTCTTATGTATTGGCCATGGAAGAGCTGTCGAAAATAGATGCTTCTGCCTCGGTGGTAGTTTCGGTAAACAACTCTTTGGTTTGCTATGGTATTGAAAAATATGGTACCGAAGAGCAAAAGGAAAAATACCTGAAGCCCTTAGCTACAGGAGAAAAGATCGGTGCATTCTGTTTATCAGAACCTGAGGCTGGCTCTGACGCCACTTCACAAAGAACCACTGCGGTTGACATGGGCGATCATTACCTGCTGAATGGCACCAAAAACTGGATCACCAATGGTAGCAGCGCTTCCATTTACCTGGTGATTGCTCAAACATATGTTGAAAAAGGACACCGTGGCATCAATGTACTGATCGTAGAAAAAGGCATGGAGGGATTCAGCATCGGACCAAAAGAAAATAAATTAGGTATCAGAGGCTCCGATACCCATTCGCTCATGTTCACTGATGTGAAGGTTCCGAAAACCAACCGCATTGGAGAAGATGGTTTTGGTTTCAAATTTGCAATGAAAACCCTCGAAGGTGGACGAATAGGAATTGCAGCACAAGCTTTGGGAATAGCAGCTGGCGCCTACGAATTATCGGTACAATATGCCAAAGAGCGTAAAGCTTTTGGCAAACCGATTGCCGATCATCAGGCAATTCAATTTAAGTTGGCCGATATGGCTACTCAGATTGAAGCCGCACGTTTACTTTGTATCAAAGCAGCCTGGTTAAAAGATCAAGGTTTGCCTTATGCTCAAGCCAGCTCAATGGCCAAATTGTATGCTTCTGAAGTAGCCATGAAAACTACCGTTGAGGCTGTACAAATTCATGGCGGTTACGGTTTTGTGAAAGAATACCACGTAGAACGTTTAATGCGTGATGCCAAGATCACCCAGATTTATGAAGGTACCTCCGAAATTCAACGCATCGTTATTTCGAGAGAAGTATTAAAATAAGCACTCAAAAACCCAATACCCATGAAAAAGCAAATACAGGCAGCGTGTTTTTTAATGATTACCGGTCTATTTTTGGCCTCTTGTAACAGCTCAAACACAGCCGATTTGCAAAATGGTATTTGGCGGGCAAGCTTAAAAACTGCTACCGGAGTTGAAATTCCATTTAATTTCGAAATGGCTGATTCGGCTGGGAAAAAACACCTCGATATCATTAATGGTAAAGAGCGTTTCCGCGTAAATGAGATCCAAACAGATGGTGATTCTATCATTATCCAAATGCCGTTGTTCGACTCGGAGATCAGGGTGGCTCACCGTGGTAAAACGCTGGACGGAAGATGGATCAAACACCTGGCATCTACTGATGTAAGCATGCCTTTTAAAGCAGAACAAGGTGCCGACTGGCGATTTTTTAAAGCCAAAAGCGAGGCCAAGGTGGATCTCAACGGGAAATGGTCGGTTACTTTTATTGCCGAAGAGACCAAAGACACTACCCTGGCAATTGGCCAATTTGAACAACAAGGGAGTAAATTATATGGAACTTTCTTAACGAGCACGGGCGATTACCGATTTTTGGAAGGTACTGTTTCGGGCGATAAGTTCTACCTTTCCTGCTTTGATGGCTCGCATGCCTATTTATTTAGCGGAAAGGTGAATGGCAATAGCATTACCGATGGAAAAATGTATTCCGGCTACACCGCCATCGAAAACTGGACTGCACAAAAAGACGAACAAGCGGTGTTGCCAGATGCTTACAGTCTTACCGGATTAAAACCAGGCTACACCAACATCGATTTCAGTTTCCCTGATTTAGAAGGGAAACAGGTTTCTTTAAAAGATGAAACATTTAAAAACAAAGTGGTAGTGGTTCAATTCTTTGGTTCATGGTGCCCTAATTGTATGGATGAGACCGCTTTCATGGTGCCTTTTTACAATAAATACAAAGACAAAGGTTTGGCTGTTGTGGGACTTGCTTATGAAAGAACTACCGATAAAGAGCGTTCTACAAAAAATGTGAAACGTTTAAAAGATCGCTTTAAAGTGAACTATCCGCTGCTCCTTACCGGCTACACTAGTGAAAAAGGCGAAGTAGTAAAAAGTATTCCTGCTTTGAAAGAATTTATGGCTTTCCCTACCACCATCATCATTGATAAAAAAGGAACAGTACGCAAAATACATACTGGTTTTTCGGGGCCTGGAACCGGAAAATATTATACTGAATTTGCGGAAGAGTTTGAAAAATTGATCACAGACCTCCTGGCGGAATAAGCGCCGAATTCAATCCTCATCTTTTGGACTAAAAATACTGAAGATCATTTTCAGCAGCGAGAGCACAATGGCAAAAATCATGGCCGAAAAAAATCCGCTGGTGTCAAATCCCTTGATCAAATGATCTACCAGTAAAACCATCCCCACGGTAATTAAAAAAGACAAAAGGCCCAAAGTGATGAAATTGATGGGGAAGGTTAGAATCCGTAACAGGGTACCAATGGTGGCATTCACAAAACCCAATAATAAGCCGGCTACAATAGCAGTCAGGAAATTATCTACCACCACTCCAGGTATCAAATAAGCTGCAATGGCTACGGCTAAACCACCCGATAAAATTTCGATGATGAATTTCATATCGCTAAATTTAAATTAAAATAAGAAAATGTATCGCATATGTCTGTTTTTAGGGTTTTGTACTTGGATGATTTTGCTCTACGCCTGCCAGCCGGGCAGGATTGAAAACGATTACGGACTGCAAATCCAACTTTCTGATGATAGCAGTAAAGTAAGCGTGAGCAATCTTCCTGATGAATTGATCGCTGAAACCGATACCAACTTTGCCTGGAAACAGTTTTTTGCGGTTTACGAGGTAGCTAATGATCCCGATTGGGCCGATTTGCAGCCACCACTGGCCGGCACTTACCAGCTAAAAGGAAATCAACTTGAATTCAAACCTGAAGTCCCTTTTAAAAAAGGCCACCAATATGAAGCTAAAGTTTATGTGCAATCCCTCAACATGGAGTTATTGGGCATGCTGCAGAAAGTGAGATGGCAAAGCAAAAAACAGGCTTTGAGTTATAAATTCAGCTATTGAGGGCTTGAAATCAAAAATATTATGTATATTTGCAGAGAATAGAGAGGGGACCGTGTCCCCTCTTTTTATTTTCAGTACCTGAGCATGACCTTAGAACAACGTGTAACCGCATTGGTTGAAGAAAAGATTGCCGACCGCCCAGATTTGTTTTTGGTGGAGGTGAAAATGCATTCAAATGGTAAGCTGATCATTTTAATGGACGGTGACCAGGGGCTGAGTATAAAAGATTGTGCCGCCATTAGCAGACACGTGGGTTTTCACCTCGAGGAAGAAAACCTGATTTCGCAGGCCTATAACCTGGAAGTATCTTCTCCGGGTGTAGATACCCCGCTTCGCTTGCTAAGACAGTATATAAAAAATACGGGGCGGGCCATCAGCCTGAAATTGAAAGATGGCAATAAAACAGAAGGGAAGTTGTTAAAGGCCGAGGCCGAAAGCATCACCCTCTTAGAAACAAAAAAAGAAAAGGGCAAAAAAGCCCAGCAAATCGAACGCATCATTGCTTTCGAAGAGATTATGGAAAGTAAGGTTTTAATTTCATTTAAGTAAGATGAGCAACATCAATTTAATCGATTCCTTTCAGGAGTTCAAAGATTTCAAAAACATCGATCGCCCAACTGTAATTTCAGTTTTGGAAGAAGTATTTCGCAGCATGCTGAGAAAGCGTTTCGGCACAGATGAGAACTGTGACGTGATTGTAAACCCTGATAACGGGGATTTGGAGATATGGCGTACCCGTATGGTGATGGAAGATGGTTTTTCTGAAGATGATGATTTAGAAATTGAATTGGCCGAGGCCAAACAAATAGATCCTGATTTGGAAGTAGGCGATGAATTCATCGAACAAATCACCTTAGAAAGTTTTGGTCGCCGTGCTATTTTAGCTGCCCGTCAAACCCTGGTTTCTAAGATTTTAGAATTAGAAAAAGACGAGATCTTCAAAAAATACAAAGATCGTGTGGGCGAAATTGTAACGGGAGAAGTTTATCAGGTTTGGAAAAAAGAAACCTTGGTATTGGATGATGAAGGCAATGAACTCATTCTGCCTAAAACGGAACAAATTCCTGCCGATTACTTCAAAAAGGGAGATTCGGTAAGAGCGGTGATCCAGGAAGTGGACATGGTGAACAGTAATCCGAAAATTATCATTTCACGTACTGCACCAGAGTTTTTACAACGTTTATTCGAAATGGAAGTACCCGAAATTTTCGATGGCTTAATCACCATTAAGAAAATTGTTCGCGAACCAGGAGAGCGTGCAAAAGTTGCCGTTGAATCATATGATGACCGTATTGATCCGGTAGGAGCCTGTGTGGGAATGAAGGGTTCTCGTATCCATGGAATTGTGAGAGAGTTGAAAAACGAAAATATTGATGTGATCAATTATACCAATAATCTTTCCCTTTACATTCAGCGTGCATTAAGTCCAGCAAAAATTACCAGCATCAAATTGGATGATGCTGAGAAGAAAGCCGCAGTGTATCTAAAACCAGACCAGGTGTCGCTTGCCATTGGTCGTGGTGGCCATAATATCAAATTAGCCGGAAAATTGACCGGATACGAAATTGATGTTTACCGCGAAAATGCAGATGAAGACGAGGAAGATGTGGATCTGGAAGAATTCTCAGATGAAATTGAAGGTTGGATTATTGATGAATTTAAACGTATTGGTTTAGATACGGCTAAATCTGTTTTGGCTTTAAGTGCCGATGAACTATTAAAACGTACAGATTTGGAAGAAGATACCATCAATGAGGTCTTGAGTATCTTAAAAGCCGAGTTCGAATAATCGGAAATTGGCCAAATAATTGAACACAAGCCGTTCAAAAAACATATTTTTGTAATTAACACAGAAGCTAAAGCTTAAATTTTAAATGTCAGAAGGTAAAAACATCAACTTACTTAAAGCCGCCAAGGAACTTAACATTGGATTATCTACCGCTGCCGAGTTTTTGTCGAAAAAAGGTTTTGCTGTAGAAGCAAAGCCCATGTTCAAACTCGAGCCGGCCATGTACGATGCTCTGTTAAGAGAGTTCCAGGGGGATAAGATCGTGAAAGAAGAAGCCAAACAAATTGTGATTGGCAAAATTCGTCGCGATGATGTGCCTGAAGCTGCAGAAAAACCTGTAGTAGAGCCTAAAAGACCCGAAATATTTGAGCAAGAGGAAATTCTGATTAAAAATACAGGCTCCTTTGCTCAGCCTGAGCGACCAAAAACGGAAGAAAAGCCTGAACCGGCAAAGGGAGTAAAAGTAGTTGGGAAAATCAATCTGGATGACTTGAACACCAAAACACGTCCAGAGAAAAAGACAGAACCCGTTCCTGCTCCGCAAGCGGTTGAACCAAAAGTTGAGGCGCCTGTAAAAGAAGAACAAAAACCAGTAGCAGCTCCAGAAAATGAGGTAGTACGTGCCAAAGCAAGTCGCCTAACTGGACCAAATGTGGTTGGTAAAATTGATTTACCAGAACCAAGAAAATCGGGTCCGGTTGCTTCCTCATCTGATGCAGGCGCCGATCACAAACGTAAGCGTAAACGTAAAGAATTTGGTGGTGGCCCCGGACAGGGACAAGGTGGTAATAACCAACAACGTTCAGATTTCCGTAAACCGGCACCAACAAGCAAAGAAGAGCCAACCGATAAAGAAATTCAAGATCAAATTAAAGCTACCCTTGCACGTTTAAGCGGAGCAGGTAAGTCTGGAAAATTTGCTCAAAGAGCCAAATTACGCCGTCAAAAACGGGATGATGTGGCCCAATCTGCTGAAGAAGCGGCATTGGAAAAAGAATTACAGTCGAAAGTACTGAAGGTAACCGAATTTGTTACCGCCAACGAGTTGGCAAAAATGATGGATGTACAAGTTACCCAGATCATTTCAACTTGTATGGCATTGGGCATGTTTGTATCCATCAACCAACGACTTGATGCCGAAACCCTGAGTATTGTTGCCGAGGAATTTGGCTTCGAAGTCGAGTTTGTAAAACCGGAAGATGAAGAAAACAATACCCTTGAAGAAGCAGACAGCCCGGAAAGCCTGAAACCTCGTGCTCCTATCGTGACCGTAATGGGTCACGTTGACCACGGTAAAACTTCATTACTCGACTTTGTACGCAAAACCAACGTAATTGCGGGTGAAGCCGGAGGGATTACCCAGCACATTGGTGCTTATGAAGTAACCCTAGAAAATGGAAGCAAAATTACCTTCCTTGATACTCCTGGTCACGAAGCCTTTACGGCGATGCGTGCCCGTGGTGCCAAGGTAACTGATATTGCGATTATTGTAATTGCAGCAGACGATGCGGTGATGCCACAAACCAAAGAAGCGATCAATCACGCTCAAGCGGCTGGCGTACCTATTGTATTTGCTTTCAGTAAAGTAGACAAGCCAGGTGCCAACGCCGATAAGATCCGTGAACAACTCTCCATGATGAATATTTTGGTGGAAGATTGGGGTGGGAAATTCCAAAGTCAGGAAATTTCGGGTAAAACCGGACAGGGTGTAGATGCCCTATTAGATAAAGTATTGCTGGAAGCCGAATTACTGGAACTGAAAGCCAATCCGAATAAACGTGCCGTAGGTACCGTTATTGAAGCCGCCTTGGATAAAGGTCGTGGTATTGTTACCACGGTATTGATCCAGTCGGGTACGCTGAAAGTAGGAGATCCGATTTTGGCAGGATGTTACAGCGGTAGGGTAAAAGCCTTGACCAATGAGCGTGGCCAAAAAGTGGAGCAAGCTGGACCAAGTACCCCGGTACAAGTATTGGGTATGCAGGGTGCACCTACTTCGGGCGACAAATTCAATGCCATGGATACAGAAACCGAGGCTCGTGAAATTGCAAACAAACGTTTGCAGTTACAGCGTGAACAAGGCCTACGTACCCAGAAACACATCACCCTGGATGAGATCGGTCGTCGTTTAGCAATTGGAAACTTCAAGGAGCTGAACGTAATTGTAAAAGGTGACGTGGATGGATCGATCGAAGCGCTTTCCGATTCCTTATTGAAATTATCAACTGAAGAAATTCAGGTAAATATCATCCACAAATCGGTGGGTCAGATCTCAGAATCAGACGTATTATTAGCTTCAGCTTCTGATGCGATCATCATTGGTTTCCAGGTGCGGCCTTCACAAGGTGCCCGTAAACTGGCCGAGCAAGAACAAATTGATATTCGATTGTACTCCATCATTTACGATGCCATCAACGAGGTAAAAGCCGCGATGGAAGGTATGTTGGCCCCTGAGTTTGAAGAGAAAATCACTGCAAATGTGGAGATTCGCGAAGTATTCAAAATCAGTAAAGTGGGTACCATTGCCGGATGTATGGTATTGGATGGTAAGATCAACCGCAACAGCAGTGTGCGTATCATCCGCGATGGCGTGGTAGTTTATTCCGGTGAGTTAGCATCATTGAAACGTTTTAAAGAAGACGTGAAAGAAGTGGCCACCGGATATGAGTGCGGTCTGAATATCCAGAATTTCAATGACATTAAAGTAGGCGATATTGTAGAAGCTTACGAACAAGTAGAGGTGAAACGTAAACTCTAAACCAAACAGAATTAAAAAAGCCGGCTTGAATTTCAGGCCGGCTTTTTTTTGTTGTAATAAAATAACTACTATCAGGGACCAATGGTCGCAAGTTCTGTTCACAGAAATCATTTTAATTCATCCCTTGAGGCTTTCAGGGCAGAAGCAATCACCTGATGCATATCGTAATAACGGTATTCTGCCAAACGTCCACCGAAAATCACCCCCTTTTCTCGTTTAGATAATTCTTTATAATTATTGTGAATACGGGTATTATCATCGTTGTTGATCGGATAATAGGGCTCTGTATTTTTTCCAGCTAATAAAGGATATTCATAGGTAATCACGGTTTGCTCCTGTTCACCAAATTCAAAATGTTTGTGTTCAATAATNCGAGTATAGGGGGTTTCCTCGTCGGTATAATTCACCACGGCATTCCCTTGAAAGTTTCGCTGATTCTTTATTTGATGTTCAAAACGCAAACCGCGGTAATCTAGCGCACCAAAACGGTAATCATAATATTCATCAATTTTTCCTGTATAAACCAGCTTATGCGCCCTGGATTCAAAATATTTACGATCGTCGAAAAAATTAGTATTTAATTTCACCTCTATCCCATCCAGCAATCCGTCGATGATCTGATTGTATCCTCCTTCTGGGATGCCCTGGTATTTATCGTTGAAGTAATTGTTATCGAATGTAAAACGCACAGGCAAACGCTTAATAATAAAAGCTGGTAGCTCTGTTGCACGCATACCCCATTGTTTTTCCGTGTAATGCTTAATCAGTTTTTCATAAATATCTGGCCCTACCAACAATAAGGCCTGTTCCTCCAGATTGGAGGGCCTACTGAACGGTAAAGTTGCGATCTGCTCTGCAATTTTTGCCTGGGCCTCATCCGGTGTCTTTACGCCCCAGAGTTGGTAAAAGGTATTCATATTGAAGGGCAGGTTATACAAATCGCCTTTGTAATTAGCTAATGGCGAATTCGTATAACGATTGAAAACAGCAAACTGATTCACATATTCCCAAATTGTTTGATCGTTGGTGTGAAAGATATGTGCACCGTACCAATGCACCTGAATGCCCTCCATCTCTTTACAGTATACATTGCCACCCCGATGTTCACGCTTATCAATCACTAAACATCTTTTGCCTGCTTTCTTTGCTTCATGGGCAAAAACCGCACCAAATAAGCCAGACCCTACAATCAGGTAATCGTATTCCACGTGTAATTTGTTATTTAACAATAACTCATTACAGCGGGGTTTAGTTTTTGTTCAGAAAATATAGTAGGAACTACTCGTTGAATACCTGCATCTCGATCAATTTTCGATACAGACCTTTTTGCTTCATTAACTCTTGGTGAGTGCCCGATTGGATAATTTTTCCGGCATCGAGCACAATGATCTTATCGGCATTTTGAATGGTACTCAATCGGTGTGCAATGACCAGGGAAGTGCGGTTTTGCATCAATTTATTGAGTGCATCTTGCACCAGTTTCTCCGATTCTGCATCCAGCGCAGAAGTTGCTTCATCGAGCAGCATAATGGGAGGATTATTAAGTACAGCCCTGGCAATACATAAACGCTGACGCTGCCCACCGGATAATTTTAAGCCCCGATCGCCAATATTGGTTTGATATCCATCTGCACATTGACTGATGAAATCATGCGCATTGGCAATTTTGGCAGCATTTATTACCTCTTTTTCGCTGGCATTGGGCTTGCCAAAGGCAATGTTATTAAAAATGGTATCGTTGAATAAAATCGATTCCTGGTTTACTATCCCCATCTGCGATCTTACCGAGTCCATCTGCAATTTTCTAATATCCAGCCCATCAAAACAGATTTCACCGCTTTCGGGCTCCATAAAACGCGGTATCAGATCCATTAAAGTAGACTTTCCTCCTCCAGAAGGACCCACCAAGGCCACAGTTTGACCTGCTTCAATTTCCAGGGAAATCTGATCCAAAATCTTGCGGTCGCCATAAGAAAAGGAAACATTCTTGAGGGAGATAGACTTTTTGAATGCTTTCGCCACTTTAGCATCCGTAGCATCTACTATTTCAGGTTTCAAATCAATCAAGTTCAACACCCGCTCTCCAGCAGCAATCCCCGAATGGATTTGACTAAAAGAATCGGTTATGGCTTTAGCCGGTCGCATTAATTGAGAAAACATGGTGATGTAGGCGATGAAAGCCGGTGCCTCCAATCCCGAATTTCCTTTTAAAATCATCGATCCGCCGTATAAAACAAGGATGCAAACTACCGTCACTCCTAAAAATTCAGATACGGGGGAGGCCAGCTGTTGCCTGCGGGCCATGGCTTTTAAAATACCTGTGTACTGTCTATTTTCTTTATCAAACTTATCTTTTACTTGCTGTGTGGCATTAAATGACTTGATGATTTTAATGCCCGACAAAGCCTCATCTAAAAAGCTGATCATTAAACCTAATGATTGCTGCGCTTTAATGGCTTGCGCCCTCAAGCGTTTTACCAAACGACCAATCACATATCCGGAGAAAGGAATAATTAGAAGCGCAAAAAAAGTAAGCTTAGCAGAAATACTGAATAAAAAAATGATGTAAGCTATCAACTGCAGCGGCTCTTTAAATACCACCTGTAAAGTGCTGGTCACCGAAAACTGCACCACCTGCACATCCGATGAAACTTTAGAGATCACATCCCCTTTTCGCTCATTATTGAAATAAGCCAAATGTAAGTCCATTACGTTATTGAACACCGCCCTCCGTAAGTTGAGCAGGGTATGGGCACGTAAATTTTCCATGATCCGCTGTGAAAGGTATCGGAAAATATTAGCCAGTAAAACAGAGGTCACAATCGTAGCACAAACCAATTGAAGGGCGCCAATAGAGCCGTATTCTTTAGTGACTACCTGCATGTAATATTGCAACTGCGCCATCACATCAAAACTGCTTTCTGGTTTGGTGAGAATTCGCTCCACCCCTCCCGCGTCTTCTTGAAAAAACAAAGTCTGCAGCAATGGTGCCAACAAAGCTAAGTTTAGCGTATTGAAAACAATAGCCAGCAGCGTGGTGATGATGTATGGGATTGCAAACTTTTCAATCGGTTTTGCAAAAGAAAGCAGTCGGAAATAGGTTTTCATCTAAGCTTAACGATGTGCTAATTTACAAATATAATTGGCTATGGGCGGGAGCGTGTAATTTTGTAATCTGGATAAAAAAGAGGTTTTTTGTAAGATACCGCTAAGCGGGATGAACGGATATGATCGAAAAAATAGATTTTAAAGCTTTATCGAGGGCCTTGACTCTGGTTGAAAACAACCTGGATGGTGCCGAAAAATTGCTTTTAGAATTGAAAGCTGATCAATCTGTTCCGGTAATTGGCATTACTGGTCCTCCGGGAGCGGGCAAAAGTACACTTGTAAATGCCTTGATCAATCGCTTATGCGAAAACGGAAAGCAAGTAGCGGTTTTGGCCATCGACCCCACCTCTCCCTTCAATTTTGGTTCGCTGCTTGGCGACCGCATCCGAATGGCCGAACAATTTAATAAGCCGAATGTGTTCATTCGTTCATTGGCAACACGCGGTTCTTTAGGCGGTTTATCTGCCAAAACAATAGAAATGACAGATGTGCTGCGGGCAGCCGGGTTTGATTATATTTTGGTTGAAACCGTGGGGGTGGGTCAATCGGAAGTAGAAATTGCCGGCCTGGCCGACATCACGCTGGTAGTACTGGTACCCGAAGCGGGTGATGAGATTCAGGGGATCAAATCAGGCTTAATGGAAATAGCGGATATTTTTGCAGTGAATAAAGCTGATCGTGACGGAGCTGCATCTTTTGCCAACAAACTCAAAAAACTCAGTCAGCAAAAAGAAAATCCGATACCGGTAATTTCAACTGTTGCCAGCAAAGAGAGCGGAATTGATGAATTGGTCGACCTCATTGCCCAACTGGGTCATTCAAAGAAACCGCATAGGAATCTGTTATTGGCAGAAAAAGCTTGGAAATTGATTCAGCAAAAACGAATGGAGCATTTCGATAAGCAAACCCTCTTGAAAGATTTATCCGCGGCAGCTAACTTACCAGATTTTAATCTTTATCGCTTCGTGTCAGATTGGATTAAGCGTTCATAATTTCCTCAATTTCCTCTGCTTCTACCGGAATATCAGCCATTAAATCAATATTTCCGGTTGCGGTAATCAGGATATTATTCTCCAAACGAATGCCCAATCCTTCTTCAGGAATGTAAATTCCAGGTTCGCAGGTTAAAATATTTCCCGCTTCAAAAGCTTTATAACGGCTGGCAAAGTCGTGTACATCTAATCCTAAATGATGCGAAGTGCCATGCATGAAATACTTTTTGTATAGTGGTGCTGCAGGATCTTGTTTAGCCACGGCATGTTTATCCAATAAGCCCAAACCAATCAATTCCGACTCCATGATACGGCCCACTTCTTCATGATATTCGTTCCAGATGGTGCCTGCTACCAATAATTTAGTGGCTGCCCGCATCACCCTTAAAACTGCCTGATAAACCTCTTTTTGGCGTTTGGTAAAGCGACCATTCACCGGAATTGAACGACTCATGTCGGCATTGTAATTGGCATATTCGGCCCCAAAGTCGAATAAAATCACATCGCCCGATTGACAAATTTGGTTATTGTCATTGTAGTGAAGGATGTTGGCGTTGGCTCCGGAAGCAATGATGGGATTATAAGCATGGCCAGATGCCCCCTGACGGATAAACTCATGAATGATTTCGGCTTCGATTTCATATTCGTTTACACCGGGTTTGGTAAACTTTAAGACCCTTACAAAAGCATCACGTGTAATTTGACAGGCTTTTTTGGTGAGTTCAACTTCTACAGCCGATTTCACCGGACGCAAGTCCCTCATGATCAACGCACTGCGCTCATACTGATGCAAAGGGTATCGTTCTTTCAATTCTTGAATGAATCTTAAATCGCGGTAAGGTACGGTATGCACATATCGATCGTTCTCATTGGTGTTGAGATAAATATGATCCGCATAATGAATGATGGATTGCAGCACATTCCAAAACTCCTCCAACCAAAATACCTGCTGAATGCCGGACACTTTACGGGCTTCTTCTTTGGTGTATTTATGCCCTTCCCAAACGGCAATATATTCGTTGGTTTGTCTTAAAAACAATACTTCCCTATACAATGGGTTGGGGCAATCGGGAAAAAGTAACAGGATAGTTTGCTCCTGATCGATGCCACTCAGGTAAAATAAATCAGGATTTTGCCTGAATATGAAATTCTGGTCGCCACTACGCAATTGTTCATCATTCGCATTAAAAACTGCAATTGACTTAGACTTTATTTTTTTGTTAAAATTCTTACGATTCGTGATGAAAAGCGAAGTATCGGGCGCCTTGTATTTCATAATTTTAAATTCTTTTTAAAACAAAATGACAACAATTTTAGTTTAACGAATAAATAGGGCCAAAATCCTTAGCGGATAATGGCTCATTATCATTGATGAAATCAAACTTAATGATTAATTTTGCAAACACTATCTTGAAATTGTTCACTATTAAATAAAATCTTATGAATTATTCTACTATTAAAAGAATGGCGGCTTTAACCGTGTTTGTGTGCTTGAGCTTCACCTCGGTGATGTTCGGACAAGAAAATATTTCTAGCACCAGCACAAAAACTTTTGGCGGCAGAACACAATTTAGAACCTGGTCTTTAGGATTTAATGCAGGTGCATTAGCTCCTGTAGCTTTGGTAGGTGGAAATAAAGATTTCCAACACTCTGACCTAAACTTGGGTTATGGCTTAACTTTACGCAAACAGTTAGCTCATTCTTTTGGTTTAGAAGGTGGATTTTTGGCTGGAAAATTATCTGGCAGTAACGATGTGGGTGCCCCAGGCAATAAATCATACGAAACCAAATTAGGTTGGTCTGCCAGTTTAATGGGTGTGATCAATGTAGCTACCATCGATTTCTTGAAAAGAGAAAACGCGGTAAACTTTATTGTTAAAACCGGTTTTGGTGTGGCCAGCTATACTCCAGAAGTAACTACAGATTTGAACAACATCGTTACTTCTCCAAAAACTAAAGATAATTTCATCCCTGTTGGGGTTGGTGCCAAATTCAAAGTTTCTAACCGTATTAACTTTGATATGGGTTACAATATGTACTTCATCAACAGCGATCAGTTAGACGCTACGGTAGCAGCCGGAAATGATAAATGGTCATACATTTATGGTGGCTTAGAGTTTTCTCTGGGTAATGCTGCAAAACCAAATTTAGACTGGGTAAATCCTTTAGTTATCATGTATGATGAATTGAAAGACCCAAGCTTACGTCAAGAATTAGAAGCATTAAAAGGTCGTGTAGCGACTTTAGAAGCTGCTGATTTATTGAAAGATTCTGATGGTGACGGTGTTGCCGATAAATTAGACAAGTGCCCAGGTACTGAAGCAGGAATTAAAGTTGATGGTTCTGGTTGTCCGATGGACGTAGATGCCGATGGTGTGCCAGATTCAAAAGACAGCTGCCCTACTGAAAAAGGAACTGCCGAATTCAACGGTTGCCCTGGAACAGCTACTTCTGCTAACGCCATTCAGTTCGAATTCAACTCTTCTGTATTGAAAACTTCTGCTTACCCAACTTTAGATCAGTTGTCAACTGATTTAAAAAACGGTGCAATTGGCAAAGTTCAATTAGATGGTCATGCTTCTGAGGAAGGTACAACAGAGTATAACATGCAGTTATCAAAAGACCGTGCAAACTCTGTAAAAACCTATTTAGTAAACTCAGGTGTGAGTGCTACTAAAATTGTAACCAAAGGTTACGGCGAAACTCGTCCGGTAGCATCAAATGCTACAGAGGAAGGTCGTCAACTGAACAGACGAGTAGAGATCAGCAGACAATAAAAAATTGATTATTCAATAAAAAGAGTTCTGGTTCATCACCAGGACTCTTTTTTGTTTATACCTTTAGGCCATGTATTTTTTTAGAAAGAAGGATCCAAACAGACCCAGCAGTTTCAATTTGAAGGTGATGCATGCCATCAATGCCACGGCCATCATCGTGTTTCTGGGAGGAATTCTTTATAAAATTATCGAGTGCTTATTGAAAAAATGAAAAAGACAGTCATCCATACCGAGCAGGCTCCGCTTCCTATAGGACCCTACAGCCAGGCAATTGAAACAAGTTCAGCACAAGGTTTATTGTTTGTTTCAGGACAAATAGCAATTGATCCGGCTACCAACGAGCTAATTGAAGGCGATGTAAAAGCAGAAGCGGAACAAGTAATGAAGAATTTGGCGCAAATTCTTAAAAAAGCCGGTTATGGCTTTGAAAATATTGTGAAGACCAGCATTTTTTTGAGAGATATGGCAGATTTCGCAGTCGTAAATGAAGTTTATGGCGCTTACTTTAAAGCCAATCCTCCTGCACGGGAAACGGTAGCGGTGGTTGGATTACCCAAGAATGTTCGTGTAGAAATTTCGGTAATTGCAACAAAGTGAAAGAAGGGCGCTTAAAATACCTTCTTGCTGCTGTGGTCTCCACTGGAATGTGGGGATTCTTCTCTATCCCGCTGCGTAGTTTAAAAGCATACCCTTCCGAACAAATACTTTACTACCGAATTTTCACTTCACTGCTGATCACCTGGATCGTCATCCTGTTGTTCAGGAAAGAGAAGTTAAAATCTGACTGGATTGGCTTAAAAAATCAAACCCCGGCAAAACGAAAAAAAATAATTGGTCTAACTGTTTTAGCCGGGATATTGGTTACCGGCAATTGGTATGCATTTATTTATGCAGTGAACCATGTTAGTTTAACATCTGCGGCCTTTGCTTATATGGTTTGTCCGCTGGTAACTGCCATGTGTGGCTTCATCATTTTGAGAGAAGAGCTTACTAAATATAAATTCAGTGCCATGCTCATCGCCTTTGTGAGCATCGTGTTCCTGGCTCAGGGTTCACCTCGTGATGTTTGGTGGTCGGTCTTCATTGCTTCTCTTTACGCTTTTTACCTCATTATACAGCGGGTGGTGGTGCAAATAAATAAATTCAACATGTTAGGTATCCAGCTGATTTTATCATGTGTGTTGATGCTGCCATTATTTATACATGAATTTAATGGCTT
>JGI25921J50272_10000164_pt1 | contig 21565 bp, 21 predicted proteins | sample LauGreSu1BDMLBSD_2_FD_50272 | JGI IMG/M metagenome (IMG submission 50272) | reverse complement strand
GCAATCAATGACCTGTTCCAAAAAATCAGCGGATCTGGTGCCATCAATGCAAGCTGTCGTTTTCATGACTATCGTGAGCGTATGCTTCCACAGCGTGAACTGCTGATTTTCCGTGTGGCACAAGAGTTGGTCAACAACATCCTCAAACACAGCAATTCCAGCTTCATCCACCTTACCCAGAATACCAGTGATGGTGTATTTTATATTCGTTTGCACCACGATGGCAAAGGAATTACCCAGGCTGATTTCGAAAGAATGAACAAAAGCGCTGTAGGGCTTGGCCTGAAAAATATCCAAAGCCGGATGAAAGTCTTGGACGGTAGTGTTCTTTTTGAAAAAGATGCCTCGCAGACTTTCTACAAAGTCACCTTAGAAATGCCTGTTTCTGATACTACTGCATGATAAAGTATCTTCATGATGGACCACTGAACAAGCAAACCATTGCACAATGAATATCATAAAGGTTGGAATAGCCGATGATCATAAAATCTTTCGCAAAGGAGTCATTCTCTCTTTAAGGCAGTACACCAACATTTCCTTCATATTTGAAGCCGAGAACGGTGAAGAACTCATGACCAGGCTAANTGAAGAGCAACCCGATGTTGTGCTGATGGATCTTCGCATGCCAGGAAAAGATGGAATTGAATCAACCAAGGAAGTAAGCAAACGATATCCGGATGTAAAAGTCCTTATCCTTACAATGTTTGAAGACGAAAGGTTTGTCTCCCATCTCATGGAGAATGGGGCCAATGGCTACCTTCTCAAAAATGCAGATCCCTCCGAAATCAAGAAAGCCATCATGGAAGTGATGGCGAAGGGGTATTACCTCAACAATTTCGTCAACAGGGTGCTGCTCAGAAAATCAACTACAAGAAACAAGGCTATACCATCCCTCAACAGCGAAATCGTCATGTCGGACAAGGAAAAAGAGGTGGTAAGGCTGCTCTGCATGGAATTTACCGCTGCAGAAATTGCACAAAAAATGGAAATTTCCCCAAGAACGGTTGAATCCATCAAAGACAGGTTGATGGAGCGTTTTGGGCTAAAGAATACCGCTGGCCTGGTGTTTTTTGCGGTAAAAAACAACATGATTGACTGACGATTTCCAATGGAAATGTCAAAATTATCGTGTTTCTAAACCAACCTCCCTTTTTACGTTAACTTTGTAAAAAAAGATGAGCAGGCACGGAAAAGTTCTTGTGGCAATGAGTGGTGGNATNGATAGCACCGTTGTGGCATTGATGCTGCACGAACAAGGCTATGAGGTGATAGGCATCACCATGAAAACCTGGGACTACGCCAGTTCTGGAGGTAGCAAAAAAGAGACCGGCTGCTGCAATCTTGATTCCTTCAATGATGCCCGTGCTGCTGCAGTGCACCATGGTTTCCCGCATTATATTCTGGATATCCGCGAAGAGTTTGGGGGCTTTGTAGTTGAAAATTTTGTGGACGAATACTTGGCAGGTAGAACACCCAATCCCTGTGTAATGTGCAATACCCATATCAAATGGCGTGCATTGTTGAAAAGGGCAAATGCCATGGATTGTGATTTCATCGCCACAGGCCATTATGCCAAGGTCAGGGAAGAAAACGGCAGACACCTGATCAGCAAAGGGATTGATGAAACCAAAGACCAGAGCTATGTATTGTGGGGACTCCAACAAGATCTCCTGAGTCGAACACTGCTTCCTCTGGGAGGATACAGGAAAACCGCTATCAGACAGATGGCACATGATTTTGGCTACCCTGAACTTGCCAAGAAAAGCGAAAGCTATGAGATCTGCTTTGTGCCAGACAACGATTACCGTGGATTCCTGAAACGCAATGTGGAAGGGCTGGAAGAAAGGATGAACGGTGGAACCTTTGTTGACAAACACGGCAAGATCCTTGGTCAGCACAAGGGCTATCCTTTCTATACAATTGGACAAAGAAAGGGATTAGATATCGCACTTGGTAAGCCCGCTTTTGTTACGGCCATTGACCCCAATACCAATACCGTGGTACTTGGAGATGAGGAAGACCTCATGAAAAAAGACATGCAGGTTGCCAAAATGAACTACATCAAATATGCTGGCATCAATGATGGTATGGAAGCCACCATCCGAATTCGGTACAAAGACATGGGAAGTTCTGGTACATTGTATAATAATGATACCGGTATTCGCGTTTCATTCTATGAAAATGCCAAAGGCATTGCCCCAGGTCAATCTGCAGTATTTTATGAAGGTGATGATGTGATTGGGGGCGGTATCATCCAAAGAACTGAGCAATAATGCTGAAAAGCAAAAGCATAATCTTTCTATCCATCTTTTTCCTGCTGATTGCATGCAAGAAAGAGTCCATAGTGTTCAAAACAGAAAGAATCAAGGAATATTACCCGCTCAAAGTTGGAAAATACATCAGTTACAGGCTGGATTCAACTGTTTACCTCAACCTAGGTACAAAAAAGGAGGTGCACTCCTACCTAATCCAAGACAGGATTGATTCAATCATCACGGATAACCTTGGAAGGCCTTCATATAAAATAAAACGAACCATCAGAAGCAATACAGATACCACAAAGTGGAAAGACCTGATGTCTTATCTGGTCACCTTCGACAGCACAAGGCTCGAACTCGTGCAAGACAACCAACGCTACTTGAAAATGGTTGAGCCGCTTTCCAACGGATTCAACTGGAAAGGCAACTCCTACATCAATACTGCTGGAATTCCTTCTATGCAATACCTCGCAGACTGGAGGTATACCTATGAAAATGTGAGGCGTCCTTTTACGGCAAATGGAATTTCCTATACAGAAACGGTAACGGTCAACCAGAGAAATGATACGGCTGGTAATGCCGCTGACAAGAAATTTTATTTTGAGATCAATTATTCAAAAGAGGTTTATTCAAAAAGTATAGGGTTGATATTCAAGGATTTCCTGCATGAGGCTTGGCAACCGCCCAATGCAAGTTCTCCAGGTGGATACTACGAAGCCAACAGCTATGGCATAAGGCTAACCATCATTGGTCATAATTTTTAATTCATCATGAAGGCAATTATTCTGGCCATTTTATCACAAGGAATCCTTACCCTTGTCCATGCACAATACACAAGGCATATCATTGAATTAAGAGATAAAAAAGGNACCATCCATTNCCTGTCAAATCCCCAAACATTTCTTTCTGCTGAGACAATTGCAAGAAGAAAACAATTCAACATTGCCATTGACAGCACTGATCTTCCTGTTTCAAAAGTTTACCTTGATAGCTTAGTCAAGGCAGGAAAAGTAGAGATACTCAACACCTCAAAGTGGCTGAACCAGGTACTCATCAAAACCTCTGACCAGGCAGCGCTCAACAAGATTTCCCAATACTCTTTCGTCAAAAAAAGATCCCCGATTGCAAGCCGCCCCAGTGCAATCAGTGAAGATAAGTTCACTGAAACAATCACAGCAACGAATGTTTCACAAACAGTTGCTGCAGCAAAGGCCTCTTCGCTCAACTACGGCAACAGTAGCAAGCAAGTCAACATCCATGAAGGTGAATTCCTTCATAACAAAGGGTTTCAGGGAAAAGGAATAAAGATTGCTGTACTTGATGCAGGCTTCTTCAAATACCAAAACATTGCAGCATTCGACAGTCTCAAGATCAATGGACAGCTGAAAATGACCTGGGACTTTGTAGACAACAATGCATCTGTGAATGAAGACGATGCACATGGCATGCAATGTCTTTCTGTCTTGGCAGCCAATCTTCCTGGAGCATTTATTGGAACCGCACCAGCATCTTCCTATTATCTTTTCCGCACTGAAGATGTAGCATCAGAATTCCCTGTTGAAGAACAAAACTGGCTGGCTGCTGCAGAGAAAGCAGACAGCATCGGAGTTCAACTGATCAGCTCATCACTGGGCTACAATACCTTTGATGATGCAAGTTTCAATTACACCTACGCAGACATGAATGGTAAAAAAGCAATGATNACCAGAGGAGCCACCATGGCCNGCCAAAAAGGGATGATTGTAATGAACAGTGCTGGCAATTCAGGAAATAGTGCCTGGAAATACATCATAGCTCCAGCAGACGCCTTGGACGTTTTGGCCGTTGGAGCGGTAAACAGCCTCAAACAAATTGCACCATTTTCAAGCTATGGCCCGTCATCAGACAACAGGGTCAAACCCGATATTGCCTCTGTCGGATGGAACACCTTTCTAATCAGCACCAATGGAACTGTGGCACAAGGAAATGGAACATCGTTTTCCAATCCCAACATTGCCGGTCTGGTTGCTTGCTTGTGGCAGGCATTCCCTGAGTTTTCCAACAAAGAAATCATTGATGCAGTTAGAAAAAGTGGAGACCGTTTCAGCAACCCCGATGTTCGCACCGGGTATGGCATACCCAACATGCGTCTGGCCTTTGAGATGCTTGACAAGGAAAGGAATATCAGAAAAGCAAAAGCCATCCTCAAATCAGATCGACTCAAGATTTATCCAAACCCGATGACAGACCAATTTACCATTGTTTACAATGGTAAGGCCAATGGAAAATTATCTGTTCAATTGCTGTCTATAGAAGGAAAATTGATCAGGAATATCTCATACGATGTATTGGAAAATGAATACTATTTTTTCAATCTGAATGGGCTTGGAAACCTGGCATCCGGTCAGTATCTATTGTCTTACCAGGATAGCATTGGACCAGGAAGCCTCAGGATCATGAAGTAAACAGTGCTGCAAACAAATGATCACCCCTTTCATTGATTCCGGAAATCATCTCCTTTCTCACCAAGGAAAGACCAAGTGATTGCTGGATATAATCAACAACATCATCGTTCTCTTCCTTAAAAACAGAACAAGTGATATAAAGAAGATGCCCTCCAGTCTTCAATTGTGCAGGTAGTCTTGATACGATACTCTTTTGCATGAACTGGTATTCGCTGATCATGGATTCATCAAATGAACGCAACAACTCCGGCGTTCTGCCCCATGTACCTGAGCCACTGCAGGGAACATCAGCAACAATCAGGTCTACTCCACCTTCAGGAAGATTGGATTTTGCCACTTGGGTTGACATGGGATGCTGCAGGTCTGTGCAAAATAGTTTTTGCGCTACAATGCCCGCAAGCTTGAAACGGCGTTCCAACTCCTCAAGAATTTCTTCTCGTATATCTGAAACATAAAGTCCTACTTTTCTGTAGCGATCCGCCAGCATGATGGATTTCCCTCCACTGCCTGCACATGCATCCCAGATCGTGGCTGGAGCTGTGGGTAGGTCAGCCAGCAAGTTGATTGTTTTTTGTGAACTGATGTCTTGTACTACTGCATCAACATCCAAATCAATCACTTTCTCAACATCAACATTCGCATCAATCCTTATGGCGATATCGCCAACCAGTTTTGCAGGTATTGATTGGGCTTTCAAAGCAGCAAGCACTTTGTCCCTCTTGAGCGGTCTGACCCTGAGAAAAAAAGATGGCTTCCTGAGATGATGCAAAGCAAAAGCATGTTGGTCTACATCCGCTGAAATAGAGGCGTGGCAAGGAAATAGTTCAGAAAGTTGAAAACCGCTGAACTGTTCCCTGATGATTTCAATTTTGGCATTGACAGGTTCTCCAATCTTTTTCGCCAAATCCTGATTGGCAAATGCAAGGTATCCTCCGTCAACATCATGTGTGAGGAAATAACCCATGATCATCTGATCGACCAGACTGTAAGAAGACGCAGCATTGCCAATCCTGAAAAAGCCAAAACATAGATCAGCAATGATCTTCCTGTCGCGCGAGCCGTATTTCTTGTGCTGTTTGAAGAATTTCTTCAAGTACACAGGAAAAGACTCCTTGAATGAAAAGGATCCGAGAATAGATGAGGCAGTACTTTGATATGAATGGTAATATGCACTCATCGTAATATTTTATGGGGTTCAGCGCCTGATCAGAGCTCCAAAAGGGTCTTCACAGGATCCTTTCCGAACAGCAACAACTCAGGATTTTCGAGTAATTCCTTGACCTTCACAAGGAAGCCAACGCTCTCTTTTCCATCGATGATGCGGTGATCATAACTCAAGGCCAGGTACATCATTGGTCTTGCAAGAATCTGACCCTTGATGACCACTGCACGCTCCTCAATCTTGTGCATTCCGAGGATGGCGGACTGTGGGATATTGATGATGGGGGTACTCAGCAAAGAGCCAAACACGCCACCATTGGTGATCGTGAAAGTACCGCCCTGCATTTCTTCCAGTGTGAGTTTGTTGTCTCTTGCCTTGGTTGCCAATTCCACTACTTTCTTTTCAATATCAGCCATGGAAAGGCTCTCGGCATTCCTGATCACTGGAACCACCAATCCCTTGGGGGCAGAGACTGCAATTGAAATATCGCAGTAGTCATGGTAAATAAGCTCCTCGTTACTGATATAGGCGTTTACGGCAGGGAATTCCTGCAAAGCATAAGCACAGGCCTTCGTGAAAAAGCTCATGAATCCAAGATTCACACCATGCTTTTCCTTGAACTTATCTTTGTATTTGGCCCTTACTTCCATCACAAAGCTCATGTCCACTTCATTGAAAGTGGTGAGCATGGCTGTGGTATTTTTCGCTTCAACCAATCGGCGTGAAATGGTCTTGCGCAGTTGAGTCATTTTCTCTTTGCGCTCACCCCTGGTAAACATTTCAGCACCTGGCTTTCTGCCTGGATTTGAAATGGCATCCATCACATCCTGCTTGAGGATTTTACCGCCAGTTCCTGATGGTGCAATGCCTTTGGCATCAACCTTTTTATCGGCAATGATGGCAGCAGCAACAGGGCTGGCTTTGACGTCTGATTTGGCAGCAGGTGCTGCCTCAGGGGCTGCAGCCTTGGCAGGTTTTTCTGTCTTGGCTTCCACTGGAAGATCTGCTGGCCTTTCNGCTTTCTCATCAATCGAACAAACAATATCTCCAATCGCAAGCGTATCGCCTTCCTGAACCTTGATTNTCAANACACCGGCCTGCTCTGCATTGATTTCAAAGGTGGCTTTTTCACTTTCAATTTCAGCAAGCACTTCATCCCGCTCAACCCATTGCCCGTCTTTTTTCAACCATTTGGCAAGGCTTACTTCACTGATCGACTCTCCTACTGTTGGCACTTTAATTTCTATCATAACAATCTTTTGAAAATTTTGGTCATCCAAATTTAAAATGAAAAGGCCTTTTTGATGATTTCCTCTTGTTCAGCAGCATGCACCTTGTTAAAACCTGTAGCAGTAGCGGCACTGGCTGTTCTTGCAACGATATTAAAAGGAATGGCATCCAAATTCATGCGCAGGAAAGAAGCAGCGCCCATGTTCATTGGTTCCTCTTGAACCCATGTCCATGATGCCTTGCCGTATTTTTTCCTGACGGCCTCAAGTTGCTTGACAGGCAATGGATAGACCTGCTCAAGGCGAACAATGGCAACATTGCCAATCTCATTTTTTACCCTGTAATCATGCAGGTCGAAATATATTTTACCTGTGCAAAACAAGACATTCTTCACATCTGAAGCTTTAACTGTATCATCAATCAGTTCCTGGAATCCGCCGCTGGTGAATTCAGCAACAGTTGAATAGGTACCCGGGTGCCTGAGGTTGGCCTTGGGCGAGAAATTGATCATGGGTTTTCTAAACTGCCATGTCAATTGACGCCTGAGGGCATGAAACAAGTTGGCAGCGGTGGTGATGTTGGTGATTACCATGTTCAATTCTGCACACATCTGCAGGTACCTCTCCATGCGGGCACTGCTGTGTTCAGGGCCCTGACCCTCGTATCCGTGAGGAAGCAACATGACCAGTCCGTTCATCCTGTTCCATTTTTGCTCTGCTGCAGAGATGAACTGGTCGATCATGGTTTGCGCACCATTTGAGAAGTCTCCAAACTGGGCCTCCCAAAGTACCAGTACTTCTGGATTGGCCAAGGCATATCCATATTCAAATCCAAGCACACCATACTCACTCAAGAGTGAATTGTAAATCCTGAACTTTCCTTTTGCACCTGGAATGTTGTCAAGCCTGTTGTACTGCTGATCAGTATTTTCATCCAACAAGACTGCATGCCTGTGGCTAAAGGTTCCACGCTTTACATCTTGTCCACTCATCCTCACTTCTTTGCCGTCTGCCAGCAAACTTGCATAGGCCAACAACTCTCCCGTTGCCCAATCCACCTTGTTTTCTTTTTGAAGTAAGCCGTGTTTATCTTGTAAAAGCTTTTCAATTTTTTTCAATGGCTTGAAANCCTCTGGAACCAACATGATGGCTTCAAAAAGTGCTTTGAACTTTGTATCATCAATAGCGGTAACGGGTGATGATTCGAAGTCTGTGGCAACTGCTTTTTTCATGGTTTTCCATACCAGCTCAGGTGCCTGGTAATGGTATGGGAGAGGATGTTGTTTCACTTCATCCAGGCGTTCCTGCAAATCACTCCAAAACTTCTTCTCGAGGTCATTGGCCATCGACTTGATTTCCGGATTTTCATGCTTCTGCAAATGAGCAACATAATTTTCTCTCGGATTGGGATGCTTCTCTATAATTGAATACAGATGTGGCTGGGTGAACTTGGGATCATCGCCCTCATTGTGGCCATGTTTTCTGTAACAGACCATGTCAATGAAAACATCACTGTTGAATTGCTGTCTGTATCGCGTAGCAATTTCCATGCATTTGACAACTGCTTCAGGGTCGTCGCCATTGACGTGCATTACAGGAGCCTGGACCATGGCTGCCAATGAAGTACAGTAGTCTGCAGTTCTGGCATCTTCAAAATCAGTGGTGAAACCAATTTGGTTGTTGATGACAAAATGAATGGTACCCCCGGTGGAGTATCCATCCAATCCGGACATCTGCAAGATCTCATATACAATACCCTGACCGGCGATGGAGGCATCGCCATGGATCAGTACAGGTAAAATAGAGTCATACTGGCTAGCATACATGGCATCGGCCTTGGCCCTTGAAAAACCCAAAACCACAGGATCCACTGCCTCAAGGTGTGAGGGATTGGGCATGAGTTTGAGTGAAATCGACTTCCCTGAAGGGGTAACCACTTCACTGCCGTANCCAAGGTGATATTTTACATCACCNCTTCCCATGGTTTGGTCAGGCTTTGACTTGCCTTCAAATTCACTGAAGATATGCTCATAGGTCTTGCCCATGATATTGGCCAAAACATTGAGCCTTCCTCTGTGCGCCATTCCAATCACCACTTCCTGAACCCCTTGCTCACTGGCAATGTTGATCATGGCATCCAGTGCTGCAATAGTTGTTTCCCCACCCTCGAGTGAAAAACGCTTTTGTCCAATGTATTTGGTGTGAAGAAATTTTTCAAAAATAACGCCCTGGTTCAGCTTTTCCAGAATACGCGTTTTCTTGTCTAATGATAGCGAACGGGGAAACTTGGTTTCCATTTCATCAGTGAGAAAGTTAATTTTCTCCTGGCTGCTGATGTATTTGAACTCTATGCCAACATGGTTTGCATAGCATTTTATCAGATGGGATTGAATATCCCTGAGTGTTACTGTACCCAAACCAATCAGGTTTCCTGCGTAAAAAGTAGCATCCAGGTCGGCTTCAGACAAGCCGAAAAATCCAAGGTCAAGGTTGGCTCCCCTGTCTTTTCTCTCACGGATGGGGTTGGTCTTGGAGATCAGATGTCCTTTGTTCCTGTAACCCAGGATCAGACGGTACACACCCAATTCTTTTCTCCAGTCGATATCTCCGCCGGCAGCAACTGCAGCTGTGGATGGATTTCCCCCTAGCTGGGAGACAGCAAAATCAAAGCCTTCAAAGAATTTTCGCAGGTCAGGGTCAATACTTTCGGGTGAACGGGAAAAGTCCTGATAAAGCTGCTCAATGTAGGACGGATGCGATGAGGTTATATAAGAAAAATCCTTCATGGGAAGATGCTAAAAGGTTGAATGACAAAACTGTGCGCAAATATCGTTCATTTGAACTGAAAAAATAACAGGAATCTTCAAGTATAAATCAATGAATTTCTTTTAAAAAAGGCTTAATTTTGGAAGATATCGGGAATTGTATTACATTTGCATCCCGTTTAAAAGAAAAAATAAAGATGGCAAATCATAAGGCAACCAAGAAGGATGTACGTCAGGTAGCTAAGCGCAGAGAAAAAAACCGTTACCAGGGTAAAACCACCCGTAACATGATGCGTGATCTTCGCGCAACTACTGATGCAGCTGCAGCAACAGAAACACTCCCAAGTGTATTGAGCAAAATCGATAAACTTGCTAAAAAGGGTGTAATCCACAAGAACAAGGCAGCTAACCTGAAAAGCAAGCTGACCAAAGCTGTGGCCAGCAAAGCAGCCTAATCAGGTTCCCCAAATATTTTTAAAAAGAACATCCCATCCGGATGTTCTTTTTTCATTTACCCTACCCTCCAGTTCCCCTAAATCTTTACCTTCGCATTCATATATGACGGAAAAAATTCTCATCCTCGATTTTGGCTCCCAGTACACCCAACTGATCGCCCGTGCTGTCAGAGAAGCCAATGTATATTGTGAAATTGTACCCTACCACAAGAACATCGAATACGGCCCAGACCTGAAGGGGGTAATCCTATCAGGTTCACCATTTTCTGTAAATGACCCCAATGCTCCAGAGGTGGACATCAAGGCTATCGCTTCACAACGCAATGTACTGGGCATCTGCTATGGTGCACAGCTTACGGCAAAATCTTTTGGAGGCCGTGTTGAGCGATCTGAAAAAAGAGAATACGGGAGGGCTATCCTGCAAACCAGTATTGAAAATGTATTGCTGGCTTCCGTTCCAGAAACCTCCCAAGTGTGGATGAGCCATGGTGATTCCATTTTGGAACTCCCCCACAACGCAGCCTTGCTGGCAACAACAAACTCCATTCCCATTGCCGCGTTCAAGGTTGACGAGCCAGGTTGCAATGAAATATTCGGACTTCAGTTCCATCCTGAGGTTTACCATTCAGAATATGGAAAAAAAATAATCCAGAACTTCCTGTATACGGTCTGCGGATGCAATGGAGACTGGACACCCGCGCATTTCATCACAGACACAGTCGAAGCGCTGAAAAAACAAATCGGCGAAAAGAAAGTGGTCATGGCACTCAGTGGTGGCGTTGACTCTACAGTTGCTGCAACCCTTATCCACAGGGCCATTGGCAAAAACCTGTTTGGGATTTTTGTAGACAATGGTGTGCTGAGGAAAGATGAATTTGAAGCGGTACTCAAAACATATGAAGTCCTGGACCTCAATGTAAAAGGGGTAGATGCAAAGCGCGAATTTTATGGTGCGCTGAACGGCCTGAGCAATCCGGAAGAGAAAAGAAAAGCCATCGGCAGAACTTTCATAGAAATTTTTGACCAAGAGGCCCAATCATTGACCGATATTTCTTTCCTGGGTCAAGGTACGATCTACCCAGATGTGATTGAAAGTGTATCTGTACACGGTCCATCGGTTACGATCAAGTCTCACCACAATGTGGGTGGCTTGCCCGAAACCATGAAACTCAGCCTGGTAGAGCCTTTGCGCTATCTCTTCAAGGATGAGGTCAGAAAAGTTGGCTTGGAGCTGGGTATCCCTCATGACCTCCTGTTCAGGCATCCTTTCCCAGGTCCTGGACTGGCCATCCGCATCCTAGGCGAGATTACGGAAGAAAAAGTAAGGCTGTTGCAAGAAGCAGACAACATCTACATAGAATCCCTCAAGAAACACGATCTCTATAACAAGGTATGGCAAGCCGGCGCTATCCTGCTTCCTGTCAAGTCTGTAGGTGTTATGGGTGATGAAAGGACTTATGAGTTTACAGTAGCCCTTCGGGCTGTGACTTCGGTTGATGGCATGACAGCAGACTGGGCCCACCTCCCCTATGAATTCCTTGGAGAAGTTTCCAATGAAATCATCAACAGGGTCAGGGGCATCAATCGGGTTGTTTACGATATCTCCAGCAAGCCGCCAGCAACCATCGAATGGGAATAATGCTGTAATTTAGGGACATGAAAAAGACCTTTCTGCTGTTTTTTGCCTTGATTGGCATGTCTTTGGCTAACGCCCAAGCAAAGAAAAACACAAGGGTTGGGCTTTTTACATCACTGTATCTTGATAGTGCCTTTGATGCATCCGGCCAGTACAAACTTCAGAACAGTTTTCCACGCATGGCCATCAGTGGCTTGGAATTCTATGAAGGGGCGGTGATGGCCATTGATTCCATCAATCATACAGGCCCAAAGGTGAGCATGGAAGTATTTGACATCCAAAGCAAGACTGGCTCCATTGCATCCTTGCTCAACAANAAGAAAATAGATTCATTGGACATCATCATCGCTCAAACAAGCGGTAGCGATTACCTGGAGTTGGCCCAAATAGCAAAAGAAAAGAACATACCCATGGTCAGCGCCACCTATCCCAATGATGGCGGCATCAGGGAAAGCCCAATGGTATTCATTGCCAATCCAAAAATCAACTCACATATTCAGGTCATCCACAACCAGCTGTTTAAAAAATGGCCTGATGCCAATGTTGTATGGTTCAAAAGAAGCGGAACGGCAGATGACAAAATCGAAAGCCAGTTCAAGGAGCTCAATGCGGCCTCATTGCACAAAAACAAATTTAAAACAGCGGCATTGAAACCCGAATTCAAGATGGAAGACATGCTTCCATTTCTGGATACCACAAAAACAAACGTGCTGATTGCGGGAAGTCTGGATGATAAATTCGCGCTCCAGTTTGCCAGGGCCATATCAACCTACCCTAAAAAAGGAATCATTCAGGTGATTGGCATGCCAGGTTGGGATGGCATGAAAGAAATTCAGGGGAAAAACTATACTGGAATACCCATTTATTTTACCACATCTTTCAATATTCCTTCCGGTCATCAATGGGCCAATCAAATTGATGAAAAAATAAAATCAATTACGGGCGTAAAGCCCTCAATATCATTAATAAAGGGATTCGAACTGACGTACTACTTTGTCAATATCTTGTCTACTTACGGAGAAATTAGATTAGACAGCCCTGAAGCAAAACCCTTTAAAGTGTTGAATGATTTCGACTTCAGGCCTGTCAAATGGAACCCCTCGTCTACCACTCCGGATTATTATGAAAACAAGCGCATTTATTTTATGCGCCGCCTTAATGGGGTCAATACGGTACAGTAGATTAATCCACCCAATCTGCAACAAAAATATTGGTATCCCTTGTTCCCCCATTGTTCCTGTTGGAACAGAATACAACTTTTTTACCATCAGTGCTGAACATGGGGAAAGCATCAAAACCTTTGTCGCGGCTGATTTTTTTCAATTCTGACCCATCTTCATTCATGGTATAGAGATTGAAAGGAAATCCTCTTTTGTATTCGTGGTTGGAAGCAAAAATGATGGTTTTGCTGTCTGGCATGTAGGCAGGAGCCCAATTGGCCTGGCCGAGCTTGCTCACCTGCTTGGGGTTGGATCCATCTGCATTGGCAATCCATACCTCCATCTTTGTGGGGGCTACTAGGTTCTCGCTAAGCAATTCCTTGTATTCTTTCACTTCCTCAGCACTGGTAGGCCTTGAAGCACGCCAGATGATCTTGGTGCCATCCGGGCTGTACCAAGCACCGCCATCGTATCCCAACTGATTGGTGATTCTTTTCACCGAACCAGATTTCAAATCCATGGTATAAAGATCAATGTCGCCATCCCTTGTAGAAGTGAAAAGCATAGTTTTCCCATCAGGAGAAATGGTGGCTTCAGCATCGTATCCGGGCTGATTGGTCAATTGTTTTGTGATCTTTCCGCTGAGGTCGGAAATAAAAATATCATATCCTGCGTACAACGGCCAAATGTATTTGTTGCCATATTTGCTACGGTCTGGAACCGGCGGGCAATTGGCATCTGAGAGATGGGTAGATGCAAAAACGACGTGTTTGTTGTCCTTTAAAAATGCACCACAAGTAGTCCTGCCTGTGCCGGTACTGACCAGTTTGGGTTCAAATTTCTCACCTGCCTTTGTGGGAACCTTTCCGATGTAAATCTGATCACAGGGAATATTTTCTTTGGGGTTCGTTTTCTGAAAAACCAGCCATTTCCCATCAAAACTGAAATACGCCTCTGCATTGTCTCCTCCAAAAGTGAGCTGCTGAATGTTCTTGAAATGAGTCTCATCAGCATATTGCAGGCTGTCCTGGGCGAACAAATTGCTGAGACCTGTTAACATGAAAACAACGAGACACTGAAAATAGCTAGTTTTAAGGATTGGCATGGAGTGGTGATTTGAATACGATGCAAATTTAACACCTCCCCTCTGTTGTTTCATCATTAAACTGTAATAAAACGGCACGATTTCATAATTTTGGGGATGCGCTCTCTGTTTCTATTTTCGGTACTGTGCTTTTCCATCTTTTTTTTCACCTCTTGCGATGGTAAAAAAAGCAATGAAACCCTATCAAAAAACAGGACTGTCGATTCCAGCTTACTGCTATTGGAGAAATATCCAGATTCAGTGGAGCTCATCAACCAAACGGCCTACAGTGCCTTACAAACGGGCGATACAGGAAAGTCCATCCAACTACTGAGCCAATCCCTCGGACTAAAACTGGAGCAACCGGAAGTGGAGAACCAGCTGGGATTCCTGTTGGCCGCCATCAAAAGTGAACAATCCCTGTTGATTGCCACAAGGATGACCCACAGTGAAAAAGCCCTTGATGCAGCAAAAGGTCATTACATCAAAGGACTGTATTATGCCAATACAGGGAATGACCAGGAGGCCATCAGTTCATTTGACTCATCGATCATCAGCAACTTTACCTTCATTGATGCTTACATCGAGAAAGCCATATCATTGTACCATGTAGGATCAATCAACATGGCAATTGATGCTTTGTCCAAAGCCATGGATCTTGACAGCAAAAATCCTGATGTATTCTACTGGTTAGGGCTTTGCATGGAACAAAAAAATGAAACAAAAAAAGCTACCGCGTATTACCAGGAGACGCTTAGGCTTGCTCCAGACCATGAAGGTGCTATCTCATCACTCAATCATTTAAAAAAATAATATCATGCCTATTGTAGCCCCTTCCTTTCTTGCTGCTGACTTTCTTCATTTGGACAAGGCATGCGAAATGGTGAACCAATCTGCAGCAGAATGGCTCCACCTTGATGTGATGGATGGCCGGTTTGTGCCCAATATCAGCTTCGGTTTACCGGTGATTTCTGCTATCAGAAAGGCCACCACCAAAGTTTGCGATGTTCATCTCATGATTGAAGAACCCGAAAAATATGCAGAGGCCTTCAAAGCCGCTGGTGCTGATGTATTGACGGTTCATGCAGAGGCATGCAAGCATCTCCACCGGAACCTGCAGCAGATCAAAGACCTTGGAATGAAAGCGGGCATAGCCCTAAACCCACATACGCCCATTTCAGCGATTGATGAGGTATTGGCTGATGCCGACCTTGTTTGCATCATGACTGTAAACCCTGGATTTGGAGGGCAAAAATTCATTCATTCCATGTTGAAAAAGGTTGAAAGCCTGAAAGAGTCCATCATCAAAAAAGGCTGCAATACCCTCATTGAAATTGATGGTGGCGTAACACTCGACAATGCAGCAATTCTGGTCAGGGCTGGTGCCGATGTATTGGTAGCAGGCAACACGGTTTTCGCCGCAAAAGACCCAATGGCTACCATTGCAGCCTTGAAGGCCATAAGCTAGACAGGTTTTCAATGCCTCAACAATCCATATTCGTTAAATTTTAGCGAATGGTTTGTTTTTCCCACAGTTGTTGATAAGTAAGTTGAAGGATATTCGTCAGCAAAGAATTAAATTTGAATAGAACGACAACCGATCAACTAAAAACCTAAAATCCGCCACTTTGACTGAAACCATTATCAACCTCGACTCCATCAATCCCATCGAATTCTTTGGCGTCAACAATGGGAAGCTGGACCTGCTGAAAAAAAGATTCCCTCTACTCAAAATTCTTAGCCGGGGTACACAAATCAAACTGAGCGGGGCTCAGGAACAGATTGAACAGGCCAAGGAAAAAATTGAAACGCTTGTCCAATACCTTGAGAGGAATGGAAATGTAAGCCATAATTATTTTGAACAGATTCTTGGTGGAGACGATGCTGAGGTGGTAGACAATTTTGTTGAAAAGAATCCACACGATGTGCTGGTTTTTGGCCCTAATGGAAAATCCGTACGTGCAAGGACACTGAACCAAAAGAAGATGGTCAGCCTGGCGGAAAAGAACGACGTAATCTTTGCCATTGGCCCTGCAGGAACAGGAAAAACCTATACTGCGGTAGCGCTGGCAGTGAGGGCACTAAAAAACAAGATGGTTAAAAAAATCATCCTCACCAGGCCTGCAGTTGAGGCTGGTGAAAGCCTTGGATTTCTTCCCGGAGACCTTAAGGAAAAAATTGATCCCTACCTTAGGCCATTGTACGATGCCCTGGATGACATGATTCCAGCAGATAAGTTGGGTTATTACATGAGCACCAGGGTCATAGAAATCGCGCCACTTGCCTACATGAGGGGTAGGACACTGGACCATGCCTTTATCATCCTGGATGAGGCACAAAACACCACCGACCTACAAATTAAAATGTTCCTCACACGTATTGGAGCCAATGCAAAGGCCATCATCACTGGTGATCTTTCTCAGGTGGATCTGCCCAAGAACCAAAGGAGTGGATTGATCAAAGCAACAAGAATTCTCAAAAACATTGATGGCATAGCCCATATTGAGCTGGACGAAGAAGATGTCGTCAGGCACAGGCTAGTTAAAGCCATCATCAAGGCATATGACAAGGAAAATGAACAACATGATGCAGGTTAAAATATTGTCCAGATGGTTTTTTTGCCTGCTCCTCACAGGATTGGTCTTTTCCTGCAATGAACCGGAAGGATTTAAAGTACCAGAGGACCCGTTGGATGCAGGCCGTGAGTTTGTGCGTGCTGTACTGGATGGCAACTACGAAAAGGCCAACCTTTATCTCCTCAATGACCAGGAGGATATTGAGCTGTTCGGAAGGTACCAGGCCTACATGAAAAAACAGCCACAGAAGGAAAAACTCCAATTGAAATCGGCTTCCATCATCATCAACAAGGTTGAAAACCAGAATGACAGCATCAGCATCATCAGCTTCTCCAACTCTTATTCCATGAAACCCATGGACCTCAAGGTTGTCAGGAGTGATAAGACCTGGAAGGTAGATTTCAGCTATACATTTTCTGGAAACCTTCCACTTGAATGATTGAACTGAAAAACATATTGCTTGTATTGGCAGGAAGTGCAGCCGGTGGAACAGCACGGTACGTTACCGCCCTGTTGATCCAGTCAAAAAACAATTCCCTTTTTCCCTGGGGTACTTTTGCAATCAATTTTTTGGGATGTTTCATCATTGGCATCATTTATGCAATTGCAGCCCGCAACGCCACCACTGGATCCGACATCAAGCTCTTGCTCGCTACAGGTTTTTGTGGCGGCTTCACCACTTTTTCAGCCTTTGCTTTTGAAAACCTAGAACTGTTGAAATCAGGCATGTACCTGACTGCCCTCATGTACATTATCTTTTCTGTAGTCCTTGGCATCATGGCCGTTGTTCTGGGAGCTTACCTGATCAAATAAAATGGAATCCAAAAAATCAACAATGGAAACAATCATTTACCTGGTCCTCATCGGATTGGCAGCAGGCTTTATGGGTGGGATGGTTGGGATAGGCGGCGGTGTTATCATTGTTCCCGCACTGGTGCTCCTGCTGGGGCTAAGCCAACACCAATCACAGGGTATTTCCCTTGCCATGTTGCTGTTCCCGGTGGGTATACTTGGCGTTATCAACTATTACAAAAAAGGCCATGTCGATTTCAAATATGCCGGACTGCTGGCCATTGGTTTTTTGGCTGGAAGCTATCTTGGCAGTAAATTTTCTCTCAGCCTGCCACAAGACACCGTGAAAAAAGTTTTTGCTGTGGTGATGATCTTGCTTGCGCTTAAGCTTCTTTTCTCTGGGAAGAAATAATATGCAATCCTTTCTTTTTTGCATCTCAATACCAATGCCACATTGATGATCTGATGCACTCCATACAAACATATACTGATGTTGAGCTGTTACAGCAATACAGAAAAACTGCCGACAGCCAATGGCTTGGATGGCTGTTAGAGCGCTACAGCCTATTGGTATTTGGTGTTTGCATGAAGTACCTCCGCAATGCAACAGACGCGCAAGATGCCACACAGCATGTATTTGAGAAGGCATTGGGAGAAGTGGGCAAATACGAAATACCCTTTTTCAAGAGCTGGATCTACAGCGTGGCCAAAAACCATTGCCTGATGCAGTTAAGAAGCAGGTCTTCAAAACCGGGCACCACTGATGAGCTTCCCGAAGAGACAAGCGCTGACCTGATGACAGACCAAGAGCTGAAGATGAAAGAACTCTTGATGGAAGAACAATCCCTTCACCTCAAAGCAGCATTGGATTCGCTCAGCCATGAACAAAAGACCTGTGTTCAACTGTTCTATCTGGAGAAATTATCCTATAACGAAATTGAAACAAGGACAGGCTTTTCGTTCTCACAGGTAAAAAGCCACATCCAAAATGGAAAAAGAAACTTGAGAATCATTCTCGAAAAAAAAATCAGGGAACATGTCAACTAAAAAACATCATCTCCCACCGAACAAGACATTGCCAGACAATACAGTTGTTCTGGAATACCTCAACAATGACTTGGGGGATGAAGCGAAAAGGCAACTGGAGGAAATGCTAACAGATGATGAACTGCTGGGTGATGCAATGGAGGGGCTCAAACAGCTAAAAGATGGACATGAGGCAGCCATCATCAGCATCCAGCTCAACAAGATGATTCAAGAAAAAATCAAAAAGAGAAGGAAGATCAGGTTAACATCAATCTCATTTCCGTTGTGGATTGTTTTACTCATCACTACCCTGCTCTTGCTCATGTTGGCAGGATATGTGATCATCAGCAAACTTCCCTAATACCGGTTCTTACTGGTATTGAATGTACATGGGAGCAGGCTTCAACGCCAACAGTTCTTTGGGCGTCAACATCCTGTGCGGCGGCTCTTTTAGGTCATTCTTGTAGAACAATTTAAACCCTGTAAACTGCAAAGGCTCAGCAAATACAAATTGCTTGTAGGTATTGATTTTTCTTGCAGGAGCACCCCATCCATCCATGTCAACCACCAGCTGCACTTCAGGCTGAATGCGAACAGACTTATAGTCTTTGACCATTCCCTGGGTAAATCGGTGAATGACCAGGACTTTGGGAGGAAGATCATGCTTCAATACAAGGTCAGCGAGGTATTGGCTGGCAAAGTTGATATCGGCAGCATCAAAACTTCCGATAACCGAACCAGGTTTTTGGCCACCCTTCATTGAAAACTCAGGATCGATACCAAGGTGTACACGCGGATGTTTCAAATATTTTTCCAACACGGGGATTTCTTCCCTCAGGTTACTTAGGCCCACCTGAATATCCAAAAATACGATTGCATTGATTTCTTCCGCCATGGCCATGACCTTGTCGATCTGGGCATTGGGCATCCTAAGCCTGAACTTTCCTGAAACACCAGGATCGTTTTGAGCAGTTGCTACGATATAATGCAATGCAGGAACAACAGGAGTAGATGGATCAGCCTTCTCCCAAGCAGCCACTTCTCCTTTTAATTTGGCAAACATTTGGGGTTTGGGAAGCTCTCCCAGAATTCCCATGCGGGTGGAATACAGATTGCCATAATAAGCGATGATGCGGCTCATCGGAAGAATAGCACCGGGTTTGGGATAATGCTCTTTGAATTTCCATCTTGATGAACTGTCGCCGTTGGCCATGGCAACCATTTTCTTTTTGTAGGCTACAGAATCCAGCACCGGCTTAGGCTCTGGTTTCACCACGTTTTTCACGGTATTATTGACCAAAGACTTGCCGGATGGGTCTGACTGAGCGTTTCCGCAACCTGAAATAAAGAAAAAAAGGCTAAAACTGAACAGAAGCTGGAGCCTGCTGGATTGTTTCATTGGTATTGCTTGTGGTATAAAATTAGCAAAGAAAATGCAACAGGCTTCTTAATAATTGTCATGGATGCGAATTAGCTTACCTTTACATGAACAACAAATCAGCGCATATTGGACTTTTCTTCTTTTAATTTTCACGAATCCCTTGCAGAGAGCATAGCATCAAGCGGCTACAAAAAAGCCACCCTTATACAGGAAAAAGCCATCCCTGTAATCATGGAGGGAAAAGACATCATCGCCTCTGCACAAACAGGCACGGGCAAAACAGCAGCCTTCCTTTTGCCCATTTTGCATAAGCTGATGTCTGAAGAGCATACTGATAGTGAGGTACACGCACTCATCATGGTTCCCACAAGGGAGTTGGCCATTCAGATCAGCAGCCACCTCGACGGATTGACATATTTCTCCTCCATCAGTTCCATTGCCATTTATGGTGGTGGAGACGGAGGAAGTTTTGTAAGGGAGAAACAAGCACTGTCAACAGGGGTTGACATTGTGGTGGCCACACCCGGAAAGCTGATATCCCACCTCAACATGGGATATGTAAAAATGAAGGAGCTTAAATACCTGATCCTGGATGAAGCAGACCGCATGCTGGACATGGGATTTCATGATGATATCATGAAGATCATCTCATTCCTGCCTGCCAAAAGACAGACCCTCATGTTCTCTGCCACCATGCCCCCCAGGATCCTGCAGTTGGCTAAATCCATCCTGCATGAGCCGGTGGAGGTAAGCGTTGCTTTGTCCAAGCCGCCTGAAAGCATCAAGCAGCAGGCCTATATTGTTTACGATACACAGAAGATTCCCATCATTCAACACATCCTTGCTGAAAAAGAATATAAATCTGTATTGATCTTTTGTTCAAAAAAACAAACCGTCAAACAATTGGCTGCACAGTTGCAGCGAATGAAATACAATGCCAAAGACATCCAGTCTGATCTGGACCAAAGCCAGCGTGAAGAGGTATTGCTGGAGTTTTCCTCCAAAAGGCTTCCGATCCTCATTGCAACTGACATCCTGAGCCGGGGCATCCATATTGATAATATCGAGTTGGTCATCAATTACGATGTGCCCTCAGATGGAGAAGATTATGTGCATCGCATCGGAAGAACTGCCAGAGCCGAGACAAAAGGTGCTGCCATCACATTTGTAAACAACGAAGACCAACACAAATTCCAACGCATTGAAAAGCTGATTGGAAAAATAGTAGACAAGGTTGAACTGCCTGCAGCATTGGGCAAAGGCCCTGCCTATGAAGTTTCATCNTCAAGAAACAGGGGGCCCAAAAAAGACATGTCAAAACCCAAAGGGCAAAAGCCCAGGGCTCAAGCCCCTCCAGTGGCTCCAAGGCCTGCTGGCGGCCTTAAAATTGAAAAAAGGGTTCAATAAAACATTGAACCCCTTTTTTTGATTGCATCTTATCCTCAAACAACCTGTTGTGCTTTTTCGTTCCTGAAAACAACGAGGCCATCAAATACATCCACAAAGACAGGCTTCATTTTGTCAATGTCGCCAGCCAGGATTCTTTTGGACAATTGGTTGACAATTTCCTTTTGAATCAAGCGCTTCAAAGGCCTAG
>JGI25921J50272_10000160_pt1 | contig 21757 bp, 19 predicted proteins | sample LauGreSu1BDMLBSD_2_FD_50272 | JGI IMG/M metagenome (IMG submission 50272) | reverse complement strand
TCTTTGACATAGACAAAATCGCGCAATTGCTCGCCATCTTTATAGTTTGGGTGATGCGATCGAAAGAGTTGCATTTGCCCTTTTTCTTGAATTTGTTTGTAAGTGTGCAACACGACACTTGCCATGCGCCCTTTGTGGTATTCTTTTGGGCCGTAAACATTAAAGAACTTGAGTCCGTACCAATTTGGCGGTGTTTGGTTCTGGCCAAGCGCCCAGATATCAAAATCGTTTTTGGACTTCCCGTATAAATTCAGCGGTTGTAATTGAGTACTGAGGCTATGTTCATCTTTGTATCCGAACTCACCGAGCCCGTAGGTAGCTGCAGAGCTCGCGTAGACCAACGGGATTCGTTGGGCACTACAAATGCGCCAAATGGCTTGGCTGTAGTGTAAATTGAGATGATCGAGGGCCTCTTGGCTTTTTTCGGTGGTGTCTGTGCGGGCGCCCAAATGAAATACAAAGCTGATCTTGAAGGCGTTTTCTTCAAACCAAGGTAAGAAGGCCTCGCGGTCTATGCATTGTTCGAAATTAAGGTGGGTCCAGTTAGGTTTTTTGGCTTCGACAGAAAAGTCGTCTACTAAAATGAGGTCTTGGTGCCCAGCTGCGTTGAGTGCTTCGGCTAAGTAACTGGCAATAAAGCCTGCGGCTCCGGTAACGACGATCATGTCAGAACAAACCGTTGATTTCGGCATCAATGGCGTTGATGATTTTACCGAGGTCTTCTTGGTTTTCAGGGAAGCGGTTGTTATCGACGTCAATGATGAGCAATTTACCTTTGTCGTAGGTAGAAATCCAGGCTTCGTAGCGCTCGTTGAGGCGCTTGAGGTAGTCGAGGCGGATGCTTTCTTCGTAGTCGCGGCCGCGTTGCTGGATTTGCGATACCAAAGTTGGTACACTTGCGCGCAAGTAAATGAGAAGATCTGGCGCGGAGACAAAGGAATCCATGAGATTGAACAACGAGAAATAGTTTTCGAAGTCGCGGGTGGTCATGAGACCCATCGAGTGAAGGTTGGGCGCAAAAATGAAGGCATCTTCGTAGATGGTGCGGTCTTGAATAACAGTATGCGTAGATTCTTTGATTTCTTGGATTTGCGTAAAGCGGCTATTGAGGTAATAGATTTGCAGGTTGAAAGACCAACGCTGCATGTCGTGGTAGAAATCGTTGAGATAGGGGTTTTGATCCACGTCTTCAAAATGGGTGTCCCAGTTGTAATGTTTGGAGAGTAAGTTGGTTAAGGTGGTTTTACCCGAGCCAATATTTCCGGCGATCGCGACGTGCATAACTAAAAATTTAGAGGGCTAAAGTACGACATTTACAGTGAAACGTCAAAAATTGCGCCCTACATTTTCAGTCTAAAAACCTTGATTTTTTGTCCTTGTTGAAAATAAAATAAATCTTGTAGAACTTGAAGTTGCTGATAGTTTGAAGTCGGTAGTTCAATTCGACCAGAATGGACACTCGGCTTTAATTTTTCGATATAATTTTGATCTTGTAGCCAGATTTCATTTTGGTATCCGAATAGGGTAAGACCTGGAGTTAAAGTCAACTTTTTAACCAAGGTGAGGTTGCGGTCAAATTCATACAAACAGCCGTTGCTAAGTACACAGATCAGGTTTTGTTCGTACTCAAAAAATTGAACAATTTGTGGGTCTTTGACGCCTCCAAAGCAGTTGTCTACAATCTGAATCACTTCGGCTTGCTTGAAATTATATAAAATCAGGCGCTCGCGGTACTGGTCAAAAATCCAAATAAAATCTGGCCTGGAACTTGCAGCGATTTTTGAGACTGAAGAAAAATCGAGCTCATAAAATGCGATTATTCCTTCTTGTAGTTGTAAAGTATTGTCTACAAGCCCAAGCATTTGTTGGTTTTCTGAAAACAACAAGCCACGCAAACCATTGATGGGCTGGATGTCGCTGATGTCTCCGAGGGTTTTGTACGTTTCTTGAAAAGGTTGCTGATTTTGCTCGTTCTGTAACCATACGGTGTTGTCTTTCCATTGGTAGAGCTGGCCCCACTCATCACTCGTCCAGTTGTAGTTGCTGTCTTTTAGGGTGAGTTCTTTTTCGAATACCCAAGTTTGACCAATCACTAGGTTGGTGAGGAGAAGTCCGAGGAGAAGGGGAGTGAATTTCATTGACAACTCAAAATTTCTTGAAGTAATGCGTCGTGGTTTTGTAAGCGTGGAACTTTGTGTTGACCGCCTAATTTCCCTTTTTGTTTGAGCCAGCGGTGGAAGGTGCCATGGCTTGCCATTGTGATTAACGGAGAACCGATGTTGATATTGCCTTTTCTTTTTGCGTCGTAGTCTGCGTTGGCTTTTTTGAGTGCGGCATCTAGCGAGCTGGTAAAAGCGTCTAAATCATTTGGGGCTTGTTCAAATTCGATAAGCCAATGGTGACGTCCAACCTGCGTTGTTTGCGAAAAATCAGGAGCAACCGTATATTCCCTCACTTGAACATTGTGCGTCAANCAGGCCTCTTTAATGGCTTGTTCGGCATGTTCAATAATGAGTTTTTCGCCAAAAGCATTGATGTAGTGAGCCGTTCTGCCACTGACTACAAAACGATACGGCGCTTTTTGCGTAAAGCGAATGGTGTCGCCGATGATGTAGCGCCAAAGCCCTGAAGACGTAGAGATGACCAAGGCGTAATCGGTGCCAATTTCTACTGCTTCCAAGGGAATGACCGTTTTAGAGGCTAAGCCCTCGAAAGCGTGCATCGGGATGAACTCATAAAAGACCTCAGAATTCGTGAGTAAGAGTAAATCTTTACAATCTTTTTGATCTTGTAAGCCAAAGTACCCTTCAGAAGCATTGTAGTTTTCAACGTAGTTCATGTCTGGGTTTCCTATGATTTTATCAAAGGCTACCTGGTATGGCGCAAAAGACATGCCGCCGTGAATATAAAGTTCCAANTTGGGCCAAACTTCAGCAATACATTCTTTTTGACTCTTTTCNAGCACTTTTTGCAAGAGCAAAAGCGTCCAGCTCGGCACTCCAGCAATGATACAGATGTTTTGATCGAGGACAGATGCCGCCATGCGGTCGAGTTTCTCTTCCCAGTTTTCTAGCAGTGCGATCTCTTTTTTAGGAGTGCGGCGCAGTTCGGTCCAGATCGGGAGGTTATTGATGATGATCGCCGATAAATCGCCAATAAACACGCCGTGGCTGTGCTGCTCAATTTTGCCGGTGCCGCCCACAATAAGGTGCTTGGCATTGTAGAGTTTGCGTCCTTCAAAATTGTGGTAATACTGCGCGAGTAAGTCTTTGCCGCCCGCATAGTGGTTCTCCAAGAGTGAACTTTCGGTAATGGGTAAGATCTTGATGCGGTCTGCGGTAGTACCCGATGATTTGGCAAACCATTTGGTAGCTCCTGGCCAGAGCAAATCGGTTTCGCCTTCAATGGCGCGATCGATGTATGGCTTGAGTGTGCCGTAATCGGAAAGAGGAACGCTTTGTTGAAATTCTTGATAGCTCGAAAGCGCGGAAAAATTGTGTTGCTTTCCGTAGTGGGTTTGTGCACCCTCCAAAAGCAGAAACTCAAATGTGCGCTGTTGATTTGCAAGAGCTTGATCGCGGTAGTCATTGATGCGATCCATACGCCGACCAATCCACCAAGAAAATAAGGTGTTAAACGGCATATTGCTGAATGAAATGTCTTAACCCCAGATGAGGATAGAAACGATAATGCCAATTAAGGCGATGGTAACGATGGTGCCTACTGCGGCAGTTGATCCTTCAAAAAAGTTATCTGACATAGCTGAAATTTGATACTTCAAAAATAACCAATGTTTTGATTCTATAGGATATTCGGGCAAAAAAAAAGACCCAACTGGGTCTTTTTCTCGATTTAGAGGCTTGTTAATCTCTGCTGCCCAAGAGGCGCAACAAAGACAAGAAGAGGTTGACAAAAGTGAGATACAACTGAAAACCAGCAAATAAGGCTAATTTTTGACGAAGTGTGCCATCCATTTGAGCCTGATGCGCCATGTTTTTGATCATTTGCATTTCGTAAGCCACAAGCCCAGTGAAAATGAAGACAGATACTAAAGAAATGATGTAATCAAAGCCGCTGCTGCCTAAAAACATATTGACGACACTCGAAATAATGACGCCAAACAAGAGCATGTAAAGCAAGCTGCCAAATTTGGTGAGGTCTGTTTTGGTGGTGTAGCCCAAGAAAGCCATGAAGCCGAAAGAACCTGCAGTCAGAAGGAAAGTGGTTGCGAGTGTTCCGGTAGAGTAGGCCATGAATAAGACGGACAAACTCATGCCCAGTAAAACGGAATAAATGACAAAAAGCGCCATTAAAGTCCCAAAGGAGAATTTATTGAAGCCACCTGCCATGGCAAAGGAAATGAGGATTGGTGAAAACAAGACTACATAAAAGAACATGGATACACCACCACTTGCAGTGATGAAGAGGGAAGCCATTAGTTCGGTGTTGGTACCGATGATGTAAGAGATGACCCCGGTAATGGTGAGGGCGGCAAACATGTAGTTATAAACGCTTTTGATGAAATCGCGGGCGTAGTCTTGGCTGAGTGAGCCTGAATTTTGGTAATTGAGATCTTCCATGGTTAATGAATTTTAGCTTGTACTAAATTAATAAATTCTTTTCTCGTGGTTTCGTTGGTCATAAAAATTCCGGTAAAGGCGCTGGTGGTGGTGACGGAATTTTGTTTTTGCACCCCGCGCATTTGCATGCACATGTGAGAACATTCAATCACGACAGCAACACCTTTTGGTGCAAGTGTTTGTTGGATGCAGTCGCGAATTTCGATCGTGAGTCTTTCTTGGACTTGTAACCTGCGAGCGAATGCATCTACTACGCGTGGAATTTTACTGAGTCCAACGATTTTTCCATCTGGGATGTAGGCGATGTGTGCCTTTCCAAAGAAGGGCAGCATGTGGTGTTCGCAAATAGAGTATACTTCGATGTCCTTGACAAGCACCATTTCGGAATACGCTTCGTGAAAAATTGCCGATTCAATGAGCTCATCGGGATTTTGTTCGTAGCCGCTCGTGAGAAACTGCATGGCTTTGGCGACGCGTTCGGGTGTTTTGAGCAAGCCTTCTCTGCTAGGGTCTTCGCCGAGTTGGGCAATGACTGCTTTGTAGAGGTCTTGCAAATTAGAATTTTCCAAATGAATTGTTTTAAGCTACTAACGTGAAAAGGCCTAAAAAGGTTCCTTTCCGCCGTAGTATTCGACGTAATTGTTTTCGGTTTCGACAAGCTTGATTTTGGCGAGTTCACCGCCGTTTTCGAGAACGAGCGGAGCTAGGATATCCCAGATGGCAATGGCCATGATTTCTGTAGAGGCCATTTTACCAGCTAAAAAGGGGACGTCGAGGTTCAGGTTTTTGTGGTCAAGGGCTTCGATGATGTGTGTTTTGACCAATTGACTCAGGAGTTTGAGGTTCATGATGAAGCCGGTATCTGGATCTGGCGTTCCTTTGACGGTGACCCAGAGCTCGAAGTTGTGGCCGTGCCAGTTTTGGTTGGCGCATTTGCCAAATACTTCCCAGTTTTTTTCATCGGACCACTCAGGGCGCCAAAGTTTATGAGCTGCATTGAAGGTTTCGCGGCGTGTGATGTAGGTTGTTTTCATGAAAAAGCCAAATTACGATGCAAAGTTACTAAGAATGTTACATTTCATGAGCCCATCGCGGTCAATTTCGGTGAGTTCAACGGATACCATTTGATTGATGAGCGCTGGATTGAATGCCGTTTTGACTTTGACATAGTTTTCGGTGAATCCGTATAAAAANCCTTCGTTTTCTTCTTGTTCAAAAAGCACCTGTCTTTTTTGACCTATTTGCGTTTCGTAAAAGGCTCTTTTTTTGCGATCGGAAAGCAAGTGAAGTATTTTACTTCTTTCTCTTCGCTTGTCCATAGGTACTTTTGCGCCCAGTTTTGGTGCGCCTGTATTGGCGCGCTCCGAATACGTGAATACATGTAAATAGGAAATGACGAGGTCCTTTAAGAAATTGACGGTTGTCAAGAAATCTTCGTCGGTTTCGCCGGGAAAACCTACAATGACATCGACCCCAATGCAGGTGTCAGGGTTGCTCGATTTGATTTGCGCAACGCGTTCTGCAAATAATGCGCTTTTGTATTTGCGGCGCATTTTCTCTAGGATTTGGTCTGAACCACTTTGTAAAGGAATGTGAAAATGAGGCACGAAGCGATCTGCTTTGTTCAGACAAAAATCGATGATTTCATCGGAGAGCAGGTTGGGTTCGATAGATGAAATTCGGAAGCGTTCAATGCCTTCGACTTGGTCTAGTCCTTGAACGAGTCCAAAGAAGTTCTCGTCGCCACCTTGTCCGAAATCGCCGATATTGACACCAGTGAGCACCACTTCCTTGACTTCTGTTTGGGCAATTTTTTCTGCTTCTTCTAGTGTTTGAGCGATACTTGCATTGCGGCTCTTGCCGCGCGCCAGAGGAATGGTGCAAAAAGTACAGAAGTAGTCGCAACCGTCTTGTACTTTCAGAAAAGAGCGCGTGCGGTCTCCGAAGGAATGTGAAGGAATGAAGTCGTGGGTGTGCTTGATGTTGTCGTGCACTACCTTTACATCGTCTTTCTTTTCGAGATGAGCCAGTACATTGAACTTCTCATTAGCACCCAATACGAGATCGACGCCGGGAATACGGCTGATTTCTTCGGGCTTGAGCTGGGCATAGCAGCCTAAAATGATCACCATTGATTCTGGTGAAATTTTTTTGGCTCTTTTGACGAGTTGCTTGCATTTTTTGTCTGCATTTTCCGTGACAGAGCAGGTGTTGATGACAAAAATATCGGGTTGGTCTTCAAAATCTACCTTTGCAAAACCTCCATCTTCGAATAACCTCGCGATGGTGGAGGTCTCTGAAAAGTTGAGTTTACAACCTAGTGTATAAAATGCAACGCGTTCGTACTGATTCATCGCTGCAAAAGTACAAAATCCTTAACTTTGCATCAAAATTAAGTTATGAAGTACGATATCGCAGTAATCGGAGGAGGAATCGTTGGCGCCGCCACTTTTTATAAACTTCAAAAAAAGTTTCCCAATCTCAGTATCGTGCTTTTTGAAAAAGAAAAAGTACTCGCCGATCACCAGACTGGCAATAACTCCGGCGTCATTCACTCTGGCCTCTATTACAAGCCGGGTTCGCTCAAAGCGCGCAACTGTATTCAAGGTCGCAAAGAGCTCGTGCAGTTCGCCAAAGAATACAATATTGCCCACGACGTCTGCGGAAAGGTGGTGGTGGCCACCGATGAAGCCGAGTTGCCACACATGGATAAAATCTTCAATACTGGTCTAGAAAACGGCATAGAAGGCATCGAGAAAATTACGGCAGCTCAGGTCAATGAAATCGAGCCGCATGTTAAAAGTATTGGTGGTATCTGGGTTCCAGTAACGGGTATCATTGACTTTCGCGGTGCCACTGAAAAAATGGCCGAACTCGCTTTGGCTGCCAACCCACAAAGCGCCATGCATCTTGGTTGCGAAGTACAAGGAATCGAAAAAGGGGAGCAAAGCAGCACTATTTTTACGAGCAAAGGTAAATTTGGAGCGCGCTACCTCGTCTTTTGTGCCGGTTTGCAAGCAGACCGCTTAGCGCGCAAAGACGGCGTCGCACTCAAAGAACAAGTGGTCGGATTCCGCGGAGACTACTACGAACTCACGCCAGAAGCCAAACATAAAGTCAAAAACCTCATTTATCCGGTACCGAACCCCGACTTTCCTTTCTTGGGCGTGCATTTTACCCGCATGACCAACGGCGAAATCGAATGCGGGCCCAACGCAGTATTTACTTTCAAGCGCGAAGGTTACGGCAAAACTGACTTCTCACTACGCGACACTTACGACGCGCTCACCTACAAAGGCACCTGGAAACTCTTCTTCAACAATATGTCTTTTGGGATCAATGAATACCGCCGCGCCTTTTCTAAGAAATTATTTCTCAAGACGCTCCAACGCATGATTCCTTCGCTCACCATGGACGACATCCATCCGGGGCGCTCTGGCGTTCGTGCGCTCTTACTCGCCGAAGATGGCGATACCCGCGACGACTTCCGCATCGAGTACCACGGCAACTCTATTCACGTCTTGAACGCGCCATCGCCTGCTGCAACGGCTTCATTGGCCATTGGCGAGTATATTGCTGTGGAAGCAGAGAAGCATTTCAATCTGTAGCCTACTGCCGACTCAAATTTCCGGCCTTCCAGTCTTGGATCAGCTTAGACCAAGCGTAGGGGTTGAGGAGGTTATTTTGGGGCAATTGCCCATTGGTGTAGATTTTTGTGTTTTGTTGCTTGGTGAGTGCACCATAAGCCAGAGAAGCATCGGCATCTAGGCGCGCAGCAACAAACGCCAAAGACTCCCCGCTCAGTTCGCGCTGTGCTCTTCTGACGTCGTCTTCGTAGGGGTTCATATTTACAAAGTGCTGTGCAAAAGCCTCTTTGTTGGGCCAAGGATAAACCCTGACGTCTGGCATAGTGAGGGTATCGCGGGTCAGCATGTGAATAATACTGTAGCGGTTGTCTTTCAAAGAGTCAGGGACCCAAAATGGGCTTGTACTGTAGCCTTTTCTGGAAAAATAAAGGGTATCGCCCGGCTGGCAAACGATTGAAAAGAAGCCATAACCATCTGAAATAACGCCTTTATTGAGGGTTTTGTTGTAAACGGTGGTATAGGGGAGCTCAAATGCTTCTTCGGTCACAACAACTCCAGATAACTGGATGAGTGGCTTTTCTATCCCTTGCGCAAACAGAGATAAACAAGGAATCAAGAGATAAAAAATGAAGAAAGATTGTTTCACAGTATAAAATTACGAATATCATGACGATTCAAAGCCTATTAGGTAACCGAATGGCAAATTTTATTGTTAAATTTGCAGGAATTTATTAAAAAATAAGTTCATGTCGCTCTCGAATCTATCCCAGATCACTGAAGGTTTAACCTATGACGACGTCCTATTGGCGCCAGCCTACTCCGAGGTGCTTCCTCGCGACGTCTCCTTGAAAAGCCACTTTACGAAGCAAATTGCCGTCAATACACCCATTGTTTCTGCAGCCATGGATACCGTTACGGAGTCTGCGCTTGCCATTTCTATTGCGCAGCAAGGCGGTATTGGCGTGATCCACAAAAACATGAGCATCCAAGCTCAGGCTTTAGAAGTGCGCAAAGTGAAGCGTTCGGAAAGCGGCATGATTATCGACCCCATTACTTTACCCGAAGATGCTTTGGTCAAAGACGCACTAGCGCTCATGCGCGAAAACAGCATCGGCGGCATTCCAGTGGTAGATGCCAACCGCAAGTTAAAAGGTATCCTGACCAACCGCGATCTTCGCTTTGAAAAAAACCTCGAGCGTCCGGTCCGCGAAATCATGACCTCCGAACAAATCATTACAACGGGCGAAAGCACCGATCTCACCACCGCTGAGGTTATTCTCCAGCAAAACCGCATCGAAAAACTCCCAGTAGTCGATGCCGACAACCGCCTCATCGGCCTCATAACCTACCGCGACATCATCAAAGTAAAAGAGCACCCGAGCTCGTGCAAAGATCACCTTGGTCGTTTGCGAGTGGCCGCAGCTGTTGGCGTTACCCACGACACCATGGATCGCGTCGCCGCGCTCGTAGAAGCTGGCGTAGATGCCATCGTTATCGATACTGCCCATGGACACACCAAAGGAGTTGTCGATCAACTCAAGGCGGTGAAGGCCGTGTACCCCGAACTCCAGATTGTCGTTGGCAATATCGCCACCGCAGAAGCAGCAAAATACCTCGCTGAAGCCGGAGCAGATGCTGTCAAGGTCGGAATCGGGCCGGGCTCTATCTGCACCACGCGCGTTATTGCAGGTGTTGGTGTCCCGCAACTGACTGCCATCAATGAAGTCGCCAAAGCGCTAGAAGGTAGTGGTGTACCGGTCATTGCCGACGGCGGAATCCGCTACACCGGTGATATCGTCAAAGCAATCGCTGCAGGTGCAGATGTCGTGATGCTCGGTTCCATGTTTGCTGGCGTAGAAGAATCACCCGGAGAAACCATCATTTACGAGGGCCGCAAATTCAAGTCCTATCGTGGAATGGGTTCATTAGAAGCCATGCAAAAAGGGAGCAAAGACCGGTATTTCCAAGATGCCGAAGACGACATCAAAAAATTAGTACCCGAAGGTATTTCTGGTCGCGTCCCTTACCGCGGCAAACTCATCGAAGTAATGTTCCAGCTCATTGGTGGCCTCCGCGCCGGTATGGGTTACTGCGGAGCACCTACCATTGACAAACTCAAAGGTGCACGATTTGTCCGCATTACTTCAGCTGGGGTGCGCGAATCTCATCCGCATGACGTCACCATCACCAGAGAAGCTCCTAATTACAGTATCAAATAATTAACTAATTAAGATTTAACCGCCTAATCAACAACGATGAAAAAGACCCTTGTATTATTCTTGTTTGGCTTTTTGACTCAGTTTACTTTTGCTCAGAAAGATCCTGTCGTCATGACGATCAACAACAAGCCAGTTACCAAATCAGAATTTTTACAGATTTACACCAAAAACAATCCAAATCCAAGCTTTGACAAAGATTCTTTGGATCGTTACATGGAATTGTTCCAAGTTTTTAAACTCAAAGTTGCGGAGGCTGAAGCCCTTGGTTACGATACCCTTCCTCGTCTTCAAAAAGAACTCGACGGCTACAAAAAGCAATTGGCGCTGCCTTACTTAATCGATTCCGTTCAAAATCAGTCTATGGTTCAAGAAGCCTACAACCGCACTGCTACTGAGGTGCGTTGTTCGCATATTTTAGTAAAGCTAGACCCTAATGCCAGCCCTAAAGATACCCTAGCAGCCTACAATCGCTTACTCGGCTTAAAAGCACGCATCGAAAAAGGCGAAGACTTTGCTTCTGTCGCTAAATCCAAACTCGGTTCCGAAGATCCTTCGGTGGTCAACAACGGCGGTGACCTCGGTTACTTTACCGCTTTTCAAATGGTTTACCCCTTCGAGGAAAAAGCATACAACACACCCGTCGGAACTGTTTCTGAGCCTTTCAGAACGCGTTTCGGATACCACATCCTGAAAGTCACAGACAAGCGTCCAGCGCGCGGCACCATCAAAGTGGCTCACCTCATGATCTCAACAGGGAGAGAGGCCACAACCGAAACACGACAAAACGCCGAAAAGAAAATCAACGAGATTTACGACAGCCTAATGGCAGGTTCCTCTTGGGAAAAAATGGTTACGGCCTACTCCGAAGATGCCAATAGCGTCAAAAAAGGAGGGGAACTTCCCACTTTTGGTTCGGGCACAAGCCAGCGCATGGTACTCGAATTTGAAGACGCCGCTTTTGCATTGAAAAAAGCTGGAGAATTTTCGAAGCCAGTAAAAACCCAATACGGTTATCACATCATCAAACTTATCGAATGGACGCCCGTCAAATCCTTTGACAACATGCGTCGCGAGTTACAAGCAAAGGTCAACAAAGACGAACGCTCGAAAATCACCCAAGATTCTTTTGTTCAAAAGCTCAAAACCCAATACAATTACGCTTACAAAGGCTCAAAAGCACTCGTCTCTATGGAGTCTCAAATCGATTCTACGTTCTTTGTCGGCAAGTGGAAAGCCAGTTCGGTGAAATCCAACAAAACGCTTTTTGTACTCGATGGCAAGAAATACAAGCAACAAGACTTTGCCGCCTACATGGAAAAGAATTTCCGTTCGGTCCGCAAAGATGCCGCACCCGTTGTCATCAAACAACTTTACCAGCAATGGGAAAAAAACCAAGTGCTCGCCTACGAAGAAGCGCTTCTGCCTGCCAAATACCCGGCATACAAAGCACTTGTACAAGAATACCACGACGGCATTATTTTATATGAAATCATGCAAGACCAAGTTTGGAACAAAGCAGTGAAAGACACCGCTGGTTTGCGCGCTTTCTTCATGGAAAACCGCAGTAAATACGCCTGGACCAATCGCATCGATGCCACGGTCTACGAATGTAAAGATGAATTTATTGCTGTTCAAGTGTACGGCATGCTCGTTCAATCTGACACCGTCAACTCCAAAGCTGTACTAGATGTCATCAACAAAGACTCCGAGCTCAACCTTAAGGTGCGCATGAATAAATTTGAAGTTGCACAAACGCCTTATTTGCAAAATCGCAATTTTACGCCTGGTCTCAATCCAGTATATTCCATGGATGGCAAATGGTACGTCGTCAAAGTAACAGCTTTGTTGCCACCAGCCCCCAAAGAATACACCGAGGCAAAGGGCTTGGCTACTTCAGACTACCAAGCTTTTCTCGAGAAAAAATGGTTAGAGGCGTTACGTTTAAAGCACAAGATCGTCATCAATGAAGACGTGCTCTATCAAATCGGCCAATAATGATTTATAAAACCCTTCTTTTACTCGGTATTCAATTTTTGCTGTTCAGTGAGCTACACAGCCAAAAGCTTGTGAACCAAATTGTTGCCCAAGTAGGAGACAACATTATCCTTTGGTCTGACATCGAAACCCAACGTTTGCAACTTTCCGAAAAAGAGCGTGCAATCTCAGGAAAAGAGTGTCAAATATTAGAGCAATTGTTACTCGAAGAGCTCCTCGTGAATCAAGCCCTAATTGATAGTCTTGTCATCTCCGACGAGCAAGTCGATGCAGAAATGGAAAACCGCTTGCGCATCATGGAAAACAAGATGGGCGGCAGAGAGAATTTAGAGGCCTTTTATGGCAAATCTACGGTGGCGATCAAAGAAGAATTCCGCACCATAATCCGCAACAAAATGCTCGCTCAAGAAATGGAGCGCAAAATCACTGGCGAGATCACCGTTACGCCCAAAGAAGTAGCGGCTTTCTATGCCCAGCTTCCCAAAGACAGCATTCCATTTATCAACATGAAGCTGAGCTTTCAGCAAATTGTGCAATTTCCAGAGCTCACTGCAGCCGATAAAAAAATGGCCTATGATCAGCTTGCAGAGATCAGAAAGCAAATTGTGAGTGGCAGTAAACCATTTGAAACTATGGCACGCCTCAAGTCCATGGACCCCGGTTCTGCGAGCCAAGGAGGTAAAATTGCCGCATCCAAAGGCATGATGGTTCCGCAATTCGAGGCAACTGTTTTTGACCTCAAGCCCGGAGAAGTTTCCGAGATCGTCGAAACAATGTACGGCTACCACATCATCAAGCTCGTTTCGCGCAAAGGTGATGACTACACCTGCCTTCACATCCTGATCATGCCCGAATACAGCTCTGCGAGCATCTCTATTGCCTCTGCGCGCATGGATACCTGCTATCAATTACTTTCTCGCAACGCCATTACCTGGGACGAAGCCGTACTCCGTTTTTCAAACGATGATGCCACCAAACAAAACAAAGGTGTCCTGACCAATCCATACACCATGGATATCTATTGGGACATGGAACAACTCAACGAAATTGACCAGCAAATCTATTTATTGACCGACGCACTCGAGAGCGGTGGGGTTTCTCAACCTTCTCTATACATGGATTTATTTGAAAGAAAGCAAGGAATCCGAATAGTACGCCTTCAAAACCGCGTGCCGGCTCACCAAGCCAATCTCGAACAAGACTACGCCTTGATCAAATTGGCAGCCGAAAACGACAAAAAACAGCGCGTCCTCGACGCCTGGACCGCTTCAAAAATACCTAACTCATATATCCGCCTCGATGCACAATTCCAAGATTGTGATTTTCGAGTAAATTGGCTCAAAACTCCGTAATTACCCATGACAGATAAAGAAAGAATAGATCAGTTAGTTATTGACTACCAGGCGCTAAAGAAAGAAGTACACCAAGTAATCATCGGTCAAGATGACGTCGTAGACCAAGTCTTGATTGCTATTTTCTCTCGTTCGCACTGTTTACTTGTGGGCGTGCCTGGCTTGGCCAAAACACTCTTGGTCAACACGATTGCCAAGACACTAGGCCTTTCTTTCAATCGGATTCAGTTTACACCAGACCTCATGCCCTCGGACATCATCGGTTCTGAAATTTTAGACGAGTCCAAACAATTCAAATTTATCAAGGGGCCTATTTTTTCGAACATGATTTTGGCTGATGAAATCAACCGAACGCCGCCAAAAACCCAAGCAGCACTTCTCGAGGCCATGCAAGAGCGCGCCGTTACTGCTGCAGGCACTACCTACAATTTGGAGGCGCCATTTTTTGTGCTAGCAACTCAAAACCCAATTGAACAAGAAGGGACTTATCCTTTACCCGAAGCACAACTAGACCGCTTCATGTTCAATATTTGGGTGGATTATCCGTCTTTCCAAGAAGAACTGGCCATTGTCAAATCCAGTACTTCTGATCAAGTTGTTGCGCTTCAAACAGTTTTGAACGCCCAACAAATCATCGATTATCAAGCGCTCATTCGCCGTATTCCGGTCGCTGAGAACGTGCTTGAGTATGCAGTAACCTTGGTGGCTAAAACACGCCACAAAGACCCGCTCGCACCCAAAATCACTAAAGATTTCATCACTTGGGGAGCCGGGCCGCGCGCGTCTCAAAACCTGATCATTGCAGCCAAGTGTCATGCGGCGCTCAATGGTAAATACTCTCCTGATATCGAAGACGTAAAAGCCGTCGCCAAAGCTATTTTACGCCATCGATTGGTGAGAAACTACCGCGCTGAGGCAGAGGGCTATAGCATGGATGCCATCATTGAAGCTTTGCTTTAAGATCAGTTTTTTTTATGATTGATTTCTATCAATTTGCTTAATTTTACATCGTGAAATTACTGAGTGTACTTTTATTGGTTGCTTTCACAGCGGTGCTTATGCCTAAGCAATGGTGGCATCATTGTAGTCACACGGAGCACCAAAAAAGCGCACTCTCCAGCGGGCAAACGCTAGATGAAGATTGCCCAGTCTGCGATTTGTCTTTAAGTGTTTTTACGAGCCCTACTGCGCTTGTTTTTAGTTCTGTGAAGCAAGTGCCTGATGTTCGGGTTGAATTGAATTATTCAGGTTTATCTCAAACAACAAGCATTTTATTTCAGCTTCGGGCTCCGCCTGCATCTCCTATGTTTTAACATTAGAATGCACACTTAAGATCCTGAAATCACATGAAAAACTTCCTTATTGGGGTGGCTATTTTATACAGCTTTCCCTCCCTTGCACAGCAAGGCATCCAAGGTTTTGTGCAAGATGCACAAACTCAACTACCTATTCAAAATGTCATTGTAACTGTTCCGGCTTTTCAAATTCAAGTTCGGACAGACAGCAATGGCGTTTTTGAACTGCCCTTTACTTGGACAGACCACCAACTTGTACGATTGAGAAATCCCGAATACCAACTTCTAGATACGCTCATTCAAGGATCAGCAACACCAATTACTTTACGCCTAAATCTGGGGCACATGACCACAGAAGAGGTAACCGTGAGTGGGCAGCAAGTTGCGCTGCGCCATAAAAGTACAGTGTCCATTGAAGTGCGCAATCTCAAAGATTTGCAGCTGTCTGGCGGTATGAACGTATCTGAATTATTGACAAAAATACCGGGTGTCTATGCAAGTACCTTGGGGAATGGCATCGCTAAGCCAGTGATCCGCGGGATGCAAGGCATGCGCGTTGTGACCTTAGTGAATGGGGTGCGCTTGGAAGGGCAGCAGTGGGGTGGAGACCACGGCATGGGGATAGGAGAACTTGCACTGGGTTCTGCAGAAGTCATCAAAGGACCAGCCTCGGTTTTGTACGGCGCAGATGCATTGGGTGGAGTGGTCTATTTGGCCGATGAATCTTTCGCTCAAATTGGACGTCAGGAGTGGAGTGTTCAGCAAAAATGGAATCAAAACACCAACGGGAGCACTTCGAGTTTAATGTACAAAAAGAGTAGCGGTAATCGGCGGTTTTTAGTCGCCGGAAGCTATGCAAATCACGCAGATTTTCAATTGCCAAATGGCCTGTACGCCAAAAATTCTCGCTTTCACGAATGGGTTGGTAAAGCGGCATATTCTTGGTTCAAGCCCAATCAATTTCATGTTTTGCGTTATGCTTTCAATAATTCAGTTGCTGGCATACCGGGGCATACCCACGATACCCTCGCAACGCCTCTGAGTTTTCAAGTTCCCATTCAAGGTCGGCGCTATTCTTTGCCAGCGCAGTTCTTTACCAATCAGTTACTCAGTTACGAATACAAGCGATTTTACAAAAACAGCGAAGTCAATCTCCTACTCGCACAAACGTTAAACCGCTTGGTTGAATACGATGAGAAAGTCACCAAACCATTTATGGAGATGGATTTACTAAATTCCATTTACCAAGCCAAATGGACGCGCAAATGGAGCAAGCAACAACTGATCATTGGTGCGGCAGGCATGCTTCAAGTGAACCTCAATTCACCTTTCGCTGAAGACGAACTCTTGCCAAATGCGTTGACGATAGACCAAGGTATTTTTGGTTTGTATAAAATTGAATTGTCCAAAACACAGTTACTGCAAGTTGGCCTCAGGCAAGATCTACGACTCATTCAAACCACTCAAGATGGCTTGCCACTTCAAAAGATCTATGCAAGCCCCAACGCCTCATTTGGTTGGAGTTACCACATTCAACCCAAGATGGAGAGTCGATTCAATCTTTCGAGCGGTTTTCGGGCACCCCACCTCAGCGAATTATTAGCTGATGGTTTTCATCATGGTGCCTTGCGCTATGAAGTTGGCGACCTTCAACTCAAACCTGAGCGCAGCCTTCAGCTCGATTGGGTTTTAGAGGGGGGTGGAGCGCACGGTAACTTGAGTATCAATCCATATCATGCTTGGGTTGCCAACTACATCTATTTGCAACCAAGTGGAGCTGCAATTGACGGCATTCCTGTTTTTGCATATCAACAGCTCAAAGAAGGTCGTTTATATGGTTTTGACTTGAGCGCGCATTACCACCCGCATTGGCTGCATCACCTGCATTGGGAAGGTTCTTTTTCATACGTACAATTCACGAGTAACCAGGATAGTTCTATCTCCTTGCTTCCACCTACGAGACTTCAAAATGAATTCAAATACGATTGGATAAGGTCGGGCACCATCAATAAAATCGAGTTCAGCCTGAGTCATCAATGGCTGGCTGCACAAACGCGAGTAGCCTACCAAGAAACGGCCAGTGAAAGTTATCAGCTCTTGCATTTCAATGCACGCGTATACATAGAGAAAAGTGGTGCTTGGATTCTGCAAACTGGCGTTAGAAATCTGACGAATACGATCTATATCGATCATTTATCTCGCTTGAAAAATATTGGAATGCCGGGTCCTGGTAGGCATTTCTACATCAGTCTCAAATACCAGATTCAACAACAAATTCAAAAATAATAGTCATGAAAAAAATGTTGGTAATTGCAAGTGCATTCGGTTTGTTCAGTGTTTCTTGTGCCAAAAATAAATGTGCAGAATGTCATTACGATGCTCCTTCTGGAGAGGTAGAAATGGGAACATTTTGTGGCGATGAGCTCAAAAACTTGGAGGAACTTGGAACTTATTCAGATTCTCTTGGTAATACCTATGTTGTTCATTGCGGAGAACACTAATTCACATAACTTTTCAACATTTTGAGCATTTGTTGATAAGTGACAAATGCAATAGTTGTCATTAAGACACAAAGGGGCTAATTTTATATAAGAATTAGGCCAATATGTTCGACGACGAAGAAGAAGAGTACACCGACAGCAGTTTGAGCGAAGACATCGAGCACTTCGAGGCCCATCTTAAAGGTCAAAAACTCAAATTTATCGACAGCGACCGCCTAGAAGGGCTCATCGATCACTACCTCATTCAAGGCCAATTCAATAAAGCGAAAATCGCTGCTGAGTTTGGCATTTATCAATTTGCTTACAATCCGCTTTTCAAATTGCGCAAAGCCCAAGCATTGGGTGGTATGGGTTTGCTTCAAGAGGCGCTCGATTGCGTAGTTCAGCTAGAAAGACAAGAAATCGATAGTGCAGAGCTCTACCTTACCAAAGCGTCTATACATGCCCAGCAGCGCGAACATAAGCAAGCCATTCGCTATTTCAAATTGGCACTCGAGCACTCAGATCCAGCCGAACACGACTACATCTACCTCGACATCGCTATCGAATACGAGCGTTTGCAACAATACCAAGATGCCATTGATACCCTGCACCAAGCGCTCAAAGCCAACAAGCACAACGAAGCCGCACTTTATGAGTTGGGTCGTTGCTACGATGCTTTAGGTGCTACCCAAGACTCCATCGATGCCTACCTTAAATTCATCGACGAGCAACCTTATTCCAGTACTGCTTGGTACAACCTCGGCAATGCTTACAGCAGGCTTGAAAACTACGACCGAGCGGTGTGGGCTTATGAATATGCCATTCTCATTAATGAAGAATTTGGTCCTGCACATTTCAACTTAGGCAATGCTTACCTTTCGCTAGAGAAGTACCACAAGGCAATTGAACACTTTGAGCTTTGCATGAAACACGATGGCGACGACGCTATGGCTTTGTGCTATATCGGAGAGGCCTACGAACAGCTCAACGAGCTCGAACTCTCTAAGCATTACTACAAGCTCAGCATTGACCTCGAACCTATGCTACCAGAAGCTTGGTTGGGTTTAGGAATCGTAGAAGATTTAATGGGCTTCACCAAAGAAGGCATCGTCTTGATTCAAAAAGCCCTCGATTACGACCCCGACAACGCCGGTATTCACCACGTCTTAGCCGGCGCTTATCAAAAAGCAGAACTCGCTTCGGAGGCCCAGTTTCACTACCTCAAAAGCCTCGAGTTACTACCCGAAGATCAAGAAGCTCTCAGTGACTACATTGAGTTTCTTTCGGCCTCGTCACTCGCAGATGCGCAAACTTTCTTATTGCAATACAGCGCAGCGCATCCAGCTGTTTTTGATGCGCAGCTGCACCTCATCAATATCAAATGGCAAATGGGGCAGTACTCCGAAGCCAAACACCTCTATCAGGTTTGTTTGGCCCAAGACGCCACGAGCGCCAAACAGATTTTTGAAATCAACCCCAAATTACTAGACGACAACGATTTTTTATACTTAGCTGATTAACCATGAATTTTAAACTCTCATTTATCCCGAAACGTAGTGAAAAACCCCGTAATAAAGGCGTCACCATGATGATGGATAAAGGTATGGGGCTCCGTGAAACCGAACATTTCATCGAAGCTTCTGCTCACCTAACAGACTTGGTCAAATTTGGCTTTGGAACCGCTTTTGTAACCCGTCAGCTCGAAGATAAAATCAGACTGTATCGCGAGGCTGGCATTCGTCCTTATTTTGGCGGAACGCTCTTTGAAGCATTTTATGCCCGCGGCATGTTCAAGGAATTTGTCAAAATGCTCGATAAATACGACCTCGATCTTGCAGAAATCTCCGATGGTTCTATCATTATTCCGCACGACGAAAAGTGCAAACTCATTCACGAGTTGGCCCAAACAAGAACCGTTCTATCCGAGGTCGGTTCCAAAGATTCTGGTATCCTGATTTCACCAGCAAAGTGGGTGCGCCTCATGAAAGCTGAATTGGAAGCCGGAAGTTGGAAAGTCATCGCAGAGGGCAGAGAAGCCGGTAATGTGGGCGTATTCAGACCCAATGGCACCGCGCATACCATGCTCATCAATCGCATTATCGCCAACGTGAAGCCCGAAGACATCCTCTGGGAAGCGCCACAAAAAAACCAACAGGTATGGTTTATTAAACTATTTGGCGCAGAAGTAAATCTCGGCAATATCGCTCCTAATGACCTCATTCCGCTTGAATGTTTGCGTTTGGGATTGCGTGGCGACACCTTCTTTGATTTTCTCCCCAAATCTTATGCTGACCGCCTCAAGCAGGTCAATGATGAGTCCGACGACGAGCTAGAAGATGACCAAGAATAATTCGCAAGCGCCTTATTCCAAACACTTCCAAATCACAGGTCATCAAGGTCCTATTTATGCCCTGAGCCAAGATCAAGACTACATTTACTCCGCCTCAGCAGACAAATTTGTGGCACGCTGGCACAAGAACTCCGGCCATCAAGACCAATTTGCCATTCGCTGCACACAAGCGCCTTTTAGCCTGCTTGTTTTGTCAGATGTGTACCAACTCCTTATTGGTTTATCAGATGGCAGTTTGCATGTCATCGACACCCAGCAAAAAACCGAAATCAAATACCTTAAAGCCCATCAGGCAGCAGTGTTTGCGCTTGCCGAGAATCGGCATCTGCAGCAGCGCTATACCGCAGATGCAGAAGGCAATGTTTTCGTTTGGGATGTCCATTGGAACCTGCTTTTACAATTGCCCCTGGCTTGCGGTAAAATTCGACAAATTGTTGTCGCCGCTGACGGTAGTTCTATTGTGCTCGCATGCGGAGACGGTTTTTTCAGAATTTTAGAGACGACATTTTTCAATGAAATTCAAAAAGTATATGCGCATCAGGAGGGTTGCACAGCTGTCTGTTTGCTGCCAAACGGAGACCTACTAAGCGCGGGCAAAGATGCTTACGTCAGGCGCTGGACCTCAGAAGGCCTGAAGTCTAAAGCTTTCCCTGCTCATCTCGGGACCATCTACCAAATATTGCACTTAGAATCAGGCGTCTATGTGACGGCTTCCCGAGACAAAACACTCAAGATTTGGTCTGCAGCGAACGATCAAATCGTTTGTAAAATAGATTTACAAATGGCTGGTCACCGCCATTCGGTCAATGCATTATTGCCCATCGAGAATGGTTTTATCAGTGCTGGCGACGATAAAAGAATCATCAGCTGGCATACATCTGAGCAAAATTCATTGTAATTTTAAAAAATGAAGTGTTGGGCACTCGTTTTTGTTTTTTGCGGTCTTGCGGTGCAGGCTCAATTTCAATTTAATTTTACGAGTGCTATTCCCGTTATTTCCGATGGTCAAAACCTCACCAAAGCTTGGGCAGGGGGGCTCAATACGCCCCAGTTTTCAAGCCTAGATTACGATTTTGATGGCGATGAAGATCTCTTGGTCTTTGACCGAAGCGCAGATCAACTCAGGGTATTTAAACAAGTCAGTAATGGCGGTACACCAAGCTATGAACTCGACCTGCGCGCGCATTTGTTTTTCCCAACACCCCTCAATTACCGCGTCACTACTTATGATTACGATAACGACGGGAGAAAAGATCTCTTCTGCTACACCGTGGGCGGGATCAAAGCCTACAGAAATATTGGTTCTGCGTCAAATGGGCTGCTTTGGCAGGCCTATAATCCTTACTTAGTATCGAACTATGCGGGTCCGACACTTAACTTGTATATCAGTGCGGCAGATATTCCGGCACTCGTCGATGTCGAGGGCGATGGCGATATGGACATCCTCACTTATCACATCAGCGGTGAGTACTTACAGTACCATCAGAATCAAAGCCAAGAGCTTTATGGTCATGCGGACTCCCTTATTTTCATCCTCAAAAACCGCTGTTGGGGTAAATACCGCGAAGACGTTACCAGCAATACGCTTTTCTTAAACGATACCAGTTCTTACTGCACAGATGGCAATGTTTCAAATCCAGAATTGCCCTCCAATATTGCTAATAAAGCACATGCAGGCTCAACTGTTTTAGCCCTAGACCTCGATCAGTCAGGCGTTTTGGACCTCGTTTTGGGAGATGTCGCATATGGCAACCTTATTCGCCTCATGAACGGCGGAACAGCTCCTAATACGAACTCGCCAATGGTGAGCGCCGACTACAACTTCCCGAGCAACACCACACCCGCCGATGTACAGCTTTTTCCGGCAGCCTATTATCTAGATATCGATTTTGACCT
>JGI25921J50272_10000158_pt1 | contig 21862 bp, 17 predicted proteins | sample LauGreSu1BDMLBSD_2_FD_50272 | JGI IMG/M metagenome (IMG submission 50272) | reverse complement strand
GCGCCGTAAATGTAACAAACATGATGAAAAAAAGTACGAGCCCCACGCCGAACGTTAGCATGTCGATTCGATTCCCGCGTTTCAAAACCATTTTTTTTAAATTTTTCTTCTTATTTAGTTACAATATTTATTTATTATTTTTAAGTTTAATGAGAACTGGTAGCAGCAGGAGTAAAATTGATTTCAGCGTATACGGGCAGGTGGTCTGAGAAATAATATCTTTCAGGCGGCGGCGAACTTGTTTTTTCTGTATCAACTATTTTATGAACTTCGTACTTCGTAATAGGCAATGTTGAAAATATATGGTCAACCGCAGTTCCAAAAGTGAGCCCCCCATCAGTCGTACAACATGTTTTAGCATCTCTTTTAGTCTCGGGCAAGGATTCTTTTAACCATTCAGTAATCTTTGGGTTATCAGTATTAAAATCACCACCGAGAATGAATGCGTATTTGTCTTTGTTGGATGTATTCTTAAAAACCGTATCTGGAATAAATCTTGCCAATGCATTAAATGCAAAATCGGCTAAACTACCGGTTGGTTTACCTTCTTTAAACACGTCAGCACCATGAGGTACGTGGACATTGACCAGAACACACTTTTTAGTATCGAAACGTAATATGATAAATGGTCGATTCCCGCCAAACGCGGGGTATCCACCTTTAGGCGGCTGCTTTTCAGTTAGACTTGATTTGGTGCCAGAAAACGTATACGCTAAATCATAAGATTTGGCTTCAGAATCAGCACTACCAGCCTTTAAATTACCCGCTGCTAAATTCCCGACAAAAAATGCATCTGCAGGACCACTATGAAATGTATCGGAATATATTGTTGCAATCACTGACTGACCAATTTGGCCAATATATACGTGAAAAGTTTTTGAATCATATTTCATAGTAAAATACCGAAATGCGGGTATAGAAGAATAAACTCCCTTAGATTCTGTTGCCATCATCGTTTTAGAAGCAAATCCATCGTTATTCACAGTTACTTCACCTACCTTAAAAAACTCATCAAACTTGTATGTGAATTCTTGTAAAAATACAATCGATTGTTCATGTTTCATATGGTCTAAAATGGCTTGTCGAATATTGTTTTGACATTTATTCGTATTACTACTATCCTTGCAAAATGTTGCAGACTCAGTACTAGATGAACTAGCGTTAAAAGTCAAGTACCATGTATTAAATGTCATTACATTCAAGTTCCTGCCGCCCGACGACGTTGAAACGGATGTTGTTTTATTTTTTTCAAAAACGTCGGTCGCTTGCTTTAAAACGTTGGACCTGAAAGGAGGAGGAACGCCAGAAGGTGTAACCTTTACAAATTTTACTTTCAACAAGTTACAGTTCTTTTGATATTCTGTATTATCATCAAACAAGTACATTTCGACATTGGCATCATCTATTTTATGTTCAAGTTGCATCCATTTTGCGCGCATCGCGTACGGTTTCAGACCTTTACTCTGAAATTCAACATCGTCTTTAAAACTTAAATCATGTGTTAAAGGAGGTGATGATGTATTAAAACTTGTAAAATTTTCTGCTTTAAACTGTCCACTCAAATCCTGAGTAACTAATGCAGGATTCATAAAATAATATTTGTCAGAATTACTAATACTAGTAGTATCAGTATCGCTTTTCAAGTATATCTTTTCAAAATTATCTTTTGTAATCTTATTATTTGCGGTAACAATCCAAACATAATGCCTCGCGTTAATTATCTCTTTCATTAGATTTAACATTGCGTTATAGTCGGCAGCATGAGTAGTAGCGTTGAAACTCGATGATGATGATTCCAGTGTTCCATGTTGAACTAGCGTATTATCGATATCAAATGCAAACACTACGTCTTTTTTTGTAGGAGCCACCGGCTTTACAGGAGGAGTAGGAGTAGGAGTAGTAGTAGCAGTAGAAGTAACAGCATTTTGAAGGTCGTTTTTTACTTTATCAATTCTACTCTGAAAAGCATCTTTATTTCGAGGAATCGCATTTTCAATTTGTGTAAGTTGTGCAGTTAAAGATTCTTTTGTTCCCGTTTTAGGCATCGTCGCAAAAAATGCATTGTATATTTCATTTGCAACTGTAAAAAGCGGGTGAGACTTTTTAGTGTCAGTAACCTCAGCGATTCTTGATTGTAAAGAACTCGAACTTGAACTTACCGGTAGTTTAGGAGGCGCGGGAGGCGGACCGGCTGGATTTTTAAAGTCGACACTTATTGTCATTGACATAGATAGTGGAGGAGTAACATTAGCTTTACCTTTACCGGCAATCCAATCCTTAACGGCCGTATGAAACGCATTTCCAGTTATATCAGTTCCGCCGTAAAGGTCACCCGGAATTTGTGCCAAATGTAAAACATGATGTTTTACCGGCGTTGAGGAGGCTCCCGCTGCAGTTGCTATTTTAAAAAAGTCCTCCATGATTGCAGTATAATAAGCTTTAACTAACTCAACTGAATTGGTTTCAACGTTGGTGCTGTCGGTTATATCGTTTAGTTTTATGCCATTAATATGATACCCTCCACATACTGGAAAATCTTTATTTCCATTTCCACTCGCATCCACGCGTATAACTGACCCTGCATACATCCCATTATAGGGAGCGGGAATGGGGGTGGATTTGCTTTTATTATTCCATACTTGACTGTTATTACTTATTGTAGATAGTATATCATTTTTATTTTTAAAATCATTCGAGCTCGAATCAAAAACAGTTTTTGCATCAGTTAGATTAAATAAATTTCCGACACCGGATTTATCACTAAGTTGTTTAAACGCAGCTGTTGTACCACTTCCATCACCATCTAATTTTTTATTTGTACCATTGGTTAGATATACGCATAGTGGTGCTGACAATTGAGTTTGAGTTTGTAAGTTAGTATAGAATTGTTCATTACTTATATTTTTGGTATCATCACCACTTACATATTTATTATAAACCAGATTTATCTTGGGGCTAGCAGTCATCCGATAAAAATAACGAAATAACAAAATAACAAGTAACGAAATAACGAAATATTGAAATAAATAAATAAAAATATAATTACTATACTTGTGTATTTATTTATTTATTTTTATTTTATATTTATCTTATTCTTCTTATTATTTGTTTGTTATTTTTTTCCGAGAGCCGATAAAAATGTTTGTAACTGCGTTTTTGCGGTTCCATAATTCGGGTATTTACTAGTATCACTTAAAGTTGAATTAATGTACGCGCCAATCAAGTCACGCAATAACTGTATTTTGTCTTCCTCGGATTTTGTACCAGGAGATGCAGGCGCGGATGAACTTGTGCTACTGCTACTGCTAATGCCTTTAAATATTTCAGGGAATGGCACTGAACCCGAACCCGAACCACCGTCTGGATAAAAGGCAGTATATGCTGATGCAATTGCTACAATTAGTTTAACTACATTTGTTGTATCAGATAATTCTAAAGCTGAACCGGATTTATTTAATAATCCACCAACCGCAATTGCGAGAATTGCGGCAGCGGCCTGTTCCAATATTTTATCATCCGTTAACTCTTTTGCACCTTCAAATGCGTCGACTTTATCTAAAGCATCTAACGCAATTTTAATCATTTCTTCAGCAATTGCGTCCAAATAAGCAGCCTTGGCAACAGCATTAGAATCATACTCTTCACCATCTTCGTCAACACCTCCCACTTTTTTTGCACGTCCAATCAACGATTCGGCAAGTCGTGTTAACGACCCGTCCACATGCGTATCACCATTCACGCGAGTCACATCGTACTCATCCGGACCGCCCGGTTTCTTTTTCACCAAAAACGTGGGTTGACCTTGGTATTCTACGCAGTTCGGGTCGTCGGGAGTAGCACCCTCTTTTGCAGCCTCCATTTCACTTTTAATCTCTCTTTTCATTTCACCTGCAGCAGCCACAGCTTTCACGGTTTCATCCAGTTGTTGTTTCAAAGTTTCTTGTAACTTTCTCGCATCTTCAAGTTTCTTATTCAACGAGTCCAGTTTCGTTTGTGCGTCTTCAGCTGGACCACCACCATCGTGAACCGGTTTACCGCGTTGAATCCGTTTTCGCATATTGCGCCACTTATGAATGGCTTCTACATCAAAATCGCGCACGGTGTCGTACAGGTGGCGCACTTTAAGCGTGGCGTCATGTAAAGAAAGATGCGTTCTTCGATTTGATGACGCCCTTCTTCTACCTTTATCTTTACTTTTTTTACCGATATCGATATGCCACACTTTTTGGGTTCCTCTAGCCACTGCTTTTGCTTTTGCATTCGCTATAGCATTCGTATTCGCGTTCTCTTTTACTCGATGTTTTCGGTATCGCGGCCGTACCCGTTTGGTGTATATATTCATCATGATGTTTCCTTTTATTCTTTTCCTTTTCTCTTTTCTATTACTATATGTCTTTTTTATCTTATTTTATTTATTTACATTCGAATTCGAATTTATTTCGAATTTATTTTAAAAGAATAACATAAAGACAGAGATATTATCTATGAATTCTCCCATTGACTTTTCGGCTTCCAGCTACCCGTCGTGCACCGCCACGTGCAAATTTGAATTCTCATACGCCGATTCAACGGCAATGGTAAGTAAGTTTAATAAATTCGAGCAGCAGTGCATCATTGCTACATATGACACAAATTCCGCAAATATTGTAACCTACAACGGAATAAAGTACCGACCAGACGGGTGCATCATTTATAACAGCTCGTTTCATACATACAGTCGTCAAAAAAGTGCGGGCGAGCTTATTGTGTATCATTCCGGAATGGAAGGCACGGGTGCCGGAAAAGTGCTTTTAGTATGTATTCCAATTCAGGTAGGCGACTCAACAACCTCATCATCAGGCGGAGAAACCGTGAGCCGAATTATCAATACGCTCACTCCCGCAAACGTGCCTCTTGCAAGCGACACTTCCGACTCTACGCGTCTTACCGGAACATACACCTTATCGAACATCATTCCAAAAAATGCACCATATTATACGTATATTGGTAACGAATTTTATTCCACCACATCCAGGACGATTAATTACATTGTATTCACGGAGGAAAACGCACTGAAAATAACGGCAACGGCGCGCACCAATTTGCAAAAAATGGTGAAACCAATAAAACCTCCAGTTACGAGTATGCCGGTAAATGCGCCCAGTAAAAATATGCTGGGTGCGAATGCGACCAGTTCCAATCAGCTGTACATTGAGTGCAAGCCCACGGGTGACGACGGGGTGATTCTTTACAAGCAGTCACTCAGCGGACAACCCCTTGAAGGCGGTGAAGATTTTGCGGCACCCAGCAACGACGTCTTTAGTATGAAAAATAAATACTTACTTGGATTAATTATTGCTATATTAGCGCTGTTATTTGTTGGATTAATACTTGCTTTGCTTAAGTTCTTCATAAATAGAAATAAAAGCGACGGCGTGGGTACTGGTGGTACTGGTGGTACTGGTGCTGGCGCTGGTGCTGGCGCAAGCAGTTAAAAATACTCATTTTGTCCGAGACTTAGACCGAGACTTAGACCGAGACTTAGACCGAGACTTAGAACGAGACTTAGACCGAATCGTACGGCGTAAGGTTTTTTTAATTGGAAACGCAGCATTAAATGCGGAGAGGGGTCTTTTTGACATAATGGAATGACATTTTTCTATCACTGCCTCTAAACAAGCTTCAGGCCGTTTATCCAATAATCGGGCAACTAAAATAAATTTTGTTTTTGGAGTTTCTGCTAATTCATTAACAAACACTTCTACAGATGCCGGTATTACGATGGGGTCATGTATCATTTGTGACGAACACTGTTCAGAACGCAAAATATCTCGAAACCGGCTTTTTATAAATTCTTTGGGGTCACTGTATTTTTCAAAATTGATATCTTTTAAACTGGTTACTACTTTTTGAATTGTCTCAATAAACATGGAAGTATTTGCGTCCTTTATTAATCCTTCTTTGGCGTAGTTTCTTGTGCGAGTTAAAATTTTAGCTACATTTGCATTAAAGTTGCTGTAGTTTGGTAAAGCGATAAAAAAGTTTGGTGAAAGTGATTGTGACGATGTAGATGGACGGTTCATTCCGCATTTTTCATGCAGTATGTTCCAAAATCGTTCATCTGCATCGGGACCATAGTCGCCTTCTCCAAAAATACTTTGTACAGGACTTCTATTAAACATCTCACTGTTGCTAGACCTCGTGAGTGAAGCACTTTCACACGTGGTACACATCTTGTCGCCTATCGATAAACAGTGGTCAGGGGTTTCAATATCCTCATATGTCACATTATCATTTTCGCATATGTAATTATCATTACACTTAACTGGCATTAAAGTTGTATATAATGTATATATTTATACCTTATATATAAACTATATATAAACTATAGTTGTATCGGTATTTTAATTTACAATGGTTGCGCTGGGTTCGGGCAGCAGTTCTGGTGAACCAGGTTGGCATTGCGACCAATACCACCGTTGGTTTTACGGGTGTTGTACAACTTTCTAGCCTTGAGCCACGTCAGCGCGCTGGCCGCGTCAGGTGGAAGAACGCATCCGCGCATGGGTCCGCCGCACTTGTACTTGGGAATCAATCCGGCCGACACGCCAACCGTGGATGGAATGCCGGGCAAACTGTTCAAATGTGTGGTCTGGTTTGACATGGATGCCTTGTTTGCAACTTTTCGGGCAGTCATTTTGTTTTGTAAGTTGTTGGTTTATATTGGATTGTTTGTTTTTATTTTATAACGTATCCTTAGAAATTATTTTTCTTAAATGGTTAAATGATTTCTTAAATGAATTAAAATGAATTATAGAATATTGTATTATATTATAATATATAACATATTCAAAAAATGAATATTTTTACGTTTTTACTATGCACGTGCGCGCTAGTAACGGCCCTTCCATTTCAACCAACCGGTCAACCGTGTGGTAACGGTATTTCGTGCACCACGTTTCAAACGTGTATGAGTAATGCATCGGCAACTGGTGCCGGACTGGTCTATGCATGCTCTCCTTTGTCAAATGCGGTCCGTTGTATGGATGCACGATTTTCATGTCCAGTTTCATCCAGTTGTGCAGAAGACAGCAAGTGTAGCTACCTGAACGGCAGTTTAGTGGATGCCGTTATAAATCTCGACGCATTCCAAGTTGACGAGTTTCGCGATTTCGGTTCAGGCATGAAATCCACATCACTGAGTATTTGCGGGGCCATTACAAATCATTTTCGGCTTCCTAATTTTTGTCGATGTCGAGAAGCGCGGTTGGGTGGTGACCTTAGTTGTTCTATTGGACTTCAAACGTTTATCACGCTCGGTGCATCCGCTTGGATTCTCCCTTGCGCATCTCCGGCCAACTTTGGATACCGCGCATGGGCGTCTTTGTTGGGTGTAAGCAGTGGTACAGGAAGAACATGGACCGCATCGTTTACTGCATATATTCCTATTCCAGGTGCAACTTTTGAATTGGGAGTGACAAGCGTCGGGGCACGAGCTGAACTGTCTGGAGACATTCGAGACCGCGCAATTTCCACGCAACTGGCAATCGGCGTATGCGGCCGAGCAGGAATCGGATTTTTTTCTAAAGAAATGTGCAATCCGTCTATCTTTTTATGGTTGCCAGTTACAATTCTACGTGGCCCGCGTTTCGACTTCAGTCGGTTTTGTTGAGAATCTAATTATCAAAAAATAAAAAATAAAAAATAAAAAATAAAAAATAAAAAATAAAAAATAAAAAATAAAAAATAAAAAATAAAAAATAAAAATTGACTTCTTTCCTTAGATACGTTTTATATCGGTTTACATATAATACGTATAATACGTCCAGTACCCAATGTCTCGCCCCAAACACAACTCCTCTAGTTCCGATTCCGAGATAGACGAAGAATATGACGACTTTGAACATGAAGACTTTGAGAACAACGACCGCTCCACCAAAAACGTGTTCAATGATGACGACCTTGTTCCCGTGGGTGATGGAAACTTGTTGTTCAACCCGTACAACCCCGACAACCGCGAAATTGATTCGCATGAAATCATCGCCATTTTACAAAGATATGGTGTTCCAACCGCGCTACTACAAGTGGACAATATGATGCTTTACAAGCGCGCATTCGTGCACCGGTCGTATACGCGCCGAACGCACCTGGAAAACGCTGCGAAAAATATCACACTGGCAGAATGCCCGCCCGACTGCATGCCTCTGAAACAGAAATCCAACGAGCGCCTAGAATTCGTGGGCGACGGCGTGTTGGAAGCCATTACCAAGTTTTACTTGTACCGCCGATTCCCGAAGGAAAATGAAGGTTTCATGACCGAGAAAAAAATCGCCATTGTGAAGAACGAAAGCATTGGTAAACTCGCGCTAGAAATGGGACTGCACCGGTGGTTCATCATTTCCAAACACTCGGAAGAGAAAAAAACGCGAACCAATTTGAAAAAGTTGGGCTGCTTGTTCGAGGCGTTTCTCGGAGCCCTTTTCTTGGATTACAACAAGGTAAAGCTGAATGATGAAGACGGCTGGTTCAAGCAGCTGTTTGTAACGGGGCCGGGATTTCAAATCGCGCAAATCTTTGTTGAAACCGTGTTTGAACGCCACATTGACTGGATTCGGCTCGTCAGTAACGACGATAACTTTAAGAACATTCTTCAAGTTAAAATCCAAAAGGAGTTCAAAACCACACCAGATTACGTTGAATTGGGTCGCGACCTTGAAGCCGGATACACGATGGGCCTGTTCCTATGCATCGGACAAGAAATTTACCAAACCAAACCGTCGGAAGCGGTGTCATTTACGGGAGCCGAAATTGGTGGCACATTTGAAGGCGTTCACCAGTTCGCTGGAACACGCGGTGGTAAACTTTTAGTGCATTTCACAACGTGCTCACACCGCATTAAGAAAAAGGCCGAACAACAAGCATGCGAGCTCGCGCTAAAACTTATAAAATAGTTCGTGAATATAAAAGAATAAAGATAAGAATAAAAGATAAGAATAAAAGATAAGATAAAAATAAGATAAAAATAAGATAAAAAAGAACAGACCGAGTGAGAATAAATGGACGCGTTTTTAGCACGGTTTGCAAATCGTCCTTCTTCAATAATAAATCAACTTCCCCAGAGAACTTCAATTTTTTCTTCATTTCAAGAATCGGCATTAAAACCATCTCGAAAAAAGGCATTTACAATTCGGTTTGGGGTAAGCGGCGACTCTACATCATCGTCATCGTCATCGTCATCGTCATCATCATCATCATCTTCTGGGTCAGAATCTGAACTCGAACCACACTCAAAAAAATCAGCCAAGCCAAAATCCAAACCAAAGTCAAAATCTAGTTCAGGATTCATCGTGGATAGAACCGGTGAAAACGAGATTGACATTGATGAATTCATTTCGGCAATTCAGCGCGAAGCGAAAATTCAAGTGGGAAAACCCGACTTGGAAGGGGCATTTTGTATACTAAAGCCTTCCACGAAGGTTGCTACCGCATCAAATACAAATACCACTGCCATTTTAGAAACGTTTCCCATTCGAAAACTGGGATTTGTTATCGAGCTTGCAAATTCGGACGAGTTAACGCAACCTCCCGTAGCGCAAGAAAAAAAGAAGGGCCGCCCTCCAAAAAGAAAGGAAAAAGGAAAGGAAAAAGGAAAAGGAAAGGAATCCGAAGAGGAATCCGAAGAGGAATCCGAAGAGGAAAATAATGATGAAGACCTTGGCGTCGAAAAAGAAAAGAGAAAGAAACAGGGTGTTCGTGTTCGTCGCGTTCCCGCTGCAGCTGTTTCCGCCGAAGTGGATGCGTCCGTATCCGACGTGATTAAAAAACTCAACGAAATGCGGTCCACTCCCCTCCAACTGACCGCGTCAAATTACTACATGAACAATCGCAAGTACTTTACATCGTTTATCACCGAAACGTTTCAACGCCTTGCTAAAAAAAATGCAACAACCGCGGAAACCGCAGCAGAAGAAGACGAGTTCGACTGCTCGGACTTGTCGGCGCTGGACAAAAAGCCGTTTTCGGCGCTGTACCACCAGCGCATCGTGCGCGAGTACATGAACGCGTACAGCCCGTATCGCGGACTGCTCCTGTTCCACGGCCTGGGCAGCGGCAAAACGTGTTCGTCCATTATTATTGCAGAAGGGCTATCATCGCACAAGAAGGTGGTCGTCATGACGCCGGCCTCGCTGCAAAAAAATTACATTGAAGAAATAAAAAAGTGCGGCGACTCCATGTTCAAGCAGGACCAGCACTGGGTGTTTTTTCCGCTGGAAAAGGCGCCAAAAGGTCGCACCGTGCAGGAACATGAACGCGCACTGCTTCAAGCGCTCGGGTTTCCCGCAAAGGTTGCGCCCGACGAAAACATTGTCAAAATCAATAGCGGGGTTTGGTTTGCTGAACACGGCAAGCCGGGAAACTACCACCAGTTGGACGAACTCAAAAAAATGGAAATCGATACCCAGATTGACCGAATGATACGGAATAAGTACCGGTTCATCAACTACAACGGAGTTCGTCGCGAAGCTTGGAACGAACTCATGCGTCAGAGTCCCACCGGCAATTATTTTGACGACGCGGTGATTATTGTGGACGAAGCCCACAATTTGGTCAGCCGCATTGTGAATAAAATCAAGTCGCCCAAGAGTTTATCCATGAGCATTTACCGCGCATTCCTGACCGCCACAAATTCCAAGGTGGTGTTGTTGACGGGTACTCCAATCATCAACTACCCGAACGAGCTGGGCATCATGTTCAACATTCTTCGTGGCTACATCAGCACGTTCAACTTTACGCTGGACTTGTCTGGATTTAGTGGGACCGGGGCCGGAGCCGGTGCCGGTTCCAACGTGCTCAACACGTTAAAAACCATGTTCAGCAAAGCCAGCGCGGACGACGGCGTCAACGTGCACGATTACCTGGACTTCAAACAAACGCCGAAACCCACGCTCACGCTGACGCGCAATCCGTTTGGGTTTGTATCCGGAACCGGGACTGCGGCGTACAGCGTGAGCTTCAAAGGCGTCGGCGGCGACATGGACGACGATGCGTTTTGCAGTAACGTTGCCAAGTTTCTGGAACGGCACCGCATCCGGGTTGTTGGAGCTCCACAAAAAACGCAGTACAAGGCGCTGCCCGACACGCTGGACACGTTCAATGCCATGTTTATCAAACCCGACGGAAGCGGCATTTTGAATCCGGACTTATTCTCTCGACGCATTATTGGACTGACGTCATACTTTCGAAGCGCGCAAGAAAAGTTGTTGCCCAAGTACAATCCGGCAACGGACTTTATTACAGTTGAAATCGAAATGACGAACCACCAGTTCAATATGTACAAACAAATTCGAGAGAATGAACGAAAAACGGAATCCAATTCGAAACGGCGCAACGCCATGGCCATGGGAGCGAACGAACTGTACGGCGAAACGTCATCCACGTACCGCATTTTTTCCCGCGCATGCTGCAATTTTGCGTTCCCCCTTGAAGTTCCACGACCCTCCCTGCATAATCAAGACAAACAAGACAAACAAGACAAACAAGACAAACAAGACAAAGAAAAGGAAGATGCCAGTGACAGTGACGACGATAATGACGAGTCTGACGCTGAAACCGGTAAAGGCAAAAGCAAAGGCAAAGGCAATGCCAAAGGCAAAGACAAAGGCAATGCCAAGAAACGCCAGCTGGTTACGGAACGCGAATTTGAAGGAAATATAGAAAACGATGACGATGATGCGGAAGGTGCGGAAGGTGCAGAAAGCGGCGCAAAAGGCGACATACGCACGTACGGTGAAAGAATAAAGAGCACCATTGAAAAACTGGCCGATAATGCCGACACGTATTTGACCATGGAGGCGCTTTCCAGCATGTACAGTCCCAAGTTTGCCCAAATTTATCGAGAGATTACAGATACGGAACACGTTGGTCTGCACTTGCTTTACAGCCAGTTTCGAACGCTGGAAGGTGTTGGCATTTTCAAACTGGTCATGAATGCAAACGGCTACGCGGAATTCAAAATTCGAAAGAACACGCAGGACGGAACATGGTCGCAGTACTATCAGCATCCGGAAGATGCAGGCAAACCCACCTACGCGTTGTACACTGGAACGGAAAGCAAAGAGGAAAAAGAAATTGTTCGCAACGTTTTCAACAGCTCGTGGAACAACTTGCCGAACCCGTTAAAAAGCGACCTCGCGTCCAAATACGGCAGCGACCGCAGCCGTAAAAACATTTACGGTGACGTTATCAAGCTGCTGATGATTACGGCATCGGGTGCGGAAGGCATCAACCTGCGAAACGTGCGGTACGTGCACATCATGGAACCGTACTGGCATCCGGTGCGAACCGAGCAAATCATTGGCCGAGCCAACCGCATTTGCAGCCACTACGAGCTGCCGGAAAAGCTGCGCACCGTCAACGTGTTCATATATGTGATGACGTTTACAGAAGAGCAACTCAATCCTGGTAAGAAAGACAAGCCGATTGACAACATCAAAGTTCTGGATGCGGGGATTAGCACCGACCAAAAACTGCTGGACACTTCGAATAAAAAACAGCTCATCAACCAGCAGCTGCTTACTGTAGTGAAAGCGTCGGCGGTGGATTGCAGTACGCACAACAAGGCCAAGAATGTGCAGTGCTTTCAATACAAGAGCATTTCTGGAAAGGATGATGTCGCATTTGTGCCGGACATTACTCAGGAACAAGCGGATGCCGATGCACAACGAAACCAAGTCAAACAAAAGGGAATTCAGGTGAATCCGTTTAAATATGAAGTTACAAAACCGGATGGTAGTGTGGTAATGAAAGATTATTTACTGGATGCCACAACAAATACGGTGTATGAAAAAATGGGAACTATTGCCGCCGCACCGATTCGTGTGGGCACGCTGGTTTACGAGGCAACGGGTACGCGAATTGAATACGACTAAAATCAGTAAGTTAATCAAGTTAATCAGTAAGTTGTTAAATTCGTTTGTTGTCGTTTTTATTTAAATACTTTAGAATAAAAGAGTTTAACGAGTAATCATTTCAAACGCGATATAAATTAGAAATAAAATTAATAAAATGATTGGGTGGGCATTTCAAGTTACGGTAATGTCCCTTTGTTTCATTGCAGTGGTTCATTACTTGTACGTTTTTTTTAAAACAACCTTGACTGTTCCAAAAGTGAAAGACTTGGTGAACCGTCCTCAGCAACAATACGAGGAATTGTTTAAAGGAATTGACTTACGAAAAACTGCCGCCACCACCATTCCATCTTCAAGCTCAACCACAACGACAAGTATTTCAGCGCTTCCATCACTCATTGATGACCAATACCTACCTGCATCATTCAATTCCCACCAACAACAAAATGCAATGAAAGACGAATTGAAACAGTTTTTGAAAAAATTAAATCGAAACTAGGGTGTATGAAATATATATCAAAATGTATCAAAATTGATATAAAATTATTTTAATAAACAACAACACAAATAACAAACGAACGGATATCATCGATGTCATCGTTTACAACAAATCCAACATTCATTTCGGTTGACAAACGGGATATTGGAATGCTTCAAAATAAGCTTTCTCCGCAGAGCATGAAAATTTCTTATGAGATAAATACGTATAAGAAAGTTTCAGCTGACGTATTTTACATTATTCCGAGGGGGAAAAAATGCATTGTATGGCTTACCATGTACAAGGGCTCACCCGAAGTACTCTTCTTCGACTTGGACCCACGTGACCACACTAAAATCAAATTCATATCCATTCGAGCACTACATCCGTCACAGATGTTTCATATCAGCGACTTTGAAGGCAGAGGAACTGTGCTGTACGGAACGTTGTTCGTTTCGTCACAACAACAAGTGTTTGCAGTTGAAAACATCCACGTGTACGAAAACGTTTCCGTAGACAACTTAACTGTGCTTGAAAAAGATGGGCTGTTATACAAAGTCTTTTCCAAGGTGGCGAATGCCACCGACCAAAAGGTGGCGAATGCCACCGACCAAAAACAAAAGGCTTCAGCACCCTTTCGAAATTCGGCTACTCCTGAAACACAGGTGCTATTTGGAGTCGCCGTTAAATATGGAACCTATGCGGAAGCATTGAAAGCATCCAATACACCAAGTATTATACCGTACTCCGTGTATGCCATTCAAGGCCGCTTTCGAAACCAAACGGATAACAAGTACTATCAAAATTGTCAGAGTCAGAGTCAGAGTCAGAATCAGACTCAGAGTCAGAGTCAGAACCAGAACCAAGTTCAAGCAAAAGGTCAAGTGCCAAGCAAACAACCATTAGCTCAATCTCAAACTCAAAATTACACACAACCGTCAACAAAAATTTTCATGGTCCAGCCAGAAGCGCGTGTGGATATGTATACGCTGCGTTGTCCTGTAACAAATGAGGTTGAATCAGAACCAGCACATGTTGGCGACTATAAAACAAGCGCGCTGTTGAATTCAATCTTCAGAAACGTGAAAGAAAACGCGTCATTGGATACTGCCGAAGAGAGTGATGACGAAGACGCGTTTCAAAATTCACAGGAGTTGCAACTGGCTGGATACATTACGTGCTCGAGAGAACGGGCCATGGTTTGTTCCTACAATTACAAGTTCAAACGCTGGGTTCCGTTACACTTACACTACCCGTGAGCCACCGGTCTATCATAGTAGTGCGGCTGTTCATGATTAGGTAAATATTCACAAGTTAAACCAGCGTTGTAACAGTTAATAAAAAAACCGATGTCTTCACCACCGACAGTGAATCCGTTATGGGTTATTTCTTTGTCTTCAATTTTAATATCAAATGTCGATTTTTTTATTAAAGTGCATCCAAATCCTCCAATAATAAAAGGTTTTCTATCTTCTTTCTTATCTACATCATCGATTTTATGTAGTTTTACATATGGAAATGTATTTGAGCTTATACCGATACAAGGGCACCCAACCCATTTTACTCTATAAGGAGCAAGACATACATCTTTATTTGTTTTTATAAGTTCGTCTAAAACACCTTTTCTGGGTATTACATCAGAATCAACAAACCATACTGCGTCATATCTTTGTTTTGCATAGTTCACTATTATTTGTCGTTTTTCAGATATTTTATCCATGTTATGTCGCCCGTTAATTTCATAATGAGGTACTGTTACTGTTTTTGCTTTGTTCTTCCAAAACTGGATTGTGTTTTCATCACTTTCTCTTGTTACTATCATTATGTCTTTTACGTTATTTTCAATTAAGGCATCATATAATTTTTGTGATAAATCAAAATCTCTGTCTATACACACAATACCAGTTAATACTTTATTTTTACGACTATGCTTGAAATAAATAAACCAGATGCATAGTCCTATAATAACCATAAAACCTAATGTACTCAAATAATACAGTAACATTTTTTTTAGTGTATTGTATTATATATAACTATATATAACGATGTTTTTAACAAATTCAAATACCAACAACCCCAAATCTTCCATGCACGTAAAAATGATACAGGTTAGCGATGAATCCGCCTCTAAGGAATTGGAAAACGTGCACGCGCGTAAAAATCATCACATTATTACGCTGTATTACAGGGACGGATGTCCGCCGTGCGACAAAATGAAACCTGAATGGAAACGCGCTTGCGAAATGTTCAAACAAAAGTACAAGTGCAAGGATAAAGATGCTAGTGAACGTACCGTGATTGCCAGCGTGGACAATAATGGTATCAACTACTTGAAGAACGTATTTCATAAAATAGAGGGAACACCAACGATGCTTTACATATCCGACGGAAAGGTCAGCGAGTTCAAAGGTGAAAAACGGAATGCCGCCCATTTTTTAAAGTGGTTTGAAGATTCACTCAAATCGGAAATTGTGCCAACCGCTACCGCTATTACACGTCACCGCTTAAAAGGCGGTTGTTGGACTATAAAAAAAAAATCATCAAAAAAAGGTGGGCGAGTCCGACGAAGAAAAACTAAAAGATTTGATAAATAAAAAATAAATAAATATAATATAATAATGTCGAATGATGTTGTTGTATTGATAACTTATTTTGCGGTACTAGTCGCAGTTGTTATTACATTCATGGATAAAATACACGTGATGATTGGAGGATTTACCAAATGTTATATATGCACAAAAGTACATTTCAACGGATATATAACCAACTGGTCAATAACACATTTTATTGCATTTTTAGTGGCCGGGTTAATATCTCCAAAAAGTGTATATTACATTATAGTAGCTGGAATTGTTTGGGAAGTATTTGAATTATATCTTGAATATACATCAAAACGAAATCATAACAGTATACTGTGTAAAAACAACATTCTAGACTGTACTAAAGAAATGTCAGACCCTGATTTTTGGAATCATTACTTTGGGTTAAAAGAACATAAATATACACAAATATGGTGTAGCGGCGGGTTACTAGGTTCTGTATTTGATATAATTATAAACACGTTGGGTGTTTATTCAGGAATATATTTACACACCTTGTTATTTAAATAATTCAATCCAAGTGGTTTACGCTTACGCACGAAGTGATGGGTTAATGCACTTGTCTTTCGACGGGAAAATGTTTCCCGACATGCACGTCTCACTTTCGTTCACGTAAATGCAGCTGCGATTTCCACGGTCTTCCCCGACAAAACAGTACCCGGACTTACCGCTGGTTTTTCCTTTTTGAGTAACGCTAAGCGAATCGTCGGGTTGCGGAACCGGTTGTAAGTCTGTAAGCTGAGACCCAGTTTTCATGGTAAGCGCCCGGGCTCGCGCTGCTTCTTGTTTTGCGGTACCGCCNCCACTTGAAGGAACCATACTTGGGTCATCCGACTCTGACACNGGCGCTGAAATGCCTTTTCCGGTGACTTGGTCTTCAATGACGTTAACACCCGACTTTGCAGCNCCNGATACAATGTCAATGCCAGTGCGGGTACCTTCCGATGTGGTTGACACGAATTGTTTGCCGACAGTTGCTAAAATACTGGAACCAAATTCGGTAACGGGCCGAACAAATTCAAGAATGTCATCCGTAATCAGACCCATTTCTTTGAACACGTTGAATCCTGCAAATCCTAAAAGCAGTACAATCAGTATGAATCTCACAATGTATCCTGCAAATGAGGTTGAGGAAGTGGAACTATCCGAAGCGTCACCGGCGTCACCCAGTTCCGCTTTTGATTCTGAAAACCAGGATGCAACATTAGAAGCCGGGGCTGAAGAAGACGCGGAAGACGCGGAAGACGCGGAAGACGTGTAAGACGCAGCCGGTGAAAAGACGTTAAATAAAGAACTTGATGCTGAAGCAGGCGGTCTAGACTTTGCAAAAGACGTCATCTAAATCTTATGTGAAAAATACTAAACGGTAAAAGTAAACGGTAAAAGTAAACGGTAGTGTTGTTATTATTATATTATTTTTTAATTTCATACGAATTCCATAAATTGTCGAGCGCCATTTTATAAACAATGTCGCGGTTTAGTAGGTACTGAGACCCAAGTTTAAACTTTTCCGAATCATACGCGTACTTGAATTTAAAGAACGTTGCGCGAAGCAGTTCTTTCAATTTCATTTCCACTTGTTGCAAGGGCCAATACTCGTTGGTTCGGTTTTGAAGCCACTCAAAGTAACTGACAATGACGCCTCCACTATTGCACAGCACGTCTGGAATAACCGCAATATTTTTTTCCGTAAGCAGTCGGTCGGCATCCATGTCCAATGGCCCATTTGCGCCTTCGGCTACCAGCTTACAGTCGGGATGAAATGACTCAGCGACAGTTTGGTTGACTTGCAGCTCCATGGCAGCAGGAATGACAATGTCGGCTTTTAGTTTCCAGAAATCGAGCATTGAAACTGCGCGAACTCCGCGAATACTATCCAACCCTTCCAGCGTTTTCGCATTTCGATTCAGTATTGCATGAAATGGTGTATCGGCACATTCAGAATCCACTTCATAGTACCCCGTGTAGTCACCCAGTCCCACGCATACCGCGCCGGCCTTTGTCAAACACTGTGCAGTCCACGACCCCACGTTTCCAAAACCTTGAATGATGAATGTTTTTCCTTTCAGCGGCTGCTTGATAACGTGTTCGAACCACAGTTCAATCATGTACGATACACCCAGTCCAGTTGCACGGTCGCGCCCCTCACTGCCGCGAAACGACACCGACTTTCCAGTAAATACACTGTAAATCAAATTGTCGTTGCTCTTTTTTTGGTACTTGGACGTCATCCAGTCCATATGCCGGCTGGTGCTGCCCATATCCGGTGCCGGAATATCGGTGTTTGGACCAATGTACCTGAAAATTCGGCTGCAGTACGTTTGAACAATTTGTTTTTGCTCTTCTTCCGAGTATTGCGACGGCGTAAACTTGATGCCCCCTTTTGCACCGCCAAACGGCAAGTTGTGAATGGCACACTTGATGGTCATCCAAAACGACAGCGCCTTGAATTCATCCAGGTAGACCGTGTCGTCGAACCGCAGTCCGCCTTTGTACGGCCCCAACCAGTTGTTGTGCTGTATACGATACCCTTTGAACAGTTTCGTTGTGCCGTCGTCCATTTTTACAGGGAAGTTAATAATGATTTCGTTGTCGTGGACTTTCAAAACGCGTATAAATGTTTCATCGTACTTGAACCGCGTGACAACTGATTCTAGCTGTTTATCGAATAGTTTTATAATCTTATCCTTGGATGACGTCATTTTAATGGACATGCATAGAAAAGTTTAAGTCGTATTTTATAAAAGTATAAAGTATATAAATTATAAACCATAAAAATATAAAAACATAAAACATAAAAACATAAAACATAAAAACATAAAAACATAAACACATAAAATTGAAGGTACTTTACTTCGTATGACAACACCTACAACTCGAACAGAATCCCTTGCAATGCTTTCCTCCATTTTTAACAAACTTCATAGTAGTAGTAACTCGAAGCCGGCTGATGTTCGAATTATAATCGATAGTCCGAAGAACCAGACTACCATACCTAAAAAACGCTTACCTTCAACCCCGCCTGTCATCATATCAATTGACGGTAATATTGGTTCAGGCAAAAGCACGTTGGTTTCACAGTTGAAAGCCACATTCAGTGAAATGCCGAATGTGCATTTTATTCAAGAACCGGTTGACACAGTATGGAACCGGGTGGTGGATAAAAATGGAGAAACCCTGCTTTCCAACTTTTATAAGAACCCATCCGAACACGCGTTCACATTTCAAATGATGGCGTACATTTCAAGACTCTCCATTTTAAAGGACGCGGTTCGCAACTTGGATTATGACGTGATTATCACGGAACGGTCGCTTGAAACCGATAGAAACGTGTTTGAAAAAATGTTACACGCGCAGGGAATCATAACGGATTTAGAACACGCCGTTTACAATATGTGGTTCAACGAATTTTACAAGGAAGTACGATGTCAGGCTATTATATACATTCAAGCATCAGTTGATACATGCATGAAACGAATCCAACAACGGGGCAGAGAAGGGGAAACTATTTCTCGGGACTATATTGCGGAGTGCGTACGATACCATGAAGAGTGGATTATGAATGATACGCGCGCGAAGCTTGTGGTAAATGCTGACCACGACAGTTTGGCCAATGAAGTGAACCGTGATAACAAGATACTTCAAGTGGTGACATTCATTCACAGTCTTTTGCAGAAAACATGAAACATAAACAAAACATGAAATAATACAACATCTAGATTTTTTTTGCGTTTTTTTATGAGTTTTTTACACGTTTCATAGTATAGTAAAAAAGGTAAAAATGTCGTCAACTAAGAGAACGATTACAATTGATAAAGCAAACTTACAAGGATTGAAAAATAAAAATGCCAAAAATAAAAACAATACGTCTACTGTGAAAATAAAACCACTCGTAAAAGCAAACCAATTTATTCAACCGAATACATTAAAACGAAAATTACTGGCACGAATAAAAAATCACCAACAGCAGCATAACAAAAATAATAGTAACAATAACACAACTGAAAACGCAACAACAACAACAACAACAACAGAACGTCCAAATACAGTTAAATCCGATGAATCATTCACTCAATCTCTCGAATATTTGAAATCCCTTGCACAAAATAAACAATTTGTGAAACATAAAAATAAAACGCAAAAAAAAAACACGCCGGTTATTCAATCGCAATCGTCAGGGTCTCCGCAAGTGTTTTTAAATACATTTCCTACCGAACCACCGCAACATTCTGCTTCTGCTTCTATCGTTCCTTCTATCGTTCCTTCTATCGCATCACATTCTATCGCTTCGCCTTCTATCGTTCCTTCTATCGTTTCGCCTTCTATCGTTCCTTCTATCGCATCGCCTTCTATCGTTCCTTCTATCGTTCCTTCTATCGCATCGCCTTCTATCGTTCCTTCTATCGCATCGCCTTCTATCGTTCCTTCTATCGGTCCTTCTATCGCCTCGCCTTCTATCGTTCCTTCTATCGTTCCTTCTATCGCCTCGCCTTCTATCGTCTCGCCTTCTATCGTTCCTTCTATCGCCTCGCCTTACATAGACGAGGTTGAAGTACCAGTACAGTTGAACCCAGAACCTCAATGGGGATGTTTAAAAGGTGGCGCTAAACCAACATTTCGAACGTTTCACAATAAAACGTGTAAAACAAATCATCTTGATATTTCGGATATTTCAGATAGTTTGGATATTTCAACTGGTTCAGGTGATGATGTTTCAGATGCAGTAGCCTCATCAGAATTATTATACGGCGGTCGTCAACAACGGCTGGACGAATATCGAAAGGAACAACTTAAAACGGATAAACAAACTATTGAGCCGATTGTAAATATAAAACAAACCAAACAACGGATTATAACGAAAAAATACAAACTCGGAAAATATATAAATAAAAATGGACCCGTAATCGGTGTCTTGATTAAAAATGTGCAAACTCAACGTAACGTTGAAAAGAAACGAAACGAAATGCGGCACATACCGTTAGACACAATCATAGCTCGACTTCATAAAAAAAGGTTATTGAAAGTGGGTTCTACTGCACCTCCGGATGTGTTACGAGAAATGTATGAAAGTGCAGTCATGGCCGGAGACATTGAAAATGAAGGGAATGATATTGCATTGCATAATTTTTTAGCTGGAGATACTGACACTGACACTGAAACTAAACACTAGTTGAATTCATTTTTTTAAATGTAAGTTTTTGTTGTCCTTTGGGAGCAACCGACTCTTCTTTTTTTCGTTCGACGACTGGAACAGGTTCTGGTTTCACTGACTCTTGTGTAACTGGCTCTTGTGTAACTGGCTCTTGTGTAACTGGCTCTTGTGTAACTGGCTCTTGTTTGACTTGTTCAACCACTGGTGGGGTTTCAACAAGTTTCTTCGACTGTCTTGGCTTCTTTTTCAGGTCTTTGGCAGGTTCGGATTCGGGTTCGGGTTCAAGTGCTGCCATGTCATCGGGTTCAAGTTTCTTTTTAAGTACAAGTTTTTTTGGTGTTTTTTTTTCACGGACAGAACCAGTTGACACTGGTGTATCTGTCATGGCAGTCGTATCGTTACCATAAATATCAGTTATCGCAGCATCCGGTGTAAGTTTTTTGAATTCTTCCGATTCGTGAATTGTGGTCATGATTTCATCTTCAGGAATACCGTACTTTTTGGACATGGTACTTACAACGCACAAGTGAAAATCAGCAAGGTGACGAAACATTACGTGCAACGTGGCAGCGTATGCGTCGCGAGCGGTTACAATGTTTTCTGGTAAGTACGAAATGCGAGTTCCGTCACGAGTAATATAGACTGGTTCGTTGTTCATTTGCATTTGGTTTCACTGGTTTATAAATGGAAAAATAGAAATGAATATAACCCATCAATTTTATTTTATTTTATTTTATTTTATTTT
>JGI25921J50272_10000156_pt1 | contig 22000 bp, 19 predicted proteins | sample LauGreSu1BDMLBSD_2_FD_50272 | JGI IMG/M metagenome (IMG submission 50272) | reverse complement strand
CTGCTGCTGCTGCTGCTGCTGCTGCTGCTGCTGCTGCTGCTGCTGCTGCTGCTGCTGGGACTGCTGCGGGACACGGGGCGCAACGGTATCTCCCTGCTGCCCCTGAAGCCCATGCTGACCCTGCGACTCCATAGCCCTCTTTTCAAATGGTCTCATATCAGATCAATCCCTCTAGTTCGTCGAGTCTCTTCTTCATGTCTCCAGCATCTGCAGATGCCGCGTCGGCCTGCCCCATGTTGGATGACATCTTTGACGCCATGCGGGCAACGACCCGCTCGTGTATGGCAACAAGGTTTTCGGCCTGCGGTTCGGCAACTGCTATTTCCGGCAATACTGCCTGCGGAACCGTACCCTGAACGACATTCACCACCTGGGGAGCGGGTATGGAGGAGATGAGTTTCTTGATTTCAGAGATGGACTGGGCTAGGTCTGCCATGGCCTTACCCCCATTCTCCTGTCTAACGATCTCCCGCAGGGCCTCAAGGTCAACGCCTGACGACTTCTTCTCCAGGTAGGAATCCTTGCTGACAACCTTCAGATAGCCTGCGACGATGGCTTTCTTTACGGATGGACTCGCCTCCACTATGCGCCTGTCAGCGACATTATCAAGATCGATTGACTGGCTCGGCGTGAGAACGACCTTGAGATCGCCAAGCGAAAGGTGCTGGCGGGTGGTGTTGACTACGAGGAACATGACTACTGCAACCTTGTCTTTGGAAGTGGCTTATAGTTCTTCGACGGGTCGACCGTCATGGAACTGCTTTTTTTGCAGGAAGGGCAAACCATGTGTATAGAGCCCTCCGCGAAGTTGATTTCCACGTTGCCCCCAGCTTCAGTGCTAGAGAAACACGCAGGACACACCACCCTGAAAGCCTTCTTTTCACCCTGTGCCTCCCCTCTTTCAGGCAAGGAACAGTCTCCTTGCGATCTTTATGATTTCTGAATGAACGTCAGCCGGTTTGAGACGGTTGATTTTTAGCTTTTCAACGATCTGAGCATTTAAGTAGCGTTTGAGTATAAATACGTCTTTGACAGAGATGCGACCGCCGCCCTCCTCTCCCATTTTTCTGATCAGTTCCCCAATCTTGTCCCTCGCATCTTGTATGTTTTGTCTCTTTTCACCCTCGGTAGCTTGGCGCAATAACTCCTTGATACTATATTCTAGAGTCAGTTTTTTGTAAGGCTTGATGCTTTGCAAGGAATCAGCGAAAACCTCTGCGCTGATTTCTTGATTCTCGAATTGCTCCAACAAGACGCGGAAGACTTCAACTGGAGCCGTAAATGTAGATCTCCGAGTGAATCTTTGTGCGTTCTTACGTATGACCTCGGCGACTTGCGGAGAATTGACTAAACGCAAGAATGTGGCGACCACCTCTCCTGGAGCAGCAGCATCTACCTCATTTTTGATTCGAGCTGCCATGCCAATGCGCTCCTCCATCATCCTGCTTCTCTGTTCTTTGGCACGAGTGCGTGCAAATTCAAAGTATTCTTGGTGAGGAGCAAAAGCAGAATAGATAGCAGGAGGATTGGCGATGTTAACCCTGACGGAGGCCTCGGACACCTTGATGCCAACCCCCATCTGATCAACTTCGACTTTTACATAAGCCTCCATCGTCCCGTGCTTTTCGATAATGTATTGGTTTTTGCTGCTGAAACGGCTCTGCAGCCATCGTAGAGCAGGCATGCTGTGACCACGCTGTGCTGCGCTCAGCAGAGCCGCAATCGAGTTGAACATTTTTGTCTTAGCAATATCGGCATCTTCATGGGTTTCTGAGAGTAGCGGCTCCAAAAGTGTCCAAGCCAATTGGTGGCGCTGTCCAGCATTAGCACCTATCAAATCTACGATTTTCTGATGTATTTCTTTGACTTCACCTATGTGTACATCTATCTGGTTGGTAACATCAACCTGGAACTGCCTGAGTATATTAAGTGCGCCACCCATGTCGTTTTCAGGTGGAGCCTGATTGGCTTGTCCAACAAATTGATTTACAGCACATCCAAAGTCATCCTCAGGACATGCTGCGCCCTGATCGGCACCAACTGCCGCCATGCCCCTTTCCATCTCACGGCCACGCCCCTGCTGCCGAGCCAATTCCGCCTCGTCTACGGTTCTGATATTGACACCTATCTCTCTGCGGTGCCTGTCCACAACGAGCGAAAATGCTGCTGCCTTAGCCTGTGGACTGCCATTTTGCAGAAGATTCGAGAAGTGACAAAGCAGCGAAAAAGCAACGACCTCCTGTGATTCGGGTATACTGGTGCCCATGAAACGGTCATTTATTTGCACGGGGCCTCTAGCCCGTGGCATGTTTTCTCGCAGGTTCTTCACCCTTGGAGGAAGCAGGTCACTGTTTTTACTGAAGAAATTGGCAAACCAACGCTGTCCACCCTCATCCCAATCAGCGCCTTTGTCAAATACCTTCTTAGTTCCATCCCTGACCTCTTGCATGAGTTGGACATATCTTGCATCGGAGCGAAGAGAAAACCACTGTTCAGACAAACCTGCAGCAACACATGCCATCCTCTCTGGCGACTCACGATTGGTCAGAGCACTCGTTCCAAATGGAGGAACCACAAATGAAGCAACGTCGTTTAGATGGGCAAAGATACTCTCCACATCTTTACCGCCATCTGGGAAGGTGGCACATGGATCGTTGTCTGCCGCTTCCTGGGTAACCGCCATCGGCCTTGGCCCTACGGGGGCAGCGGGAGCGGGAGCAGCCTGCATCAGACCCTGATAAGTGTCACTTATGACCTCAAGGGCATAATCTTTGAGATCGCCATCCTCAAGTTTTTCTTGTATGTTTCTAACTGCTTTGGTGGCCAGTGGGTCAAGACTTTCACCCTCCGCACGAGCCTTCTCCATCGCAGCAATCAACTTGCGCAGATACTCGGCGACCTTTGGACGCGTTCCGGCGATCTCGTTAAGACGGGTGTTGTTGGTCTCGGTGTAGCCAGCGGCAACCTTGACCTCAACCCCATCGTGCTCGGACGGAGAGAGTAGATGAGAGTTTCTTGAATCCATAGGTTTTGTTTTCTGATCTATTTGCGGCCCTCCTTGTACCGCAAGTCGATTTGAGAAACAAGACCGTGCCTCTGGCAGGACTCCGGAGGAAATTCAAAAAGACCAACACCTGATATGTCCTTGAGCCTGCGTATGGCGTCGGTGAGGCCGTTTTTTACCCCCCTACCATCGAGATCGCACTGAAATTCATCTCCGGCTATCACTGCCTTTGAATACTTCCCTAAACGGGTAAGGAAAAGATGCATCTGCTCAGGGGTGCTGTTTTGAGCCTCGTCCATGATCATAAATGTGGATTCGAAAGTGACTCCGCGCATGAAGGCAAGCGGAAGAATCTCAATCTGATCGGACGCCAGCATCCTCCCTGCAGTGCTCTTGCCCAATATCTTCTCCATGATCATCCTGACGGGAGAGACAAAAGGATCAAACTTCTGCTCAAGCGAACCAGGAAGATATCCCAGTTTCTCGCCCGCACTCACATACGGGCGGGTGATCACTATTTTGCTTATCCTCTTCTCACTCAACATCCTGAGTGCCGTGCCTGCGGCAACCGTCGTCTTTCCAGTGCCCGCCATGCCATACAACATGGTGACTGCACAATCATCTATCATTTTCACGGCCGCTTTCTGGTGCTCATCAAGTGGCTTGAAGGATATATGAGGGCCAGCACGACCCTCCTCCTGAACCTGCTTGCGACGCGACTTGTTGCTCATGAGGCACGACCTCCCAAAGTAAGAACCACATACCCCGCCTTTTTGGCGTCACGGCGGCAGACGATGCCATCGGTGAGAATTGCTGAAAAACTCGAATCCACATGACCGAGTTCGGAAATGATCATATCCCACACTACCGTGGGGATGCGGACACGACGTCCATGAAGGAGTTGGAGGCGGACCCTGACGGGACTGAAATCGGTCACCGCCTCGATGTGCTCCATGCAGTCGTCAAATTCATTGGCGCTTTCGAGTTGGTAAAAACCGCCCTCGTCACGGGAGTTGCGCAGATGTTCCATCTCGACATCGGAGAGTGACTGGCGCACTGTGCTGAGTTGCTCTTCGCTCAGAATTCTGGTGAGACGAACAAACTCTGCGTAAGAAGCGAAGATTCGACCACGGTTGTGATCGTCTTGGTTCATGCAGTTAGAGGTGGGGCATTCAGCCTGATATCACACAAGCTGAGCACTCTGGCGGTATCTGCGTCAACCTTGCCTGTGGCAAACTTGACGAGCAATCCGTTATCGAGAGCTATTCCCTTTCCTGAAAGCAGTATCACCTTGAAGTTGTTTGGCATGCGGTTCACCGCGCCATCGCTTCCATTCACGATGAGAGATTTGAGTTCGCCGGTCGCAAGAGCGTAGAAATACGCCTCTCCGTCGCCAGCCACCTTGTCCAGCAATTCCTGCAAAACCTTTTGATCCACTTTCATACGCCACCGCCTGAGAATATGTAACGGAACCAACGACTGCGGCCGCCCGGCAGGGTGTACTCGGGGACAACAACCGCACGACTCTTCGGATATGGACCCAACTTCTTTGCATCGAGGAAACCCTTGACGGACTCCTCATAATTCTTCTTCAATGTGTCTAAACTTCCCATGAGGTTAGACGCCTTCTCAGGGCCGCCGAAGACCATCTGTGGCTCCTGGAAGGAGAGCGAAAGCATTATTTCCCTTATCGCATCCGCTGCCGCACCGTACAGAACGGCAGGAACGATTTCGCCGGGAACCGATGCCAGGGAGTAGTAGCTGCGGGGAGGATAGAAGTTGAACTTCGCCAAGGCGTTCGCAAGGAACCTGTAGAGCTGATCGTCACTGAACCATCTGAAGTTGTAGTCGGCATGAATTATGTCGTACGTTGTCATGGGTATGTCAAAAGTCACCATGCCCCTGAAGTAGTCTGCCGAGAAACCGTCCTCCACTATCTCTTGATTCCTGTATATTTTCACGCCAGCGGACTGGTTCCATCGCGGGAAGGTGAAGCGGAAGTTGGAGTTGTCCTTGGACGGCCTTCCCTGTTCAAAATAAACGGGAATGTTCATCGCAGGACGGATGTGGTACTCAAGGGCCACGATCAGGTCACGCGACTGTCCAAAATAGATACTCTCGGTGTCTGGCCGTTCGTTCACAACTATTTCTTGGATGATGGTGTTGACCTCATATCCATCACTGTAAGACCACTGGAGAGAATACCGACCCACCTGGGCGTCCGAAGCTATGCTCCAAACATATGCATAGTACCCATCAGATATGGTTATAGCGGTCTCTGCATCGACAACCACATTCGAAGATACATCGGATATGGTGACCGTCACAGCCGTGGCGGCAAGAGGCTGTGAATCGAGAGATGTCAGGCGCAAGAACAGGCTGTTGTTCGTGCCCTGGGCAAAAGTTCCCTGAGATTCTGTGGATTGGCTGACTGCCATCAGAACTTCCTGAGATCCCGTGAAGGCATCGTATTGGTTGTTACCTCTACTCTACCTGGATTTCCTGCCTGAAGCAGAGTGACTCCCGGAGTGGGGGAGCCGAGGCCGACGACGACGCCGCCAGAAGATTCAAGACATATCGCATACATGCCCGAGTTGACTGCATTTTTGAACTCATTCGATGGTATGGAGAAACTTACGGAAGAATAAGGGGAGGTGAATGCGCTCCTCTGCATGATGGTCGATGTCTTCAAGCCTGTTCCGACGGCCCTCAGTGAAGAACTAGCCACCACAACGCCATATGGAGACACGGATATCTTTGCGACAAGCGACCCGGTGTCTTTATCCACGAATACATTTGCCTGCCCTGACCTTGTTCCAATTATTGCAAATGTGTCTATGCGGCTCTCTGGCAGATCGGTAAAGACTCTTGCCGATGCCTGAAGCGGGTCGGAGTTGCGCAAAAGCCTCGAAGTCTCAGGACTCCACACCGATTCCTCATGGGCAACCATGATGTCATCCGATGCGGGAGCAGATCCAAGACGCTCATATATGCATATGTTGATTCTTGTCTTGCCAAGACGAGCGGCGGACACCGAGGCCGCGTATATGGGAAATTTCCGCAGAGCAAGAGGGATGGCAGACGTGGCATGGGTGACAGAGGAGCTGAGTTGACCTGATCGCGGGTCGATCCTCTGCCCGTCGTCTCCAAGACATATGGCGTAGAAGTTGCCCTGCCTTGGCGCTGCAAAGCTGACTGGAAAGGTGGTCATCCTCCGTTATTATTCAACAGATACTGGATGATGCCTTTGGCGTCCCTCGGTGCTCCGGCGGCCATTGCATTCACCACGCAGCCGGCGACGAATGCATTGGCGAAGCTAGAGCCTGTGATGTCGGTAAACCTGTCTCCTCTAGAAAAAACATCATATGTGTAGTCGGGCATGACGAGACAATTGCCATCGCCAGATTCTAGCGTGGGAGCGTTAAGCGCTCCCGTCTTGACACGAATCACTCCAGGTTCTTCAGATGGAAAGGCCGTGCCTGAAGAAGGTGGAACCGCGCAAACCAGGACGACACCCTTGTCAACCATTTTTTTCACCACAGCGGATGCGAGATGTTCTCTTTCAAATGCAGACACACTGCAAACCACGACATCGCATCCAACCCCGAGACACCACAGCATCGAACCAACCATTCCGCTGATGTCGCCACTTCCGTCTGCAGAAGTGCATTTAGCGAAATGAAAACATGACTCGTGGCAAAGTCCGCCAATACCCGAAGAAGGCGTGCCACACATGACCCCGGCCACTGCCGTGCCGTGGCCATCCTCGTCAAAAACACCTGAACCATCGACTAGACTTGCAAGCCTCCACTGTGTGCCAAGAGGAATGTCTCTGTGCACGGGGGCTCCAGTGTCGATGATTCCAACGGTCAATACGGAGCAGTCAGCTCGAGGGATATGTATACCGCCATGCGCTGGAAGCATGTCCATCCGCTGACGCGGAGAATGCCGCAGACGGTAGTCAGGAACATCATGGCTGACCATAAGAATCCATGAACTCCTCTTCAACCATGTCTTGCACCTGAAAAACTGGACACGCACATGACTTGCGTCGGAGAAGTATAGACCTACCTCCACCGCTGGCGCAACCCCAAGCGCATACAGGGTCGTCGGTCACAAGGGCACTGACAGTACGCGACTCCTCAATACGCTTAGAGATACTTCTGCGCAGGGGAACATGCCACAGCCTTCCGGTGTCAAAGAATCTATGCTTCACTGCAGACCTGATCACCTCGTCTTTTATGGATACCCCCTGTCTTTCATGCATCTTGGGGTCAAACGACGGGAAGAAAACAGGACATGCGCGAGACTCGGCACCAAGACAGTTGCTCAGGATGGAGAACACATCTTGCCCATTCCCGAGATAGCATGGGATGAGATGCTCGTATTCGGGAGAAGTTCCACGCAATGATCCTCCCACATTTACAATCCCAGTTGCCCCGACAGTAGATGCAGTACAAGCATTTACCACAGAGTCTGTGAGCGAAACAACGTGGTCGAATCTTCTTGCCACCATCTCCTGCATCGTTATGACAGAGGGTCTGCCTGGAAGCATATTTTGCAGGCTCTCATCGCACCAAGACATGCCACAGACGGAGAAATCAGCCTTGCCCCCATGCTTCTTGCGGAGAACCTGCAGGGCAGAAGAGAGCACCAGCACCCCCCATTCGGAAGATGGGGCCATGATCGCTATGGATGTCATATTCTGATGGATATTGCGTTCTTGATGGGAGACGAATTGTCGTCATCCGTGTCGTCGGAAGAGTCGTCTCTACGGCGCACCGAGCGTCCGCTCTTTCGCCGAGCCTCCGCCATGTCCTTCTTGGACTGGATGGCTTTTGCATGTTCCTCGCCTATTGACCGCAACTCCGCAAGAGATACCTGCAGAAGCTTCCCTGATGCGATGAGGCTCTGAACTTGTGGAGGCACCTCTCCATATGTACTCTTGATGTTCGCAATTGACTTTCCGTCATGCCGACCATTGAAGCGCAACTCGGGTGTCAATTTACTCACAATAAGACAGCCATCCCTTGCGAGAACAAGATAGTCCTTCGCTACCGGAGTAGCTGTCACTGCAAGAACTGATGACGGAGCCAAGGGCGGCCGAGAGGCGCCAGACATGACTTCGTAGAGCGTGCCGCTCACATTTTCAGAAATGGCGGGAACCTGCATAAGCTCGGGGTGCATTATCACCCTGTCCAATGGCATGGAATACACCCTGTCGCCAAGGAAAACAACCCTGCCGTATGCCCTGTCTATGATCGCTCTCATCATTTGGCAATCAACTCCTTGAACTGGTTCAGCACTGCCTGTGCCGAACATATCTCCGACAGCCGCACCGAAGCCCTTTTGGCCATCGCGGTCCTCTTAGGCTCGCCAGCCTCCATGCATCTTCTCATCTCCACACCAAGACGCGATATGAAATCTCGACTTGTCACATCTGCCATGACGGTTCCGTCCCACAGCACCGTGTTCATTGCACCCTTCGGAACAATATGCTTTTCGACATCCACGAGGAAGGCGGAGTCATCATCAAGAAAGTCAAGCTGCCCGCCAAACCTTGGGGCAACCGATGGCTTTCCACACATGGCAGCCTCCGCATATGGCAAACAGAATCCCTCTCCTCTCGCGGCCAGCACGCATGCATCGACGGATCGATATAGAGAGGCTAGGCCGGATTCGCTCAATGGCTTCGGCATACGCACAACGAGAGGTGGATTCTTCTTCCCACATGCAGCAACGCATTCACCCACAGTGTCAGCGAATGCACGCTGGGCGTCCTCGCCACGCTTGTCGCGGTGCGCCACTATGAGACATGAATCGTCCGATGGGTCGAACTCGGACAAAAAAGCCTTGATAATGTTTGTGCCAACCTTACGCGAACTCATGCCAAAGATGGTGAAGAACTTGAAAGAGGGCAGCGGAGATGAAAACGAATGGGTTTTTCCGGTCGGGGAATAGACGCCGCTATCTATATGCGGGTACAAAGTCTCTGCAGCAATCCCATGAGAACGCATGGTTCCTGTGCAAAATTCACTAACGCACCACACGCGATCATATCTTTTGGCAGCTGCAATTACCTGATCGGGTAGGGTCTCCGACTCGCATGTCGTGTATAGGATACGTAGGCTTCCATTACCGGGAGAGCCGAACGTCGGAACCACACTGTTTATATCAACGATGCCGTTCGAGCGGGGGCGCAGGGGTATGTCATTCTTTACATCCTCCGCCATCAGGCAAGGTTTACCGAGATCAACAGGATCTGCACTCACGGATATATTGCCCCTCCTGAGTGCACGAACAAGATTGCGGTTTACCTTTGCATATCCGGAGTAGTCCAACATCTGCCCCCGAACCACCACATCGTCAACCGTAGCAGTGGGATCGGCTCGCCTTTGTGTGGATGACAACTTGGCAAGAGCAGTCTCTATGCCATCTGCAGGGTTGTGCTCAACGACCACCAGATAGCCCTTCGCGACCGCTGAACGGAGCGATGGGGCGGAACGAACCTGATCGGCGTTCAATTCCACCGTCTTGTTGCCATCTCCAGCTGGAATGCGTTCGTCCCATTCGGGAACATAAACAGGCACTCCGAGGGCGTTTCTGATGATCATAGTAGTTTATCGGAGAGGGATGACAACATGCCGGTACCAACATCAGGATATACGCTGACCAGCAAAAACTTGGGAGGACAAGGAAAAATAGCCCTACACGAGGCTTCAGACCTTGGGTATCGCCTCAGCCTAACCCTCACAGACGCCGCCGCTGATGGCGAGTCGTACATATCGCTAGGTGGATTCAGAATCGGTACGGCGACTTTCGGGACGCATCGAGCCCTGTATGTGTACTCGCCGGCTTTTTCTTCCCCGTCACTGGACAGAACCATCTGGGAGGGAATTCCCATAGAAGTGGTTGAGGAAAACAATCTCAAGTCACTAGTGTGCGATGATGCAGCGGCGCTTCCTGGTCTTCCATCTTTTTCCACAAGCACGGCAGTGATAGGAGGGGGCACGGTCTCCCTAGACACCGATGAAAAAATCGTGTGTCAAGACAAAGGTTCTCCTGAAGAAGAAAAGCAAGCCATGATAGGCAGCAAAAGGATAACCGTCGGCAGATTTGGAAATGTTTGGGCCATCAGCATCCACCCATCGACAACTGGCGCCTGAAATCCGACGGATATAGAATCAACACGACCCGCCAAGCGCGGGTTTTTTATTGATGCAAAAAAGAGAGCCGCCCACCCCTTTCGGGATGGGCGGCCTGAGTTCACTTCAAACTCCACCTATCAGGTGGTGGTTGCGTCAACTTCGATGATGGAGACAGCGTAGTCGTTCATGACCACGATGCCAACCTCTTCGTAGATGACCCAGCCAAGGCGGAGCTTCTTCGGATCGTCCGCGGGGAGGACAGTGATGTCCTGGCGGATCGGGAACGCGCCAACGGTGTCCGGGCTGGCAGTCACGATGATCTTCGTGCTGTCAAGCTGGCTGGACACGTGGATGTCGGCGGTCCAGAGGTGACCGTAGAGACCAGTGGTCAGAATCTCACGGGTGGTCGCCTCGTCGTAGAAGTTCTTGCCAAAGCTACGAACCGCAGAGTACGACTCGGGGTGCATGACCACCTTCGATGCCACGAGGTCGTGGGTCTCGATGTACTTGTAGGCAGTGTTGAGAGATGCAGTCTCAAGGGTGCCGACATTGGTCACGGTCTGACCGGCGGGGCAAGCAGCGATGAGGGCAGCAAAGATGTTGCGATCCTCCTCCTTCTGAATGGCCTCCTTCGCCTTGATCTGAGCACGGTCGACGATGTAGAACCGGCGAGCCTTGATCTCAGAGAGGCGAATGGTCGGATGGGCCGCGATCTCGAAGGTGGGGACAAGAACTTCCTCACCCTCGGTGATCTGGTCGGGAACTGCGCCCTGGCGGGCAACGACGGTTGCCACGGAGGCAACGTCGCGCTCGTAACGGGGGAGAGCGCCCTGCGGGAGCTCGTCCACCATCAGGAGCTTGCGACCGACCGCCTGATACTCAAGCGAGCGGCGGATGGGCTCCACCATGGCCTGCGCAAGGGCAACGCGACCCTCTTCGGTGGCGAGTGCCTGTGCGATGACTGCTTCCTTCTCGTCGTACGTGAGACCGTCTTTGTTGATGCTCATTCTGTTTCTTTCCTTTCTCCGGTGCCCCCCGATTCACTCATCGAGGTGGCGGTCCGGAAGATTTATCAGGTTGCGGGCTGGATGTTCAGGGCAATACGGATGAAGTTGCCCAGGGAGGTGCTGCCATTGATTTCGGTGCCAGGAACGCCGCTTGGGTAGGCGTTCTGTGCAGCGATCAGGTAGCCAATCTTGTTGCCGTTGTTGCTACTCGTGGTAGTGATCTTTCCGGCATTCGCGCCACTCTGAACAACGTAGAGGGTTGCACCTGCGGCGTTGTCTCCGAAAGCATCGAACTCGGAAGAGACGAACTGGTCGGTGAGGAACTCGCCGACGCCCATGTAGACGGTGATCTTGCCGGAAGCAAGGGTCTCGTCGAACATGTCGCTGACGCGATTGACAGTGCCGCGGGTGCTGCCGGAGCCACTGACAACAACGCTGTCAGAGTAGGCATTGCCACTGCTGCTGGTCAACTTGCTGTCGCCCGCGAGGCCGATGGTGAATCCACCGTTGGCGTCGGGAAGCTTGGCGTAGGGGTTGAGGTCGGAAGCTGAGTCAACAGCGAGCGCGACGCCCATACCCTCGGTGATGCTGCCGCTGCCGGATGCGACAGCGTACTGGGTTGCGATGGTGTGATGAACTGGAATGATTGCCATGTTGGGTTCCTTTACCCTCTTTTTTTGAACTTTCCTCTAATCTACATCAGGATTTCACTTGAAAGCCCGACGCAACGCATTCGACTCCGTCTCGTCGGCCATCTCCACCTGCTGCTGCAGGCGGAACATGGACGCAATCTTCGACTTGAGATCGCCATATGCGTTCCTGTCACTCTTCTGCTCGGGGATCACAAATGCTGTCTCTGATCCCGACGATGCGGTCTTAAGGCCCTTGGCGACGACTCCCTCCGCAAACATCGCCTTCTCAAGATCGACGAGCTGGGCAACCTTGTAGCCCGAAAGCTCATCCGCTTTCGCAGGGAGGTTGTCCGGGGATATCATCCCAGCGGCAACCATCTTTCCTGCGATCTTGAGCGCGAGTTCGCCAGAATCGACTCCGGCCTTCTTCTTTGCATAGCCGCCGACTGGTCCGGACTTGCCGGAGCCAACCTGGCCGCCTGTCATTATGTTCTGCTTCTCAGCTCCTTCCTGCCCGCCCACTGGTATGGATGGAACAGAAAGACCAGCCGACTCATTGCCCGATGGAACCTCAGGCTCTGCGAGACCCTCAAGACCCTCAGTGGTTCCGACTTCGCCTATCTCAGGCTGATCCTGAACAAGTTCCTGCTTGAGGCCGAGATCGGATGCCAACTTCGCGATGGAATTGTCGAACGCAGACTTCTGCCTGTCGAACTTACCGGAGGCAGACTTTCCTGCCCCGTCGGTGCCACCAGTGGCCATGTTGCCCTTCTCCGCAGTGATCTTGTCGCCGTCGAATTTTCCACCACCAACTGGAACCTTGGGCTTGTGCGAATCAACATCAAAGGCGTCGCCATGCTCGGCCTCCATGGGCTTTCCGCCATTCTCGACCTTATTCGGCCCCTTGAGTCCCGCCTTACCGGTCATAATTTTTCCGATTTCGGACTGGTCTTGTGCAGCACTGTTTTCGATGGACTTTTCTCCTGCTTCCTTGCTGAATATGGAAGCCAGCTTGGATATGTCCAACTCCAACTTTCCAACTCCGACAACACGACCCCTGCGGAGAGCCATGGCCTCCTTCTCGATTTTGGAGCCTCCATCTTCGTCAGATGAAGCCTCATTCGGTGCGGTTTTTTCCATGACTGCCTTCTTCTCCTCGGTTTCTGTGTCCCCTGACGAAGACTCGCATTCCTCTTCGGATTCAACGGTGGGCATTTCGGCTCCGTCTACAGACTCATCATCGCCGAGGTCGGCATCGTCTGAATCGTCTGCATCCATATCGGAGTCGTCGACTTCGAAGTCGTCATCGCTGCCGTCATCGGAAGACTCTGGAGATACATCAACTTCGGTATCGCCCCCGTCCTGTCCAAGGACAGACTGTATCTCCTTGTCAATCATGCGGAGCATGTCGGGAGTCAACTTGAGATCAAGGGTGATTGTCTTCTCGTCTTTCGGGGCAGAATTGACGGGGGCGGATTCACCCTCATCATCATCAAATGGATCAGATGGTTCTGAATCAACATCTGGAGATCCGTCGGAAGGCGATGAATCATCACCCTCTGACAGGTCATCTGCAAGATACTCTTCATCCTCAGCATAGGCTGACTTGATCAACTCGCATGCGGATGATGCCTGCTTGATGCCCATGCCATCCCTGACGAGGTCTTCGACACACTCGCACATGGGATCGGGCTGAGACCATGCAGATGCCACCTTATCAGCGACAGAAGTGCTGTACAGGTTGGCTCCTGCAAGCCTTGAGCACACACAGTCAGCCAAGCCCGAGCCACGGCAAGGACCACTGAGGGCCACGCTATCCGCTCCATAGCGGCGAGCGAGTTTCTCCATGCACTCGTTCATCGGGAACTCACCATGCATCGTGAAGGCCTTCTTGAACGAACCGACAGCGGTATCGTCCTGCGAAGCGATCTTGACGGGACGAATGCGTCCCTGATCGAGTGCGGTGTTGAGGACTTCGGCCTTGCGCATGACGGGCATGGAATCGAAGCTGTCACGGGAAACACCCATGGACTTGAGAGCCTCGTTGACGGAGGCACGCTTGCGGTTGCAACTGGTGCAAGAAGCCTTCTTGTACTCGGGAATCCACTCCCACTGTGCAAATATCTCCTTGGGAGACTGGGTAGATGCTGCAAAGCGAACCTTGTACATCTGACCAGAATCGAGGCACATCCAGGTTTCTTTATCTAGCTGAACAGTGTTCCTGGATCCAGATATCGGGCTGACCGATCCGATTGCACCCTTTGAGGCCACCTTGCGGAGGACATCAGGAGTAAGTCGGGTCGATGCAGCAACTGGAGGAAGACCTGGGGCAGGAGCTGGTCCGCCCGGAGGAAGCTCGGCGCCAACGCCGCCCATACCCTTGTCGGGAGATGCGGGATTGTCGTCTCCCAAATCCTCCTGATCGACATCTCCATCAGTCAACTTATCCAAGAGGCTCGCGTCAGGAACGACCTTGATGGTGAAGCCGCTGCCGCAACCGGGGCCATTGCACTTGCTCTTGCCTCCGCCGACATCGACATCCTGATTGCCGCAAACGACGCAGACGGCTGCAGGTGGCTTGGCCTTGCCCTCGTCGCCGCCAAGATCAAGAGGATCGGCAGGAGGAGGAGTGGGAGCGCCGGGCATCCCTGCAGGAGCGCCCATTGGCGCTCCGGGAGCCCCTGTGAGGGCTTCAGCACCAGGAATGCCTGGAGGCATAGCGCCGGGAACTGCCGCACCTGCGCCCATGCCGGCTGGATTGAGGGCAGATGGCATAGCGCCACCAACCTGCGCCTTCTTCTCAAGACGCTCGATTTCCTCAAGCAACTTGGCACGCCTGGTTATGCGCTCGTCACGAGACGCAAAAGAACCTTCAGAGGCGTTGGCAACCTTCTGTCGTCCTGCAGACTTGCGCATGCGGCCGACCTCGGATGCGAATTTCTCATATGCATCGTGCTCGTCGTCTGTGAGCATGGATGCCTCCTTGACGACTGCCTCGACGATGCCGTTTTCATCATCAATGTCAATTGAAATCGGAACAACATCGACGCCTGGGAAGCGATTGCCGACCATGCTCTGGGCGAACTTCGCGACCTCGGTGACAAAAGCACCGTGATCTTCTGGACTTGCGGAGATGTCCTCGCCAACAGTGCAGCATATCTTGTACAGCCCGTCTTCTGGACGGAATGCATCGCGTATGGCGTCTGCAAAGGAGGACTCCTTGACCATTGAGTCGGAGACTTCGGAAGCCATCTTGACTGCCTGCTCGACTGCAAGCGGGCTCGCTGCGCAGTGGACGAATGCATCCACCAGGTCGTCAGAGCGGTAGCCGCGTGCGTTGTCAGCCACAGCAGAGAAAACTATGTCGATTGGCTCCGCCATGAGGGCGGCGGACGCGCCCTTAGTCATTCCGGAATTACGAGATGCAACCTCACGACGGGACTCGACAGTCCATGGGGCTGCGTTCATGGCAACCATGAAGGAGGCCTTCGCTGCACGGGATGGCTTGGCTGCAATGTAGGAGGCAACCTTTCCGAGATCATTTGCATCAAGACCATAGACGGAAATGGCGTCGGCCATCGCCTGGGTGGCAACCTTGACAAGTTCTATGGCGCTTGCCTTCTTGGACATGCTGCCGAGCTGAGCTTCCGTGGTTGCGGAAGGCTCCACCCACTTGTGATCCTTGCGGAGCATATCGAGCTGAGCACTCTGCACACTGGAAGTCCAATCAGAGGGGATTTTGGCAAAAACTTCCCGACTTGAACTGTCCCACTGTCCCTCAGTGATGGTTTCGGGGAAAGAGTTCCATCTGGCCATGAACCCATTTGAGCCACTGGCGAGCTGGGCNTCTGTGGTACCNTCTGATGAGCCGCTACGAACCTGCGGAGAGGCGCTAGANACATCGGAGAATGGGGGCTTGGAGGCACCCAGGCGCGAATCGGNCTCGATTGTCTCCGTGTACTCTACACCATGACGCTTGCCAATCCCCTTGCCCTCAGAGAACTGGGCCTCGGTGGTCACGGATGGAGGATTTTCACTACGCTGCGATGCGGTCTTAACAGTGCGATTTGTGTTGTCCAAGACAGGCTCCTTAGTGGATGTGATGTTGTCTGCTGTTTCTAGCGATGCCAAAATGATCTTCGCAGCGCTCTCTGGGTCGGAGGAGATCACCTCCCTGACAAAACTAGGGTAGATGTCAGATGAGGATGCACGAACGATGCGACCATCGACAGATTCGGTGACGAAGGTTTCTCCGTCTGAATCTGCTGCAATGACAACGGAACAGTTGTCAGATGCCACTTTTGCGATGACCTGATGTTGTGCCAAGAATTCCTCCGAGGGAAAATACTCGCCGTCCTCCATGTGGGCAGCGAGACCCTTGCTACTGATATTGAGTTTTTTCGAAAGTTCCTCCCCGGAAGCTGTGCGGGGAATAAATGTTGGTTTTGTAACCCTCCCGACATCATCTCCTATGTCCGTAAGAGATGGCGAACCAAGAGCCGCGGGCTGGGGAACTGCCTGCTGGGCAGGCTGGATGGGTGCTGGCGACGCTGGCGGCATCGAGGACGGGGCGGTCTGGGATGAACGCCCACCTTCGAGCGGAGAGGCGGGGGCAGATGTGCCAACTGCCATAGCCTGCAGATTGGGAGAGGGCAGTTGTGCATAACCCATCTCGATAAGTTCATCGGTCGTCTTCTGGACATTTGACATGACCTTCACAAGGTCGCTCACATATTCCATGGACACAGCATTCTTCTGCGCCATCATCGAGCGGGCCACCCTCTCCAGCAGGTTCATGGCCTCATTCAGTTCGCCGATTTCCTGCCGGCCGGCCACCTTCTTCATGCCACAGACGCCGTCACGGCAGAAACTCTCCTCTGCCGTCTTGCTGAAGCCGTCATTGATGGCTTTTACCCTGTCGACCAGACCAGCTATCTTCTTCCTGACCCCCTCAGGGTTGAGGATGTCCTGCACAAGGCAGTCATGGCATGCAGGATTCACTACGAAGCTGTCCTCGATGAACTTAACTCCGAAGTTGTGCTCGAATATCTGCTGATCTTTGTAGGAGTGCTTGTCCGCAGATCCTTTCTTGCATCCGCAAACGGGGCATGGCTCGCTCCCTGCGTTGGGAGAAGTGTGATATTTGCACTCATGCTCACCCGTGAAGCGCTTCTTCTTACGCTCTTTGATGTGAGAACAGAACTCCTTAGCGGTTGCTGCCCTATGGTGACATATGCTGCAGCATGAGTACTGAACCTGGCAACCCATGGAGGTTCCCGTCACATACCCCTGCTCTATGCCTCGGGCAAGACGGGGAAAAGCCACTTTATCCACCATGTTTATGGTATATATTCCACCTATAGATTCGTCATACCATGCATGAACGACCTTGCCACGCGCCTTCTCAATGTCGTCATTCTGATGGTTGACAAAGACAGGAACGCCTATAAACGTCTTCGCCGCCCTCTTCAGCTCCCCCTCACTGAACCAGTCGCCGTTGTCGTTCACCTCATCCTTCTTGATGGCAAAGACCTTCACGAAAAGGTGGTCGGGGTTCTGCTTGATGGCCGACTCTATGTCGAAACCATTGAGATCGACTCCGTCACGAGACGCATTCTTGCGCAGACCGTCGGTATTGAACTCATCCCAGTCCGAGGGGATGTTGAGCGGGGACACTGGCCTGCTGCCGGTGATGGAGAACTTGTTCGGTATCATGCCTTCACCGTCCTTGGAATCTTGACGTTCTGCAGGTGGGCGACAGTATAGTTGAACTGACCCTTGGGATATGGAACCCTGTACTTATCTGACAGGAATGTCAGCGCACTTGCGATGTTCTCAAAGTACTTTCCGTACGGGCTGTAGACTTTTGTCTCGTCCTTATGCCAGTCAGGGGGAAGTTTCTTTATGCCTGCAAAGAACGCCTTTTTAAGATCGCGGGTGCGGGCAGGAGAGCAGACTATGTAGTAGTCCGCATTCGTCGTGTAATCATGACCTTCCCATCGGTAGTATGCACCCGAACCTATCTGACCATCGTACCTGTCCTTCAAAGGCTCAGTACGCTCCGTGTAGACTTCCTTCCACTCGATGTTCCTGTCACGTATGCGACGGGCCGCCGTCTTCGGAAAGGCGGCGGGGGACNAAGATGTCGGCCACATCTGTGGAAATAATGAACGGTTCGCCATCATCTAGAGATGCAGCGGATTTCGACAAAATCCTCCGTTCCTCCATGGCTTCTCTGATATTGGACATAACCACTTGGGACACTTCGTCTGCTTTGGTGTTGAGCGCCNCCTCCTTGATGCGGATGACACGCCATCCCAATTGAGCCAACTTCATGTCCCTTGCGCGATCCCTCTCGACCGCCTCGGGNTCGGAATGCCAGAACTCTCCGTCAGCCTCGACATCGACACCAATTTGTGGATATGCGAAGTCGAGAAGAAACGGCTGCCTCTGTCCGGGCACGTACTGCTGGAACTGTGCGAACAGCGGATATGGAACGGCAAGACCATTGAGAATCGAGGCAAGCTTCTGCTCGGGACGCGTGAGAAAAATCTGCTTCGGCTGCGCCGGCTTGGGCATGTCTTTTTCCTTCGGACCCTTGCCCCTCTTGAATATCTTTCCTGGCATGACAGAAGCTGAAGCGCCAAGGCCCTCGGGTGCGCCACCAGGGGCTGGGACCCCTGCTGGAGGCGCCCCTCCTGGAGCAGGAGGAGGAGCAGCAGCGCCGCCGGGCGGAGCCCCAAGACCACCACCAAGGTCTGGTATGGGAGGAAGACCCATCCCTCCCCCTGGAGGAGAAGGAAGCCCTCCGAGCGGGGGAGCCCCGCCGAGGTCGCCACCCATTGGCGAACCGCCGCCGCCCATGACCTGACCGCCAGCACCAGCCATGACCTGCTCCTCGCGGATACGAGAAACTTCCACATCGAAATCTATGTCGAACTCCTCGAGTAGCTTCTGCCTGCTGACGACCTGCTTGTCGTACAGCTGGATTATCTTGTTCAAGAACTCGGAATTATCGCGCAGACGCAAATCATTCCATTTGATGCGGGGGTACAGCCAAACCGTCTCATTGAGTTGCTTCGACTTGGCAGTGTCAACAAATCCCTGCATCTGGGCAAGCGGGAGAAATATATTTCTCTCTGCCCACTGTGCAAGTTCCATCCTCCAGGTTTCAAGGCGCCTGATGAGGGTTTCCACTCCCACAGCAGCTCCAGAATATGCCTGCATCTCTCCGTTGAGGAGGGTCTGGTTGAGCATAAGACCATCGAGCATCTCCTTGCCGACGTATTCAAGCTGGTTGCTTATGTCGTGTATTTTTCCAGTGGCCCCCTCCCATGTCATCTCAAATGCATGGTGGGTGACAATCGTCAGGTTGGGATCGTTTGCAACGGCTGCGAGTTGACTCTGAACATCGGCGATATCCATCTCGTTCGCCGGGCGGTCGGCCGTGCCGACCTTCACGATCCTGATAGGAAGTATGTGCCTCTCCGCAACGATCCAGTTGGCCGTCATCAGCTTGGTCTTGTACGCTATCGTCATGAAGAGTCGTCGCAACAGAGACTCTCCATAGGTGCCATAAGGACTGCCCTTGTGCCTCAGGTGGCTCACGCAACGCGGACTCAGCGGTATNGGCTGACCACTTGCAACCATGTCCCTGATTTGTGGGGATATCTTGTCATAGACTTCGCGCGGGCGCTTCTGCTGCACGATGCGGCGAAGGTCATCGTCGGGCAGCATCGCGATGGTCGGATGCTCCGCCAACTGTGTGTTCTGAACCTCGACAAAGTCCGGGTTCAAGATCATGAGGCGCTTGAAGCATCCATTCGGATGGTTGCATATCCTTCCGTCAGGAAGCTGCGTCGCCCCATGGCAAATCGGGCAATCTATCTCAAGAAAAGTGAAGACATCGCCAAGCAGGAAGTACTCGTGCGATATCTTCCTGAACCAGTGGTCAAGATTTAACTTTTCAACCTGATGCTCAAAGTAATTGAGGACCTTGCGATCCCTACACTCAAGCTTGAACCCGTTCATGGGGAATGTGGCATAGAAATCTATGCCGCCAGCAGCCTTGGGCTCGTTTTCATAGTAGAAACGCGCCCACTGGTAGACTTCCTTGCGCCGGCTTGCGATCTGCCAACTCTGCGGAGTGTGCAGAGGGGAAAAGAACATGGGCTGCGTGAAGATCGTCGAGACATTGCCGCCAACGTACTGTGCAGCCTTGGTCAACGGAACTGGTACGCTTCCGCTCCCCACATATCCCATCCCCGCGGGTGCGGTCTCAACGGATGCGGTCTTCTTCATCTTGTCGTTCTTCGGTGGCATGCGATTTTTTCGTCATGTGGCTGAGATTGCCTGCACGCTTGCCAGCGAAGCACCGCAGTTGACGCAGTTTGGAACCGTCGCGTTATTATCACCGCGACAGACAGGGCATGTCTTTTTCCAACCTGCCATGGGCTTCTTCTTCTCTCCGTCCCGAAACGGGGTGCTGAGAGGATCGAACTTAGCCGTCTTGCTGGTCAGCTCTTTTTTTTTGAAGCAGTCAGCTTGAGTGGGGCAAAGCGCACCCGTCCGTCGTTGCCCTTCAACTCTCCGCGGGCAGCAGAGAGGCGAGCCTCGGTACCTGAGAATTCAGGGATGAAGGGTCGAGGACTGCCGTCAGCGGGGACGCGGAGGTCGTTGCCGACCGGAATATTCCTGTTGACCTCGAATCGGTCATCTAGGTAACCTCCGCCGGAAAGGCCATGGTCGCCATCAAATGGACGGTAGTACTTGTCCATCACATTGCCGCGCCACAACGTCTCGAAGTCTATGTCGTAGACATCTCCGACGAAGAAGCCATTGCTCTTGTTCCTCTCGACAGCCGAGAGATTGCTCTCGATGTCTCGGATGATGGGGCTTGGTTTCACCTGTCCGGGACCAAAAAGCACCACATTCCGCATGTCTCCATGCGATGCATGCTTGCGGAGATTGAAAACAACCGATGCAGACTTCGTAGAACGCTGGCTCTCTGCGAACTTCTCCGCAAGCAGGGCAATCTGCTCGTCAGAAGCAGAGACAATCGCGTCAACCACAGATGCAGACTTCTCAACCGCACCCATGGGAATAACGGTGGGAGAAGGAGAAGAATAGGCATCGAAAGCGAGCTTGGCGATGTTAACCGCGTCCTGAGAGTTTTCATCCACCTGATAAAAATTCTGCAGAGCCTGCTCAAACTGAGAAGCATCTGGATGGTTCTGCATACGAGGACCGAAGAAACCGTTCCACGCCGCAGGGTAGCCTGAGTTTGGGTCGCCTGGCTGCCTGAAATGGTTAAGGAACTCAAACAATTCACTTGAGTTGTCAAAAGACGGCAACTCCACCTGATCCATGCCCTCTGCTTGTGGGGCCATGGCATCCAAGTTGGGTGGAGCATCGGACACGAGCGGCTGCTCTGCCTCCGTCAATCTTGCCTGCGCCATTTTACTCAGGTTGAACTTCACTTGTCACCGTCACCCTTCATGGCATCAAACATCCTCTCAACTGCACCTGCATCAGAAGAGGAAGCTTGGCGCGGAGAATGTGATGCAGACAACCTATCGAACAGGCTTTCAGCGAGTGAACGACTTCCAACAGGAGATGTAGGTTTTACAGACTCGCGCGGCGATGGAGATCGTTGCGCAAGCTTGCGATCCTCTATGTGGGAAAATGGATCCTTGTCGAACAAACTGACAGAGTCCTTGCGGATCATCCCCCTGCCACCTGCCTTGCCTGATGTAGAAGCCACATGCATCGCCAGCCGTTCTGCAGAGGTGGGCAGGGCCTCCGGCTTGTCATCTTCGACATCGACCGTCTTCTTTATCTTTGCAGCCTTGGGCGCTGGCGGGTCTTTCTGTCCAAAGAGCGTGTCCGAGGCACTCTTCACGCTGAGGCTGCCGACATGACCGCCTGCATCTTTTGAGTGAGACCCAAGGAGACGGTTGCGCAGCAGAGACCCTGCATCATGTGAAACCTGCTCAGAGCCTGCCTGCTTGCGGGCAAAATTCTCAAGCCATGATGGAGATGAAACCTCGTCGGCCACCCTCTCCACCTTGTCTCCGAATAACTCTGATTTTCCAGAATTCTGATTTTTGAACATCCTCATCTTCCGTAGCCAGCCTTTCTTAGTGCGTCAGCCAGCATCGACTTACGCATCATGTACAGGTCGCCCATCACCGATGACGCGGTCTTGGA
>JGI25921J50272_10000151_pt1 | contig 22264 bp, 22 predicted proteins | sample LauGreSu1BDMLBSD_2_FD_50272 | JGI IMG/M metagenome (IMG submission 50272) | reverse complement strand
TTGATTTTCGACCTTCACCGCCACCCGTACTTTTTTTAAATAGGTCCAATTATTTTGTTCAATAGGCGCATACTCATCTACCAAAGCACCGGGGTTTTTACAAGCCGATGAAAGAAGACCGATGAACAATACACAAACTAAAGTCGAACGGAACATGTATTACTCTGGTTTTGGTCGGTTATTGCGGCGATGATTACGGCGGCGATTGGATGGAGCCGATGCCTGAGACGGTGCAGCTTGAGGAGTTCCTTCTGCTGCATTGGCTTTGGGCTTATTGCGGTGATTCCGTTTATTTTTATTACGGCGACGGTTTCTATCATCCAAACGGGTCAAACTATCCTGACCCACTACATTTTCATAGTCTAAGGTTTTGGATGGAGCAACTGCCACCAGTTCGGCCGCCATTTCGGCCAGGTCTTCTGGTTTCTGGCCTTTTTTATTCATCTCCTTGATCTCCTTCACCCTGTCTACCTGAAGCGGAATCCAGTTTTCTTCATCCTGATAGCTGAACCACATCAACTTTTTAAAAATATCTGTTTTCTGCAGCCTGGCCATTCCTTTTTCTGTTTCCAGTCGATCTACCTGCTGTGGAATATCTTTGAGCGCATCCATGTAAGTATCAAGCTCGTAATTGAGGCAGCATTTTAATTTACCGCATTGGCCGGCCAATTTCAAAGTGTTTAAAGAGAGATTTTGGTAACGAGCGGCCGCAGTTGAAACCGTTTTGAAATCAGTAAGCCAGGTAGAACAGCACAATTCACGTCCGCAAGAGCCAATGCCACCCAGTCGGCTGGCCTCTTGTCGCATTCCAATTTGGCGCATTTCAATCCTGATGCGGAATTTTTCGGCCATTCGCTTGATCAATTCTCTAAAATCAACGCGACCCTCTGCGGTATAGTAAAAAGTGGCTTTGGTTTTATCGCCTTGATAATCTACATCGCTCAATTTCATTTCTAAGCCCAGATCCTTTGCCAATACACGGGCTTTGTGCATGGTTTCAAACTCTGCCTCCTTGGCCAGTTTCCACTTATCTACATCAGCGGGTGTGGCTTTGCGAAGAATTTTTTTGCTCACTTCATCCTGGCGGATGTTGCGCTTTTTCAATTGCATGCGCACGAGCTCTCCAGTAAGCGATATATGGCCAACATCGTATCCGCTGGAACCGGTTTCTACTACCACCAGCTCTCCAGATTCGAGGTATATATTTTCAGTATTTAGGAAAAAATCTTTTCGGGAACCTTTGAATTTGATTTCTACAATTTCAAACGGTTTATAATTGGATGGCATATCCATGTGGGCCAACCAGTCATAAACATCTAATTTGCTGCAACCATTGGTAAGGCAGGCGCCATTGTTGTTACAGCCCGCCGGCGTACAACCGCCCGACGAACAAGATCCACATCCCATAATTAACTAAATATATGTTGAGTCCCCGAGGGGAGCGTATTAAACTTTAAAATCTTAACGAATTGTAAAGATACATCTAAAAATAAAATTTTAGGATTGGCATTCCGCTCAATGTGATAATGGGCTTTTTCCAGCTCCGCTACAATGGCTTCTGCCTTGGCTAAACTCAATACTTTTTGAGCAAAATTAATCGCAACCACCTGTTCGGCTTCCGGTAGTCTCACCAAATCTGATGCTCCAGAAAGTATAAGCAAGCATTCTCTCAAGAAATGGATGCCATAACGCAAAAATGCTTTTTGGTTCTCTCTACCCGATTTGGCAATGGTTTCAACAAAGTCGATCATCGCATTGCCCTTGTCACCAAAACAGATACGCATCCAATCGGTAAATAACTGAAAATTATCGTTCTCCAGGTCTTTCAACAGGTTTTGTGCACTTTGCAGATTACCGTCACTCAAAAAAGCAATTTGTTTTGCCTTTTCGGGCGATACTCCCTGATTTAACAGGTAGGTTTCTACCACCTGATCTGGCAAGGCCGGCACTTTCACCAACTGCGTACGTGACAAAATGGTGCTGAGAATTTGTTCCTGATTTTGGGCTACCAGCAAAAACAAGGTTTTGTGCGGGGGTTCCTCAATGATTTTTAAAAGGGTATTGCCTTCTTTATCTAAATATTCAGGCAACCACATGATGAGGACTTTGTATTCGCCTTCAAATGGTTTTAAACTTAGTTTTTGTAAAATCTGATGGCATTCGGCAATATTGATATTCGCCTGCTTGTTTTCGGCATCCAAACTATTCCGCCAAGTCTCCAAACCGAGGTAAGGGTTTTCTAAAAACGCTTCACGCCATTCGGCGATAAAAGTTTGAGCCGTATCTTCCTTGTGTTTAGCAAAAAAGGGATAAGAAAAATGCAGGTCCGGATGAATGAGTTTCTGGTATTTGCGGCAGGAAGCACATTCGCCACAGCTATCCTGCGGGCCAGGGTTTTCACAAGAAATATATTGGGCATAGGCTACCGCCAAGGCCAAGCTACCCGAGCCTTCGGGACCCAGAAATAATTGTGCATGGCTGATTCTACCGGATTGAACGGTTTCAATCAGTCGGGCTTTGATCTGATCCTGTCCTACAATTTCTCGGAACTGCATGCTGCAAAATAAGGAAAATTGTGGGAGAATAAGCACCTTTGTAGATGGCCCGCATCCTCGCTTTCGATTATGGAACTAAACGTATAGGTATTGCCGTAACCGATCCGCTGCAAATTATCGCCACCGGTTTGGATACCATCCACCCGAAAGACATCATGAGCTTTTTAAAAAAGTATCTGGAACAGGAAAAGGTGGAATTGTTCGTAGTGGGCGAACCAAAGCAAATGGATGGCAGCCAGTCGCAATCGGAAGTACAGATCAAAACTTTTATCAAGCACTTAAATAAGGAGTTTCCGGAGATTCCGATAGAGCGGATGGACGAACGTTTCACCTCTAAAATGGCATCGGCCAGCATCGCCCAAAGCGGTTTGAAAAAATCGGATCGTGAAAATAAAGGGCGGATTGATACCGTTTCGGCAACCATCATTCTGCAATCTTACCTCGAGAAAAAATCGCATGGTTTTTAAGCGATTGAGCTGCCAAAAGGCTAATTTTCAAAATACTTAACTTTGTTGAATGGATTTATTGGCCTCAGGATTGAATGATTACCTCGAACAACTGGCAGAGCCTGAATCTGCATTGCTTCAAAAAATAAATCGCGAAACTCAGCTCCAGGTATTGATGCCTCGCATGCTTTCGGGGCATTATCAGGGCAGGGTTTTGAGTTTGCTGAGCAAATTGATGCAGCCGAAATGCATTCTTGAAATTGGCACCTTTACCGGTTATGCTACACTTTGTCTGGCTGAGGGTTTGAGTGGGGACGGAATTATTCACACCATCGATATCAACGAAGAGCTCGAAGACCGGGTGAGGACTTATTTCCAGGAATCGAACCATGGCGAACAGATCCATTACCACATTGGTGATGCAAAGGAGATCCTGCCTCAATTAGACATCCAACCTGATTTGGTTTTTATTGATGCCGACAAGAAAAACAACGCGGTGTATTATGATATGATTTTTGATTGGCTCCAACCGGGGGCGGTGATTTTGATCGACAATGTGCTGTGGAGTGGAAAAGTATTGAGCGAAGAAAAAGTAGATAAAGACACTTCATTGATCATGCAGCTGAATGAAAAAATAAAAGCAGATCCACGAGTAGAACAGGTGATGCTGCCCATCAGAGACGGTCTATGGGTCATTAGAAAAAAATAAATAGATGAAAAAAATCATTTTACTTGTGCTGTGTTTTTTTGGGTCTGTTGCTATCCGGGCACAGGTACAGGAGAATGATTATGTGAATAAATTCAAAGACCTGGCGATCAGGCAAATGAATCAGTTTGGAGTGCCGGCGAGTGTAATTTTGGGGGTGGCCATTCACGAATCGGCCAACGGAAAAAGTAAAATTGCCCGAAACCTGAATAACCATTTTGGAGTAAAAGGGAAAAACCAGGTAAAAACGATCCGATCGGCTTACAAAAGTTATGATTCGCCAGCTGATTCTTATGCAGATTTCATCCGGCTGTTGAAAGATAAACCTGGTTTCAGCAAATTGTTCGAAAAATACACCTCTTACAATCACCAAGCTTGGGTCAAAGGCATTCAAAGGGGCGGTTATGCTCAAAGCAGTACCTGGGCTTCACAGGTGTTGGGGATCATTCGAAAATATCGGCTTGATCAATACGATAACCGGCCGCTGATTTTGACCGATTCGCTGGTGAAGGATTCCGTAGCGGACCAAGAGATCAAGCCACAGCAAAGCAACAGAATTTATCGGGTGAAAAAAGGAGACACACTTTCTGGGATCGCGAAAAAATTAGGCTTGAGCGTAAAAACATTAATGAAGAAGAACAAACTGAAATCTACCCAAATAAAAACAGGTCAAAAACTCAGCTATTAACTCTTTATGAAGAACATCATTACCTATTTCTGCCTCCTACTCTTAGTTTTGAGTTCCTGTAAAACGAGGAAAAACACGGTTGTAAAAGCAAATTCAGCATCCAGCAAACCAAAATATACCGCCGAAAGTTATATTGATCGGTTCAAAGATATTGCCCGTGCCGAGATGAAAACCCATGGTATACCGGCAAGTATTAAATTGGCTCAGGCCCTGTTAGAATCGGGAAGCGGAAATAGCGATTTAGCCATGCAAGCAAATAATCATTTTGGAATTAAGTGTAATATCGGTTGGAAAGGCAAGAGCATTTTAAAAGATGATGATGAGAAAGATGAGTGTTTCAGGGTGTACGATCAAGCTGAGGACTCGTTTAAAGATCACTCGGAGTTTTTGAAAAAGAAGCGATATGAAGCACTGTTTAAGCTCGATAAAATGGACTATGTATCTTGGGCAAAGGGGCTTAAAGAAGCAGGATATGCCACCAATCCTAAATATCCGGACTTATTGATTGGTATAATTGAAAGGTATCAGTTGCAACGCTTCGACGAGAAAAATTATGCCTGGGATCGTGTGAGAAGAACCGATGAGCCCGAAGTTGTAAAGGAGGAAGTGCCGAATGAACCAACAAGTAAGTCTACGGCAGGGTTGAAAATCTACGAGGTAAAATCGGGAGATACCCTTTATTCCATTGCGGTCCGGTTCGGAATGAGTGTATTGGATTTGAAATCGATTAATTCGCTGCATCAAGAAACAGTTTACATCGGTCAGCTCCTGATCGTTTCGAAATGATCGTTAATTATTGTTAAAAAATGCAGCTGAAATATAAAAAATCAGGTAATTTACACCGAATTGAAAAAGCTGTTTATATATCTTTTATTGGTACTGAGTGCGGCTAAACTATACGCTCAGGAAAAAAATATCAGAGGTCTTGTTTTTGACTTCGACAGCAAAATCCGCCTCACCCGGGTTTACATTTACAATACACGGACCAACAACGGCTTTTACAACAATACCAAGGGGGAATTCAAGACCACCGCACAAAAAGGAGATATTTTAATTGCCAAATTAGAAGGCTTCAGGCCGGATACCACAAAGGTGGGCGAAGAAAATGATCTGGTTTTTTTCCTAAAAAGAAACAGTATACGATTGAAAGAAGTGGTCATCAAAGACACCTTAAATTCTCCCGCCAAACAATTGATGGAGATCCGGGAAAACTACAGCAGTATTTATCGAAAAGGAAACGTTTCAGATATCTTCACTTTTGGTGGGGGTGGCGCTGGCTTGAGTATCGATGCTTTGTATAACGCATTTAGCAGAGAAGGTAAAAACGCACGAAAGCTACAAAAGATCATTGATCGGGATTATAAAGAAATGGTAATCAATTACCGATATACTCCTTTGTTGGTCCAGCAAGCTACGGGTTTAAGTGGCTTAAAGCTTAAAGATTTTATGCAGCAGTACCGGCCATCTTATACTTTTATATTAGAGTCCAATGATTATGAATTATTGAGATTCATTCAGGCTTGTCATCAGCAATATTTAAAAAATCCGGCAGCATACCGTTTACCACCCTTAAAATAAAAACTAGGCCCTGTTCTTTTTTCTCAACTGCAGATAATCCAGAAAATACAGTAGTTTAACCGACAAAGTATTGTTTTGAGGAGCATTGAATGTTTGGTTCATGTTTTTTAAATACCCTGGTTTTACTTGCGGTTCATTCAGAAATGCTGCATCCTTCCAGGTGAGACTCAACTCGCTACCGGGAGCAAATTGCCAGGTATAAACCATGTCGATATTAAAAAAATTGAGATTCAAGTTCTTGTCAGTTCCATCATACTGATTATTGACAGATAGCTGCCCATCATCCAGCAAAGTGTAAAAATCCTTGTTTCTTCGGTCAGACCAATAGTGACGGGCTACAAAGGTGAGCCCCATTTTGTTGTTAAACGTGTATTTGGAATCAAAAGATAATTCTACCGTATGCCGATCGTAAGTAGAGAAAATGGATTCATTGGTAGTTTCCAGATAATCTAAAAATCCGACATAATTAAAGCGGGGCTCTACACCTAAATCTAATCCAAATGCCAATTTATTGTTTACCCTATAATTATGGTAAAACCCATAGCCATAGCCTTTACCATTCATTTGCTCCAATGCCCTTATTGATAAATAAGCACCCGTAGAATATTTTTTTGAACGATTGGTATTGAAACCAAAGCGCAAGGCAGTATTAGGCAGTGTTTTAAAGACTTTTCCTTCTTGTCGGGGTTCAAAAAAATCGTTGCCAGAAAATTCAGTGTTGAGATTAATATTGGCCGACCAGAAATTCTTGAACTGCACCCAGCTGCCCAATTCCACTCCAGATGACTGATACGTATTGGGTGAATACCTCAAATTATAGTTTAAACTAAACCAATTCTGAATCTGATTGTACCACTTGCCTGGTTTAAATAAATTGTATTGCAAACTCAGCCCATTTTCAATGATATTGTTGATGAACATAATTCCGAGATCGTTGGCATCAAATCGCTGGTCGATCATGTTCTGTCTAAGACTCCAGTTAAACGAACCACTCTGTTTCCCAAAATCAAGATTATAACTATATCCAGTAGCCGCCTCTATTTCCGGGTCATTTAAATAACTGATTTTTCCGGCGCCTCTGATGAAGTATTGGTTCTTTTTATCATTCAGATTGAATACAAAGGCACTCACATTGGCATCATAGGTTTCACCACTACGAATTACATTGGTGTTGATAAAGCTGACAGATGAGTTGTTCTTCAGCGATTGATCTAACACCAGGATATTATAATTAGACAAGGGTTGCGTTTCTACTAATCGCTGCTCTCCCAGGTCGTTCTCAATAGTAGCAAACATGCGTTTGGTAATGGCATTAAAAACCCCAATGCCTAAACCCTTGGCGGTTCTTCCTGAAATTTTGGTGGCATTTAACAAGCGGCTTTCTGTCGGATTTTGTATGATCCGTTCGTTACTCTGTAATTCACTCGCTGGCCTGTAAAAATTGATCGGCCTAGATCCTACTCTTCTCGAATAGAAAAGGTCACCCTTGCTGAATAACTCTGTGCCCTCTGTAAAGAATTGCCTGTTTTCATCAAACCGGACCTCGAAAGGTGTCAGGTTTAACACTTGTCTATCTGACTGAACTTGTCCAAAATCGGGAACCAGTGTCATATCTAAAGTAAAACTCTGATTGATCCCATACTTTACATCCATACCGCCGTTCATCGAACCCGAAGTATTAGAAATACCCGCCTGATTGAGTGGATAATGATTCACATAACTGGAAACGTAAGGTGAAAATGACAGGCGAATAGGTGATTTGATATTCTGGAGATGCTCGAGCTCTCCTTCTTGATTGATAAAGCCGTTCACTTTCGGGTCGATTGGGCTCCAAAAAAACTGCTGATTCTCATTCTGGCGTCTTCTGGTAAAATTCAATCCCCAAGTTTGTATTTCTTTGCTTGAAAATCGAAGGGCAGAATAAGGTATCTTCAGCTCAGCGGTCCAGCCCTGTTCATCAATTTTTACATTACTTTCCCAAACCGCATTCCAGCTCGGATCCTCATTACCCGACTGGGAGTACCTGGCATCAAACTGTGAGCCGGCAGCAGTCACATAAAAACCGCTGGCATTAATTCGGTCTAAATAAGTATCGAAGGCAATACCAAAAAAATCTGCGTTGCCAACGCGGTCGCGGGGGGCTATTTCTCTGGCTATGCTATCCGGATTGGTTTCATACATGCGGGCAGCTACATAAACAGCCACATCATCATATAAAATTCGGACCACCGTTTGCTGATCTGCTTTTTCTGAACGGCCCGGTGTGGGTCTAAATTCTACCAAGCCGCTTAATGTTTCTGCCTTTTCCCAAACTGCATCATTTAAATTTCCATCTATTTTAGGCGCCCGATCCGTTCTTACTGCTTTCGTTTTTTTAACGCTTTGAGCACAAACGCTGGTGAATAGAATCACCCAAAATAACAGAGTTAAATAATATTTCATGAGATTAATTATTAGTTATAAGACGGCGATTTTTCAGAAATGTTGCATACGTTTTGTAATATTATTGTGGTACAGGGCAAAAACATTTTGCCGGCGTATTTTAAGATCCTTTTAATAGATAAATGATACCTTTGTAGGCATTTCTACTGCAGTTTAGACGATTACTAACATGTTTCAGAATTTACAAGACAAACTCGACAGAGCCTTTAAAGTACTTAAGGGACAAGGGACCATCACCGAAATCAACGTGGCCGAAACCATGAAGGAAATTCGGAAAGCCTTACTCGATGCCGACGTCAACTATAAAACCGCCAAAACTTTTACCGACGAGGTGAAGGAGAAAGCCTTGGGGCAGAATGTATTGACGGCGATTTCTCCGGGACAGTTGCTCACTAAAATTATGAACGATGAGCTCACCCGACTAATGGGGGGTGAAGCAGCAGATCTGAATTTAACGAGTAATCCGACAGTAATTCTGATAGCCGGATTGAACGGTGCTGGTAAAACAACTTTTTCAGCCAAATTGGCCAACTTCTTAAAAACCCAAAAAGGCAAAAAACCTTTATTAGTTGCTGGTGATATTTATCGCCCCGCTGCCATCGACCAATTAGAAGTATTGGGTGAGCAGACTGGAGTTGCAGTTTTTACCGATCGGGGTTCTGAAGATCCCATCGGTATTGCCGTGGCGGGTATTGCTGAAGCAAAAAAGAATGGGAATAATGTAGTGATCGTCGATACCGCGGGTCGTTTGGCGGTAGATGAAGAAATGATGAATGAGATCGCTGCAGTGAAATCGGCGACACAACCTCATGAAATTTTATTTGTGGTGGATGCAATGACCGGTCAGGATGCGGTGAACACTGCCAAAGCTTTTAACGACCGGCTCGATTTTACCGGAGTGGTGCTCACCAAATTGGATGGCGACACTCGTGGCGGAGCGGCCCTTTCCATCAAGTCGGTAGTCAATAAACCCATCAAATTTATTGGTACCGGTGAAAAAATGGAGGCCTTGGATGTATTTTATCCAGACCGGATGGCTTCCCGTATTTTGGGAATGGGCGACGTGGTTTCGTTGGTAGAACGTGCCCAAATGCAGTTTGATGAAAAAGAAGCCGCTGAACTTCAGAAGAAAATCAGAAAAAATAAATTCGACTTCAACGATTTCCTCAATCAAATACAGCAGATCAAAAAAATGGGGAACATGAAAGATTTAATGGGGATGATACCGGGTGTGGGTAAAGCCATCAAAGACGTGGAGATTGACGACAATGCCTTTAAACCGGTAGAAGCCATCATCCGTTCCATGACACCATTTGAACGCGAAAATCCGGATGCGATCAGTACCAGCCGACGCACCCGAATTGCAAAAGGCTCGGGTACCAACATCACGGAAGTAAACAAACTGATCAAACAGTTTGAAGACATGCGAAAAGTGATGAAGCAATTCTCAAACCCTGCTGCGGCAGCAAAAATGATGCGTGGTATGCCTCAAATGCCGCTCGGCAAGAGATAAGCTTTGCTAACACAATAAAACCTCAACCATATCTGTTTTATACTGATATGGTTTTTTTATGCTCGTAAAAACCTTTAGTAGTGCTGTCTTCGGCATCCAGGCCATCGGTATTACCATTGAGGTGAACATCAGCCCCGGCACCAAATATTATGTGGTTGGCCTGCCCGATAATGCCGTAAAAGAAAGTCTGCACCGCGTAGAAAGTGCCATTCAAAGTTCGGGTTTCCGTATGCCGCGGCAAAAAATTGTGGTCAATTTGGCTCCAGCCGATATCCGAAAAGAAGGTTCTGCATACGACTTAGCCATTGCCATTGGTATCCTGGCAGCATCTGGACAAATTAATGCTGACTTACTGGAAGATTACTTAATTCTGGGTGAGCTTTCGCTCGATGGCGGATTGAAAGGCATCAAAGGGGCACTCCCCATCGCCATACAAGGACGTGAGGAAAAATTCAGAGGGATGTTCATTCCCATACAAAATGTAAGAGAGGCAGCCATTGTGGCCGACTTGGAGGTTTACGGAATCGATCAACTTAAAATACTTGCCGATTTCTTCAATGGTACCTTCAAACCTGAAAGAACTTTGATCAATACCCGCGAAGAATTCTTGAGAAGTAGTAATGCCTATGAAAATGATTTTTCGGATGTAAAAGGACAAGAAAACATTAAAAGAGCATTAGAGATTGCGGCAGCCGGCGGGCACAATGCCATCCTCATCGGTCCGCCCGGGGCCGGAAAAACGATGCTGGCTAAACGCCTGCCGACTATTTTACCACCACTCAGCCTGTATGAAGCATTGGAAACGACTAAAATTCATTCGGTAGCAGGAAAGCTCGCTGCCGCTGATGCACTCATGACCACCCGTCCCTTTCGTTCGCCGCATCATACGGTAAGTGATGTGGCATTGGTGGGCGGAGGGATCCATCCGCAACCAGGAGAAATTTCGTTGGCACATAACGGTGTGTTGTTTCTTGATGAATTACCCGAGTTTAAAAGAACGGTACTCGAGGTCATGCGCCAGCCCTTGGAAGAAAGAAGAGTCACCATTTCCAGAGCTAAATTTTCTGTCGATTATCCAGCTAGTTTCATGCTGGTGGCCTCCATGAACCCTTGTCCCTGTGGATTTTACAATCATCCTGAAAAGGAATGTATTTGTGGCCCCGGAGTGGTGCAGAAATACCTGAGCCGGGTTTCTGGTCCGCTTTTAGATCGCATCGACCTACATGTAGAAGTAACTCCAGTAAATTTTAGCGAACTGGCATCGGAAAGGCAAAGCGAGAGCAGTAAACACATCAGGGAGCGAGTAATGGGGGCAAGAGCTCTGCAAGAAGAGCGATTTAAAACAAAACCAACAGTGTATTGCAATGCCCAAATGAGCCCACAAACTGTACGGCTCATTTGTAAGATCGATACCGCCGGTCAAAACCTGCTGAAACAAGCCATGGAAAAACTGGGTTTGTCTGCCCGGGCTTACGACCGCATTTTAAAGGTTGCCCGAACGATTGCCGACCTGGCTCAGAGTGAAAGCATTCAAATTGAACATTTGGCAGAAGCCATCCATTACCGCAGCCTCGATCGGGAAGGTTGGGCGGGTTAAATAAGCTCTTGCTCAAAAAGCCAAATGAATCGTAAATTCACTGCATGAAAAAATCGATTCTCTTCCTGCTTTTAGCAACTGCCGTGGTTGCCTGTGATGCCCAAACTAAAAAGTCTGCGGCAGGTATTCAAAAAGTAAATCTCAATCCGCCGAAAGGCAAAGCCATTGCAGCATTTGCCGAAGGTTGTTTTTGGTGTTCGGAGAAAATATTTGAATCGATCAATGGGATTGATTCGGTAGTAGCAGGTTATGCCGGAGGAAACAAGGCCTATCCAACCTACGAAGAGGTAAGTTCTGAGACTACGGGGCATGCCGAATCGGTATTGGTTTATTATCAGCCGCAAAAAATAAGCTATCGCGAATTGTTGAAGATATTTTTCACGTCACACGATCCTACCACCAAAGATCAACAAGGACCGGATGTGGGTTCTTCTTACCGAAGTGTGATTTTTTATCGCAACGCAGAAGAAAAACAGAGAGCAGAACTGGCCATCAAAGAATTAAGCAGAACCGGTCAGTTCAGAAAACCGATTGTAACTGAGCTGAAAGACTTAAAAGAGTTTTGGAGAGCGGAAGAATACCATCAGGATTTCGCAAAGAAGAACCCTAATCAATCGTACATCAGAAATGTATCCAACCCAAGGTACGAGCAATTCAAAAAGAATTATAAATCAATTCAAAAGAAATAAACAAGCTGATTGCTCATAAAAGGGGGAGGATAAATGATCTGGCTATAAAAATGTAGTTTTGCATCGCATGGATCATTCAGTACATACCCTCCCGAACGGTATTCGAATTTTATTAAAACCACACCCTTCGGCTATTGCCCATGCTTGTATTTTAATCAATTCGGGTTCGAGGGATGAGGAAAATGGGAAAGACGGCTTAGCACACCTGATTGAACATCTTTTGTTCAAGAAGACAGAAAAAAGAAATACCACCCAAATTTTAAACTGGCTGGAACTGATTGGAGCTGACCTAAATGCCTATACCACCAAAGAATATACTTGCATTCATGCTTCATTTTTAAACCAATATCTGGAGCGTTCGCTCGATTTGTTCGAGGATCTTGTTTTTCATTCCTTATTTCCGGAAGAAGAAATACAAAAAGAAAAAGAAGTGATTTTGGATGAAATTGCCTCCTATTTGGACCAACCAGAAGAAGCCATTCAAGATGATTTTGAGGGTTTTTTGTTTGAAGATCATGCTCTGGGGAGGAATATTTTGGGGACTCCGGAAAGTGTAGCGAGTTTAAGTAGAAAAAATATCCTTGATTTTATTGGCTCAAACTACCGGACCGATGAAATGGTGGTCGGTATTATTGGCCAGTATGACTTCAACAAGATCATTAAGCTTTGCGAAAAGATCTTTGGAGACATCCCGGCAAGCAAACCAAGAAAAAATCGAAATAAACCAGGCCATTATCAACCAAAAATTCAAAGAGAACGTAAATCCATCCATCAGAGCCATGCCGTAATGGGAAATAGAGCTTACAGCATTCACCATGCTGATAGAGAGGGGCTTTTATTGGTAAATAATTTACTGGGCGGCATGGGCATGAGTTCGCGATTAAACCTGGAGATCAGAGAAAAACATGGCATTGCATACACCATCGAGTCGAGCTTTATTCCATTGAGCGATACCGGAATGTTTTCTATTTACATGGGTACCGATGCTGAAAAAATGGACAAAGCACTCCGCTTGGTTCACAAAGAATTGAAAAAACTGAGGGAGGTAAAAATGGGGGCTTTGCAGCTGCAGCGTGCCAAACAAAAATTCATCGGACAGATCGCCTTGGCTGAAGAAAACTACCTGAATTTAATCATTTCTCTTTCCAAAAGCCTGCTCGACTATGGCAGTATCGATCCCTTAGAAGTCTTGTTCGAAAAGATCAACCGGGTAAGCGAAGCACAAATCTTGAGCATTGCCAATGAGATTTTTGATCCCAAAGAATTAAGCGTCTTGGTGTTTGAACCAGCCGGCAACTAGCTCCAAAATCGTATGTTTGTAAAATGAAATTGCCAATTGTTGCCTACGGTGATCCGGTATTGAAAAAAGTTGCTGCTGAAATCGGTCCAGATTATCCGGAAATCAATGCACTCATCGACGATATGTTCGAAACCATGTACCATGCACAAGGAGTTGGCTTGGCAGCACCTCAGATAGGTTTATCCATTCGCTTGTTTGTAATTGATGCTTCGCCCTTTGAAGAAGACGATGCCCAATTGAAAGACTTTAAGAAGGTGTTCATCAATGCGGTCATAACCGAAGAGAATGGAGAAAAATGGGCATTCAATGAAGGCTGTTTAAGTATTCCGGATATCCGTGAAGATGTGAGCAGATCGGAAAAACTCACCATTAAATACCAGGATGAAAACTGGACTTGGCACGAAGAAAGCTATCATGGTTTGGCAGCCCGTGTTATTCAACATGAATACGATCACATTGAGGGAAAACTGCTAACCGATAGACTGAGTCCGCTGCGTAAGGCCATGCTTAAAAACAGGCTGGAAGCAATTAGTAAAGGATTGGTGAAGGTAGATTACAAAATGAAGTTCCCTGCTCAACGCAAAAAGCGCTGATCAATTCTTCTTCTTATCGCCCTGCATGATCTGCTGAATAAAGGCACCCCATGCAAATGGATTGAGCAGCGGATTGGCATAACGCTGATTAAAGTTACGATTCATCATGTTGATGTGACTGTTCCTAAAATTCATGGACTGTAACTCCTGCCCATCTCGCGGCAGCGTTTGCGCCAAACTCACAATGCTTGAATTGGAGACATTTTTTTTAGCAATGGCGAGGTCATCATCCGCAATTTTCATGGTTAAGAACTCTTTTTTGAATTCATCCTCACTGGCCCAAGGATAAACCCTCACCATCGGTAAACTCACAATTTCTTGTCTCATTTTCACCAAAACGGTGTATTTATCATCCGGAAGATTTTTTGGAATGGTAAGTGACTGTTTGCCAAAACCTACTGCACTAAAACTCAAGGTATCGCCTTCGTGAGCTACAAAAGAGAAATACCCTTTATAATTGGCTACATAAGCCGATTTTTTATCAACCGTTTCATTGGTAATGGTTACATAGGGTACCACGATGTTGCTATCGCGATGAACGATGATCCCGGAAAACTGTACCAACTTGCCCAGTGGTTTTTGAGCAAAAGCCGCCGAACAGATCAGCAAGAGTAATATGGTTAACCGAATTTTCATCAAATCGAAAGTAAGTAAAAATGAACCCTTGGTGTGTTAAATATTGTTAATTGAAACAATTCGGCATCACCGCATTCGGATCATTCATGTCGGTCAAATTAATGGCCTCCACGCCGGTAATTTCCGGAACTGCCTTTTTAATGGCTTCCTCAATCCCCGCTTTTAAGGTCATGATACTCATCGGACACGATCCGCAAGATCCCAACAGTTTCAATTTTACAATATATTCCGGGGTGATCTCCTCAATAGAAACATTGCCGCCATCTGCTTCCAGATAAGGCCTAATGGTGTCTAATGCGGTTTCAACCCTTTGTAATAATTCCATATATAAAGGTACTAATTTTTAAGTTTTTGGTTTTCAGCATTGTTGATGGCCACCTGTTGTGCTACATGCTGTGCTAATTCAACAAATGCAAGCGACATGGGGTTTTCTGATTCCAAAATAACCGGTTTTCCGGCATCTCCAGCCTCACTGATGCTTTTCACCAACGGAATTTCACCCAAAAACGGCAAACCAAATTCCTGCGCCAATTGTTGGCCGCCACCCGTTCCAAAAATATAATATTTGTTCTGTGGTAGTTCTGCAGGGGTAAAATAGGCCATATTTTCTACTACTCCCAAAACCGGTACGTTGATGGCGTTCATCATGAACATCCCTATTCCTTTACGGGCATCGGCCAGCGCTACTTGTTGAGGAGTAGTTACAATAACCGCCCCGGCAATTGGATAAGTTTGAGTTAGGGTGATGTGAATATCTCCCGTTCCGGGTGGTAAATCTACCACCAGATAATCTAATTCACCCCAGTTGGCATCATTGAATAACTGTTTGACTGCGGTAGAAACCATGGGTCCACGCCAAGGCACCGGCTGGTTGGGATCGGTAAAAAAGCCAATGGAAAGGAGTTTGATACCAAATTTAGTGATGGGTTCTATCTGAGTTTGTCCGTTAGCCAATTCGGTAGCTTTTGGACGGGCACCTTCTAAACCGAACATAATGGGAATAGAAGGACCATAAATATCTGCATCTATTAAACCCACACTGGCTCCGGTTTGTGCCAAGCCTAAGGCCAGGTTTACGGCAACCGTAGATTTTCCTACACCGCCCTTGCCGCTGGCTACCGCGATGATATTTTTCACGTTAGGCAAGGGCTGATTCGCTTGAGTGGTAACCCTGGAAGTCATATTGATTTCCACCTCCAGCTCCTTGCTTACAAAATGAGCAATGGCATTGCGGCAGGCATTTTCAATCATCGATTTTAAAGGACAGGCCGGGGTAGTTAGGACCACCGAAAAGCTGAGTTTATTCCCATCTATCTGAATATCCTCAATCATGTTCAAAGTAACCAGATCCTTTTTTAAATCTGGATCATCTACATGACTAAGGGCTTTTAAAATCTGTTCCTTGCTGATCATTGGGTGTGCTGTCTAATATTATCAAAAATACCATTCTGTTGGGGCTTCGCGTTTTTTTATGCGGCTTTTTACAGATATTTGACGGGGAAAAGAGAATTATCCATCGCCATCATGCTGCAAAAAATTCGTCAATACTATCAGCAACATCGGGAACGCATTCAATGGTATGCACGAAAAATAGCCTGGGTAGCACTTTTTATCGCCCTGCTGTCTTTAGTAACGGGTGTAATCGTTTATAGCCAGCGAGAAGTCATCTTACAAAGTGTTATCAAAAAAGCGATTGGTAAAGCCAAGAACGATTATCGGGTTGATTTAAAAATTGAGCAAGCCCGTTTCTCAGGATTTAGAACTCTTGCTATCGCACGCATCAGCGCAATTCCAGAAAATCGCGATAGCCTCTTATTGATCGAAAAAATGGAGGTCAGCGTACAGATCTTCCCTCTTTTCTTGGGGAAAGTAAAGCTGGCAGAATTGAATATGGAGCGTGGTTTCCTTCAATTGGTCAAAAAAGACAGTCTGAGGAATTATGACTTCCTGTTCCGAAAGAAACAGAATACCGGACAAAAAAATCAACTGGATTTGGCGAGCTTGGGGAACAGGTTATTAAATACCGTGTTCTACAAAATTCCGGAAGACCTGGATGTGAAAAACTTCGACTTGAGATGGGTGGAAGATACCACCCGCCTGAATTTTGAGTTGAAAAAGGTATTAATTGATGATGGAGAAGTCTCTTCCACCATTTTGGTGAACCAAAATGAGGCTACCTGGCATGTGGATGGAGAAGTGGAGCCCGATGACCGGCAATTAGATTTGGAAATTTATGCAGAGCAGGGAAAGGTTGAATTGCCTTACTTGGAGAAAAAATGGGGACTTAAACTGCATTTCGATCGATTGAGTACCCGGATGGAGGATGTGAGCTATTTCGCCGGTAAATTAAAGATCAATGGTTATTGGTCGGCTAAAAATTTACTGATCAAACATCCAAAAATAGCCGCCAAAGAGGTGCTGGTGCCCGATGCCTATTTGGATGCCCGAATGGTGATTGGAGAAAATTACATGGAATTGGATGAAGCTTCGGTGATCCACCTGAAGGAAATTGAAATGAATCCCTATCTGCGTTATACCCTGAAGCCGCATAAAATTTATGAATTGGGTTTACATACCGATGAGCTGCCCGCACAGGCTGTTTTTAACTCTTTTCCTACGGGTCTATTCGAAACACTTGAAGGCATCCGGGTGGAAGGAAAACTGCAATATGATTTGGATTTTTACCTGGATGAAACCCAACCAGATGAAGTAAAATTTAGCTCTGAACTGCGTAAGGAAGATTTCAAGATCCTGAAGTTCGGAAAGACGAATCTCAGCAAGATCAATAACGATTTTATTTACACACCTTACGAATATGGAAAACCGATGCGTGATCTGCTAATTGGAAGTACCAATCCAAACTTTGTACCGCTTGATCAAATCTCTCCCTTCTTAAAGAACGCGGTCCTTACAGCAGAGGACCCTTCGTTTTTTGGTCACCGAGGTTTTGTGGAAGAAGCCATTCGGAAATCAATCGCTACCAATTTCAAACGCAAAGCATTCAAAAGAGGCGCCAGTACCATTTCCATGCAGCTGGTTAAAAATGTGTACCTCAGCCGGCAAAAAACCCTGGCACGTAAAATAGAGGAAATGCTGATTGTATGGCTGATTGAGAACAACCGACTATCTTCCAAAAACCGAATGTTCGAAGTTTATCTCAATTTAATTGAATGGGGACCCAATGTGTACGGTATTGCTGAAGCAGCCCGCCATTATTTCGACAAACATCCCTCCGAACTAAATCTGGGAGAGTGTATTTATTTAGCAAGTATTGTTCCCCGGCCAAAATCATCGCTTTACTTTTTTGAATATCAGGGCAATTTGAGAGGCAGCATGCTGGCTTATTTTAACAGCATTGGTGGATTGATGGCTCGTCGCGGATTGGCTCCGGCCGACAGTACCGGCTATGGTTTTTATGATGTTCGATTAAAAGAGGGTTTAAGGTATTTGCTTGCCAGACCGGATTCGCTGATGCTCGACAGCCTGATGGAAGGAAACAATTCGGATCTTGGAGACCTTTGGATGGAGCCACTCATCAAAAAAAGCAAGGCAGACAGCGTAGCGCTACATCAGCCTAAAAAAATCAAATTCATTCCTTAATGACGACGATAAAAATCGACGATAAATCATTCGAACCCTATCTGCTGTATTTCCAAATTGAAGCACGGGTGGCAGCAATTGCTCAGCAAATCAAAATCGATTATAAAGACAGGCAACCCATTTTCTTAGGAGTGTTGAGCGGGAGTTTCTTTTTTATGGCCGATTTAGTGAAGCAAACAGCGCTCGATGCAGAAATTAATTTTGTAAAACTGGCCTCTTACGAAGGAGCAAAAAGTAGTGGGAAAATGGAAGTACAACTCGGCATCCATACCGATTTAAAGAATCGCGATGTGATTATTGTGGAAGATATTGTAGATACCGGACACACTTTGCAATACTTGTTAGATCTGATCCGTAAGGAAAAACCCGCTTCGGTACGAGTTTGCAGCTTGCTTTACAAACCGGCAGCCTGTCAGATTCAATTCGATGAACTGCAAAATGTCGGGTTTGAGATACCGAATGAATTTGTGTTGGGATACGGCCTCGATTACAATGGTAAAGGAAGAAACCTCCGCGATATTTACCGGTTAGCGGTCATTTAGGATTTTTTTAGCAATTTTGTAGGCTGTATGACTAAGATGACACTCCACAAAGAAGGCACCACTACCATTGCCTTGACCATTCTTTTTATTTTTCTGCTCAATGCATTGGTACAATTTTTCTTACCCGAATACACCTGGCTGCGTTGGCTTGTTTACCTGCTCTCGGCCGGATTATTTTACATCGTAATCCAGTTTTTCCGGAATCCCATTTTTGAAACCGTTAAAGGGGAAAACTTGGTGATCTGCCCTGCTGATGGGAAGATAGTGGTAATTGAAGAAACAGAGGAAACAGAGTTCTTAAAAGACAAGCGCATACAAATTTCCGTATTCATGTCGCCATTTAATGTGCATGTGAACCGTAATCCCATTGGCGGATTGGTGAAATATTTTAAATATCATCCAGGCAAGTACCTGGTGGCGTGGGATCCGAAATCATCTACCGAAAATGAAAGAACAACGGTAGTAGTAGAAAATAAAGCCGGCATTCCGGTACTGTTTCGTCAAATTGCTGGCGCACTGGCCCGCCGGATTGTATGGTACCTGAAAGAAGAGGATACTGTAAAACAAAGCGAAGAGTTCGGTTTTATCAAATTTGGGTCGAGGGTGGATGTTTTCTTACCTTTGGGTACCGAAATAAAAGTACAACTCGGCGATGTTGTGAAAGGTGGAAAAACCATACTAGCAGAATTAAAAACCAAAAAATAATCATCATCATGAAAAAAGTATTATTCGTATTGGCATTTGTTGCCTCAATTGCAACTGTAAGCGCTCAAACTCAGGAGCCTGCTCAAGAACCAAAAAAAGAAGCTTGTTGCAAAAAAATGGCCGAGCGTAAAGAGGGTTCTAAAATGAAATGTGGTAAAGATTGCGCTATGCCTTGCTGCAAGAAAAAAGCAAAGAAATCGGCATAAGCTGATGTCAATGATAACAAAGCCTGCTGAAATTCAGCGGGCTTTGTTTTAGGTATTCAATCCAAATTGATTACTTTTATATGAACATATCGGGTGCCGAATAAAATACTTTATGCGCTCAGGCACCGTTCTATAATTAAGTTGTTTAAGTAAAATCAAAATAAAAAATGAAAAGAACCATTTTAGTATTCGCTTTGGCTGCATCTGTATTGGCAGTGACTGCACAAACTCAGGAACCCAAAAAAGAGGTAAAAAAAGAAGCCTGCTGCAAAAAAGAAGGTGAAAAAGCTGGCTGTGAAAAAGATGCTAAAAAAGCATGCTGCCAGAAAAAAATGGCCGATGCTAAAAAGAAAAAAGCATAGGCTAACGATAAGCAAATCTTTTAAAACCCTGCCGAAATCACCCGGTAGGGTTTTTTTGTTTGAAACATATTGCTGTTAGGGTTGTTTAGAAGTTAAAAATCTATATAACTATGAAAACGCAATATCAAAACCGGAACACCTTCACCCTTTCACTTCTATTTTTCACTTTATTAAATTTTTACGGCTGTAAAACGGATCCCAGTAAACCCGAGCCAGCTCCACCTGATCCGAATAATCCCGTATTAAACTTAGCCACCGTAAGTACCGGAGTGGTTAAAAGCATTACCTCCGAAAGTGCTCAAGTTGATCTGGAAATCATCGACAATGGTGGGAGTACTGTAACTGAGAGTGGTGTGTGCTGGAGCAGAAGCAATGCCAACCCAACGCTTGAAACCGCTCATAAAAGTGTGGATGGTAAACCGACAGGGAGCTCAACAGCCACTTTAACCGATCTTAACCCTCTGGATAGATACTTTGCTAGGGCTTACGCCACCAACAGCAAAGGAACCGCCTACGGGGAAGTAAAACAATTCCAAACTGAAATGGGTAGCGTTACTGACATTTCAGGGAACACCTACCACACCATCACCATTGGAAAACAGGTTTGGATGAAGGAAAATTTAAAAACGGTTTTATTTAGAAATGGACAAGAGATTCCATTAAAAGAAGACAATGGGATTTGGAGAAGTATTTTATTTCCCGCTTATTGCTGGTATAATAATGAGGAAACGAATAAAGATTTGTATGGAGCGCTATATAATTGGTATACCGTTAACAGTCCAAACCAATTGGCACCCGAGGGTTGGAGAGTTCCCTCTCAAGCCGATTTTGAAGAGTTGAAGACATTTGCAGGTTTAGGCGTTGGAGGTAAATTAAAATCAATTAATTTGTGGGAAATCCCCAATACCGATGCTACAAACCAGTTTGGATTTAGCGCCAACCCCGCGGGTACTCGTGATGCTTTTTCAGGTTCTTTTGCTTATTTATACAAAAACGCCGAATTTTGGACGACATCTAAAAGAAACGATGAACCAATCCTATTTACCCTTTACCACAATAGTAATTCATTCGTATGGACGAGCACCGATAGGTTAAAAAAAGGCGCATCTGTTCGCTGCCTTCGCGAAATACCAGCAAAAGATTAAGCTAAAAAGGTCCCGAAATTCGGGACCTTTTTGATTTACACCAGTTGCTTTAGAGCTATTTCAAAAGCCCGTTCTGATAGTCTTGTTTTATCAGATGATAACTGATGCGTTTTCTGCAATGCATTCTTAATGATTTGAGAAGCATCGTTAAAGATGGCCGCATCACTCATTTCCACATTCTTACCCATAAGGTAGGCAAAAACACGGGCCATGCCGCAATTAGAAATAAAATCGGGGATGACCGCTACTTGCTGATCGGCATATTCCATGGTCGGACCAAAAAAGATCTCCGGATCGGCAAAAGGCACATTGGCGCCGCAAGCAATTACTTCTAAACCAGTAGTCGCCATTTGTTGTACCTGCTCACGACTCACCAAACGAGAAGCGGCAGCAGGAACAAAAATTTCAGCACCCGCTTGCCAGATTTGTTGGTTGATTTGCTCAAAAGGAATCAGATTGTCTGCTACGAGCGTATTTCCTTCCCGATTTAAGAATAAAGCACGAATTTCTTCAAAACTAAAGCCATCTGTGTTTAATAATCCTCCAACACGATCAATGATCCCTACTACTTTTACACCTTGCTGAGCCAAGTAAAAAGCAGCGGCAGCACCAACATTTCCCCAACCTTGTATAATGGCTTTCTTGCCCTTGATATCTCCACCATAAATCGCATAAAAATGCCTGATCGATTCTGAAACACCATAGCCGGTGATCATATCGGCCACCACATATTTTCTTTTAACATCGGGTGTAAAAGAAGCATCTTCCAATACCTTCGATACACCATAACGTAACTGACCGATTTGGTGGATTCGCTCATTTTCACGAGCTGCGTAGTGTCCATTGATCACCCCCTCTTGCGGATGCCACAAACCATAATTCTCCGTAATTGGGATTACCTCATGAATCTCATCTACATTTAAATCACCACCGGTACCGTAATAGTTTTTAAGCAATGGAA
>JGI25921J50272_10000147_pt1 | contig 22423 bp, 17 predicted proteins | sample LauGreSu1BDMLBSD_2_FD_50272 | JGI IMG/M metagenome (IMG submission 50272) | reverse complement strand
AGCCAAGGCAACACCTGCGAAAGCAGCTCCAGCGAAGGCCGCTCCTGCAAAAGCAGCTCCAGCGAAGGCCGCACCTGCGAAAGCAGCACCAGCCAAGGCAGCTCCTGCAAAAGCAGCACCAGCGAAGGCAGCTCCTGCGAAGGCAGCTCCTGCAAAAGCAGCACCAGCAAAGGCAGCTCCTGCAAAACCTGCAGCTAAAGTCCCTGGGAAAAAAGTTCCTACTATTTCTCCAGAAGTAAGGTTTGCTGAAACCAGCAAAGCACCAGCCAGCCCTGCTGAAGTACGCAAGGCACTCAGGGCCAAGGAAGCCAAAAAAGAAACCAAGGCTGTTGCCATGCCCAAAATCAATTCGAAATCTTCTCGAAAATATGAGCCAGAGTTTACCAAATCTGTGCTTGATTCAAAAGAAGTGGTTGCTCCGATGGCCCCCACACAACGTTATTCAGATGCTGAGCTTGGTGAATTCCGTGAGCTCGTGCAAAACAAGCTCAATGCTGCAAAACAAGAACTCAATTACTTGAATGGTTTGATTACCAGAAAGGATTCTATGAGTGGTGGAGATTCAGACAACCGCTACATGACCATGGAAGACGGAAGCCTCAGCATGGAACGTGAGCAACTCAGCCAGATGGCCAGCAGGCAAATCGACTTTATCGAAAAGCTTGAAAAAGCAATGATGAGGATTGAGAACAAAACCTATGGCATTTGCAGGGTTACGGGGAAGTTGATCGACAGGGCCAGGTTAAGAGCAGTTCCGCATGCAACCCTTAGCATGGAAGCCAAGACCAACATGAACAAGCCGGGAAATTCCTCCAATCAGTAAAGTTCGGGTGAGTGGATCAATGCATTTGTTGCATCGATACCAATTTGCTGTAGATTCCCTTTGATTGAATCAGTTCATCGTGTTTGCCCCTTTCGGCAATTGTACCTTCATGCAATACAATGATCTCATCTGCATGCCTGATGGTTGAGAGCCTGTGTGCAATGATGATGCTGGTCCGGTCTTTCATCAGGTTATTGATGGCATCCTGAACCCATTTTTCACTCTCAGTATCCAATGAAGAGGTTGCTTCATCCAGGATTAAAATTGGCGGATTCTTTAATACGGCCCTTGCAATGGTCAGTCTTTGTCTTTCCCCACCACTTAGTTTTGATCCCCGGTCGCCTACCATGCTTGCGTAGCCTTCTTCTTTGTTTTCTATGAATTGGTGCGCATTGGCAATTTTGGCGGCAGACATGACAGCGTCAATTGATGCTTTTTCATTGCCCAGNGAGATGTTCGCCCGGATGCTGTCATTGAAAAGAATGGGCTCTTGGGTTACAATCCCCATGAGGTTACGAAGGTCTTTGATCTTGTATTTTTTGATGTTGATGCCATCTATCAGTACCTCTCCGGATGTGGCATCATGAAAACGAGGAATGAGGTCAGCCAGCGTGGATTTTCCTGCACCCGATGATCCAACAAGTGCAATGGTCTGACCTTTCTTGATGGTCAGGTTGATCTTGTTTAAAATATTTTTATCCGGGTAAGCAAAAACAACATCCCTGAGTTCGATTGTTTCATTGAAGCCTGCAATGGGCAAAGGATTCGGGTCCTCCATGACAGCTTGCTCTTCCATGATCAGTTTTTGAATGCGTTCTATGCTGGCTGCTCCTTTTTGAATATTATAAGAAGCAGTACTGAATGCTTTCAGTGGGTTGATGATTTGGGTAAAGATGGCAATGAACGTAAGGAAGTCTGGTCCGTTTAGTGAAAAATCATGGTTCAATACCAGGGTGCCTCCATAGTACAGTACACAGGAAACAGCGATGATGCCCAATGTTTCTGAAACAGGCGAGGCAAGGTCCCTTCTTCGAATGGCCCTATTTTTTATTTCAAAAAGGTCATGGTTTTCTTTCTTGAAACGCAGCAATTGCTGACTTTCAGCATTGAAGGCTTTCACCACCCGGATGCCACCAAGCGTCTCTTCTATGGTGCTGAGGATCTCTCCCAGTTTTTCCTGTACCCCAGTTGATACTTTTTTCAATGACCTGCCAATTCTCCCGATCACCAGTCCTGCTATCGGCAGGAAAAGCAATAAAAAAATTGACAGTTCAGGACTGAGGCTGACCATGGCAAACAGGTAAAAAGCAATCAGGATGGGTTCCCTGAAAAAACTTTCCAGAAAACTGATGGTGGAAAATTCTACGTCCTGGAGATCGTTGGTGAGGCGGCTCATGATGTCACCCTTTCTTTGCTCATTGAAAAAGCCAACGGGTAAATCAAGAATTTTACGAAACATGTCTGTTCGCATGTCGTTGATGATGCTGTTTCTGATGGGTGTCAACAGGTACAGCGAGAAATAGAGGAACAGGTTTTTGAGCATGATGGCGGTGACCAACACAACACAAATGATGCCCAATGCCTTGATTTTACCCTGATCTGATGCTGTCAGCACAGTCAGTTGATTGTAAAGCAGGTCCGAGAGGTTTCCCAGCTTGAACCGGGAGGTTTGTATGCCACCATTCCCCTGTAATCCAAAAATCAGGGTAAGGAAAGGAGCCAGCATCGCGAGTGAAATCAGGGAAAAAAGGGCGGAAAGGATGTTGAGCGTAAAATATCCAATCACAAGTTTCGGATACTTTTTTATATAGGAAAAGATGATTCGGAGGCTTTTCATTTGCGTTCTCTACGTTTTTTCAGAATTAGCACCAAAAGTAACTAATTTTACATCCATCAAGTGATCAGTTATGGAGGAAAGCAAAAGACAGAAACAGGTGGCCGGCGTGATTCAGGAGGAAATGAACGATATTTTCCTCCGCATGGGATTGAACATGATCAATGGCGGAATGGTATCCATAGCCGCAGTTAAGGTTACGCCTGACCTGCTCGAAGCGAGATTTTACCTCAGCTTGTTTCAGGTAAAGGATGCTGAAGCAGTTCTTGCAAAAATTGAAGATCGGAAAGGGGAGATGAGAAGGCAATTGGGTGAAAGGGTTAAGCAGCAACTGAGAAGAGTNCCTGAGCTGCGGTTTTTCAAGGACGATACCCTTGATCATGTGTTCAAAATGGAGGAAATCTTCAAAAAGATCAACGAAGAACGCAACAAATGAACCTTTCGATGATCCTGAAATTTTCATGGCGTTATTTCAGGGCCAAAAAATCAACCAATGCCATCAACATCATCTCCTGGGTGAGTGTGGTGGCCATCATGTTTGGCACAGCATCCCTTATCATCATCCTCAGTGCATTCAATGGATTTGAATCGCTTGTAAAATCACTCTATTCCTCTTTTTATCCAGAACTGCGGATAGGGCCGGTGAAGGGTAAAACCATNCGGCTTACACAGCAACAGCTGAACCAGNTNAGGGGCATTGATGGCATCGCTGCCATTTCCCTGGTAGCGGAGGAGAGGGCCTTGTTGCAAAATGGGTCTTTACAAACTGTTGTCAACATCAAAGGGGTAGACAAGCAATATGCAACCGTTTCAGGATTGCCTGGCAGTATGTACAGGGGCGTATTCAGTATTGGAGATGATCAAAAACCCGGACTGGTCATGGGAGTTGGTGTTGAGCAGATGCTGGGATTGGTCTCTGACAGGAGCATTTATCCTGTATCCATTTATTTGCCCAAGAAAAACATACCATCCGCTGACCCTTCTGCCGCCCTGGGTCTTGCCATGGGATACCCGCAGGGAAGTTTTGCGATTCAGACTGAATTTGACAACAAATATGTGATTACCAATCTTGATTTTGTAAAAACATACGCAGGATTGGGTGATGATGAATTCACTGGAGTGGAAGTCAAAACCAAGGGCAGCGTCAGCATGGAAACTGTTTCGTCTGCCATGAAATCCCTGTTGGGAAAGGGTTATAAAATTGAAAACAGGTTTGAGCAGAACAGGATGTTGTATACCACCATTCGCCTTGAGAAGCTTGCCATTTATGGGATCTTCTCATTGATTCTTGTTGTTGCAGCCTTCAACATGGTTGGGGCATTGAGCATGTTGGTATTAGAAAAGAAAAAAGATATTCAGGTTTTGAAGGCCATGGGTGCAGACAAGGGATTGCTGCAAAAAATATTCTTGGCAGAGGGCATGCTGCTTTCATTTATNGGCATGGCTGGAGGAATAGCCATCNCATTGGTACTTTATTTTTTGCAGACGAGGTTCAAGTTGGTTCCGTTGGAAGGGGCAACTTTTTTGATAGATTATTATCCTGTAAAGCTCATCCTCTCAGATTTTATGTTGGTAGCGGCTACTGTTTTGATGATTGGTATACTGGCATCATGGATACCTGCCAGAAGGGCTGCCTTGTCTTTGATTGAACTGAGGGGATAAAATCAATAATCTCCCATTGTTTCTGGAAGTTGTGCCAATGCTTTTGCCAACTGATCATCATTGGGTGCAATGCCATGCCAACCGTGGTCATTTTCCATGAAGTCAACACCTTTGCCCATCAGGGTATGCATCATGATGGCAATGGGTTTACCCTTGCCAGTCAATGATTTGGCCTCTTCTAGTACTTTGACTACATCGTTCATGTCATTCCCTTGCATGCTGAGGGTGGTCCATCCGAAGGCTTCAAATTTTTCACTGATGTTGCCAAGCGATATGACCTGTTCTGTTGGACCATCAATCTGTTGGCCATTCCAGTCAATGGTGGCAATCAGGTTGTCAACCTTGTGGTGAGCAGCAAACATCACTGCTTCCCAAATCTGGCCTTCTTGTAATTCTCCATCTCCATGTAGGGTGTAAACCAACCTGTCATCACCATTGAGCTTTTTGGCGAGGGCTGCACCAATGCCTACACTGAGTCCTTGACCCAATGATCCGGAGGCAATCCTGATACCAGGGAGGTGTTCATGGGTGGTGGGGTGGCCTTGAAGCCTGGTATTCAATTTTCTGAAAGTTCCCAGTTCACTGACAGGAAAATAACCGGTACGGGCAAGGCAAGAATAAAGCAAAGGAGAAATATGACCATTAGAAAGGAAAAAAAGATCTTCACCAACCCCATCCATGTTGAAGGAGGGGTCATGTTTCATTGTCTTGAAATACAAGGCTGTCAGGAAATCAGCACAGCCCAGTGAGCCTCCAGGATGTCCGCTTTGAACACCATGTACCATGCGAACAATGTCTCTTCTGACTTGGGAGGCTGTTTCCTGCAATGTTGCCATTGGATGAGTATTTTCGCAAAACTAAGGCATTTGGGAAATCTACGAAGTTTGTGAGATTTATTTATTAAAAATCATTTTCAAATACAATGTTGTGAGCAATATTTCGTTCTCAATTGATTAACTTCGTTATGATTAGACATTACTGTTTTTTATATCCTAGAAGCCACTTTAGTTTTTAATTAAACAATCTCAATGGGTTTAGTTCTGTTGGCTTCTCTGGTTTCATTTATTGTTGCTTTTACAGCAATTCCTGTTGTTATTAAGATTGCAGACAGCCTNAAAATCTTTGACATACCGAATGTTCGAAAAGTGCATTTTACTCCAGTTCCATCGCTGGGTGGGGTTGGCATTTTTGCTGCTTTGATTATTTCCGTTTCTACTTTGTCTTCTTTTTCGGAAAACCCTGGTCTGCAATATTTTATTGGTTCAGCAGTGATCATTTTTTTTCTTGGTTTGAAAGATGATATCCTGTTGATTTCTCCCACGAAAAAATTTATAGGGCAATTGATTGCTGCTTTCTTGTTGGTGTATCCAGGCCATTTTCAATTGACATCTTTGCACGGATTTCTGGGGCTAACCGCTTTGAGCCCTCTGTTTTCAATGCTTTTTTCATACATAACCATTCTGGTTGTGGTGAATGCATTCAATCTCATCGATGGGGTTGATGGACTGGCAGGTAGCCTAGGCCTGATCTCCACATTGTTTTTTGGTGTGGTATTTGTTATTGAAAAGGACTTTTCTTTTGCCATTCTATCTTTTTCCATGGCAGCAAGCCTGCTGGCATTTCTCAGATTTAATTACTCCCCCGCCAAAATTTTTATGGGTGACACTGGATCATTGTTGCTGGGCTTGGTCAATGCAGTTTTGGTGATCAGGTTTATCAACACTGCAAGCTTACCTGGAACAGTGTTGCAATTTTCAGCCGCTCCTGCCATAGGTTTTGCTGCGCTGTTCGTGCCTCTGATGGACACCCTAAGGGTGACTGTTTTACGGGTTTACCATGGTCGCTCTCCTTTTGATCCTGATGTGAATCACATTCATCACTTGTTGATGAAAAGGGGACTTTCTCACATGCAGATTACAGGGTTACTTGGCCTTTTAGCGATTGGATTTATTGCTTTCGCCCTCTTAACCCAGTCCATGGGCATCAATTTTGTGATTGCTGGCCTTTTCTTAATCGGTACAGGCATCGCTGCCTATTGCAAATTAATGCCAAGGTCTTCAGCTAGCGCCAACTCGCGTGTAGACGCTTCTCCATCTGCCAAGGATCAAGAGCCTACCATTATCCTCAAAAACATTTCTTCCAGGTCAGCACTGAACAATTAGCCTCAGTTTTATCTTCCTCATTTTATTTTCATTCAGTAGATTTGCAGACAAAATTTCCCTTTATGTCTGAAGAACTTGAATTGCACATGTTAGATGCCACTGCCACGATGGAAAAAGCGATTTCACATCTTGAATCAGAGCTCACTAAAATACGTGCCGGAAGGGCAAATCCTCAGATGTTTGATGGCCTTACTGTTGATTATTATGGTGCTCCAACCGGAATTGCCCAGGTGGCCAATATTTCTGTTGCTGATGCCAGAACCCTCACCATTCAGCCCTGGGAGAAGAACATGTTGCAATTGATTGAACGTTCCATCATTGCCGCCAATCTGGGTGTAACACCACAAAATGATGGCAGCATCATCCGCATTTTTCTTCCCCCTATGACCGAGGAAAGAAGGAAAGAAATTGTGAAAAGGGTTCAGAATGAAGGAGAGCATTCCAAAGTTGCCATCCGCAACATCAGAAGGGATGCCATTGAACAGGTGAAAAAAATGCAGAAGAATGGTTTGAGTGAAGATATTGCCACAGATGCAGAAAAGGAAATTCAGGAAATGACCAATAAGTTCATTGCACTCATTGAAAAGCATCTTGCTGCCAAGGAAAAGGAAATCATGAGTGTATAAGTCTATTTGTTGGCAAGCCGGACTCCACCCAGGATTATTACCATTCCCAGGATTTGTACCGCAGTAATGGTCTCTCCATCAACAAAGCCCCATCCAATGGCCACCAGAGGAATCCCATAGGTTACCATGGATGCGAAAATAGGACCTGCTTTTTTCATCAGGGTATAGAAAATGACGGAAGCCAGGCAGGTACCAACGATTCCCAAAACCGCTCCGGCAATTGTTCCTCTTGTCAATTGTCCGCTCAAAAGGTTGGGATCGGAGAAATAGCCTGTTGAGGCAAGGATGATCAGGTTGGGAATGATCAACGCAGTGAAGGCAATCGTTGCCACATGCAATGGTGCAACATCTTTTAGGTATTGGTTGACCACATTTACATTCAGTCCATAGCAGATGGTGGCAAGTATCACCAGAAAAGTATAGCCAATGTATTGCATGTTGATCTGCCTGGAAGCACCCAAAACAAGAACAAGCATTCCGGCAAAACCCAGCAACATGCCGACCCATTTTATCCAGCCAACCTTAAGGTTGAAGAACAGCATTCCGATGGCAAGGGTAAATATTGGTGTCAGGGCATTGAGTATACCAGCGATTGAGCTATCAATTTTGGTTTGGGCAATGCAAAAGAGGTAGGCAGGAAAAAGGGTTCCGAGAAATCCTGAAAGGATCAAGGCTGGTACTGCTTTTTTCGGAACAGACCTGTAGGCAGTTCTTATCCATGGCAGCATGATCAGGCCTGCAGAAATAATCCTGATGGAGGCCAGTTGGTATGGACTCAGTATTTCCATTCCTTCTTTCATGATTTTGAAGGAACTGCCCCAGGTGAGGCAGAGAATGATGAACAAGATCCATTTCACGCAAAACAATTTTTGGACCGCGAAGGTCGTTAAAATTGCCCATCCATCTTCATTCTTTTGTTTCAATTTCCTATATTTGTCGCCTTACCCACTTCAAATCAACAGTTTTGAATACTGCCTCTTACCAGATCAGATTGCCTCAGTTTGAAGGTCCATTTGACCTTCTGCTCTTCTTCATTGAAAGAGACGAACTTGATATTTACAATATCCCCATCACCAATATCATTGATGACTTCCTGGCTTTTATCAAAAAGTCTGAGGAAGACAATATTGAATTGAGCAGTGAATTCATCCTTTTCATATCAACCCTGATCAGGATCAAGGCAAAAATGTTGCTGCCCCGAAAAGAGCTGGATGACCATGGTAATGAAATTGATCCAAGGAAAGAATTGATTGATAAAATCCTTGAATACAAAAAATTCAAGGAGGCCTCATTGAAGCTTGCAGAGCTTGAACAGCAGCGGATGTTCATGGTGAAAAGGGGAAATCTTCAGCAAGATCTTCATGCGATAGGAGAGGAGTCTTCAGAGGGGACAGAGATTCAATCCATCTCTCTTTTCAAACTGATGAAAGTCTTTGAAAAGGTGATGCAAAGGGTGCATGATCGCCAAAACAAACCCCAGCATGTTGTCTACAGGTACAACTATACCATGGATGAAACCCGTGAGTATGTACTAAAAGTCAGCGCGCAGGAAAAAACCATGTCTTTTGAGAAAGTCTTTGACGTTTGTCAAGACAGGCTGCATGCCATTTTTCTGTTTCTTACCGTTTTGGAACTTGTTCAACAAAGTTATTTGGCCATCATCATTGGCGAAGGAAAAAACAATTTCATCATTGAATACAATGATGAACGCCCTGAAGATCAGCTGGTAACCATTATTGAGTAACGCTAACAACAGCTTTCANCATCTCCCTTGCTGTGGATGCAATCGCATCAGCATCATAATGACATTCCTTGTGCAATTCCTTCTGTGAACCATGTTCAACAATGCGATCCGGAATACCCAGGATTCTTATATCAGCCTTGTATCCGTGCTCTGCCATGAATTCTAGAATGGCTGCACCAATACCGCCAACCACTGTACCATCTTCAACGGTAATGATTTTGTTGTATTTTGAAAATACCTCGTGCAACATTTCCTCATCCAAAGGTTTTGCAAACCGCATGTCGTAATGACCAGGCGTGATTCCATCTGAAATAAGGTTTCTGATGGCCGCAGCAGCAAAATTGCCGGGATGTCCAAAAGATAGGATGGCAATGTCTTTTCCTTCTTTCAGCTTGCGCCCTTTGCCAATTTCAATTTGCTTCATGGTTGTTTTCCACTCTGACATCATGCCTTCTCCTCTTGGATAACGGATGACAAAAGGCAAATCTGTTGAATCAAGCTGTGCGGTATACATGAGATCCCTCAGCTCTGCCTCATTCATGGGGGCAGAAACAATCATGTTGGGAATGCAGCGCATGTAAGGGATGTCATAGACACCATGGTGTGTGGGCCCATCATCTCCAACAAGACCTGCACGGTCCAAACAAAATACTACCGGTAGTTTTTGAATGGCCACATCATGCACCACCTGATCATAAGCACGCTGCATGAAGGAAGAATAGATGTTGCAAAAAACCTTCAGTCCCTGTGTTGCCATGCCCGCACTCAACGTAACAGCATGTTGCTCACAGATGCCAACATCAAAGGCCCTGTCTGGCATTTCATCCATCATGAACTTCAGGGATGAACCTGAAGGCATGGCCGGGGTGATGCCAAAAATCTTCTTGTTTTTCTCAGCCAGCTCAACAATGGTTTTTCCAAAAACATCCTGGTATTTTGGGGGCTGGGGTGTATCAAATGTCTTTTTGAAAATCTCACCAGTCACTTTATCAAACAAGCCTGGGGCATGCCATTTGGTCTGGTCTTTTTCGGCCAGTGCATATCCCTTTCCTTTGGTGGTGATGATATGAAGCAGCTTGGGCCCTGGTATATCCCTCAGGTCTTTCAGGGTATCAACCAGTTTGGTGATATTGTGGCCATCAATAGGACCGAAATACCGCATGTTCATGGACTCGAACAGGTTGCTTCTCTTGTTGATGAAACCCTTGATGCTGTGCTCCAACTTGCTGGCCATTTCCCTGCTGAAATTTCCGCCAATGGGAAGTTTTCCAAGGGTATTCCAGATATCATCCTTCAGTTTATTGTAGGTATGAGAAGTGGTGATGTCTGTCAGGTATTCCCTCAGTGACCCAACATTGGGGTCTATGCTCATGCAATTGTCATTCAGGATCACCAGCATATCGGCATCTGTTACACCTGCATGGTTCATGGCTTCGAAGGCCATGCCTGCCGTCATTGAACCATCTCCAATGACAGCCACAGATTTTCGGTCTTTTTCACCATTGTATTTTGCTGCAATGGCCATCCCAAGGGCTGCAGATATCGAAGTGGAGGAGTGGCCTACACCAAATGCATCATAGGGGCTTTCAGTTCTTTTCGGAAATCCACTGAGGCCCCCATATTTCCTGTTGGTATGGAAATTATCCCTTCTGCCGGTGAGTATTTTGTGGCCGTAGGCCTGATGACCTACATCCCAGACCAACTGGTCATAGGGTGTATTGTACACATAATGAAGGGCTACAGAAAGTTCAACAACGCCAAGACTGGCTGCAAAATGACCACCATGCACACTGACCACATCCACAATATATTGTCTCAGTTCATCACAAACCTTGTAAAGTTCGTCTTTCCCGATTTTTTTAAGGTCTTCAGGCGAGTTGATCTGTTTTAGCAATGCTCCAGCCTCGATTGTTGTCATATTGTATGCAGTTTGTCGCTCTTTCCCTTTTAACAAGGTCCTTTTCTTTTTGTTCGGGATTCCCCCTTCTTGTACAAGATAAAGTTAATCAAAATAAGGCCGAATCCATCAAACAAAAAAGACCTCATGGTGAGGCCTTCTTTTTTTATGGGGTACGGATCAATTTTTGAGTACTCTGGTCATCTGTGTTTCGCCTGTATTAACTTTTTTAAGGGATACCAAGTAAAGGCCTTTCGCGAGTTTGCTGGTCAACAACCTGATGTTGTTTTGTCCGACNTTCAAGGCATATCGATCTGCCAAAACCACTTGGCCTGCAGGAGACATGATATTGATCAACAAAACATCCTCTTTTGTGGTATACTGGCTCAGACCAAGAAATTCAGTGAATGGATTGGGTGCGATGCTGAACAGTTGGTTGTTGTTCGAGGTCCTGACCAAATTCACAATGTTGGAATAGCTTGTCTTGTTGTTGTCATCTGTCATGGAGAGCCTGAAATAGGTCTCTGCTCCGGCTTCGCTGTTGAAGACAATGTTTTGTAAACCAACTCTATCTGCAAATGGTATGGAAGCTGCCCTGTTAAACTTTAAGCCATCAAAGCTGGATTCAAGGGTAAGCATTTTCATGTCAGCATCGGTTTCAATCTCGATGTTGAACCGGTTCAATTTTCCGTTGTTGGAACCACTGAATTGCTTGAGTTTGATGGGCATGGTAGCGCAAGGCCCAAGGGTAAAGGTGAAGAATTTTTGGTTGCAACCTGCTGCTGGCTCCAGTACAATATCATAGGAGCCCAGGGGCAGTCCTGTCAATTGAATGGAGGGAGCGGTATTGTCTGATCCATTACTGAAAATATCGCCAGTTCCGAAAATCCCATCCCCATTGTTATCGTAACCCAAAATATAGGTAAAAGGGAAAAAGGAGGCAGGTGTGGGACTGGTATTGGTCACTGTAAAAGTCGCATTACCACCGTTACAATTCTGGTTCATGGTATACGTCTCGGTCATGGACAGTGTGGCAGCTTCTCCGGCAATATTGTTGGTGGTNCCTCCATTTTGCTGGGTCTCCTTTACCCAATCACAGTCGCCATCCATTTTTCTGGCAAAACTGTTTCCTCTTCCTTGGGATTCCCCAATTTCTTCATAGATGATGCTAAGGTTATCCAGGTCAAAACTGAACCCGGTACAGCCCACTGTTGTCTTGGTAGTAATATAATTGGAGCTTTCTATTTTATTGATTTCCCTGACCACTGCATCAATGATCGTTCCAGCTGGATTGAACAATACAAGTTGTTCTCCTGCAGAACCGCCATCAGTCAGTAATCCTTCCCCTGTAGTGGGAATTGCACTGTTCGTACAGCCACAGGTAGTCCAATTCAAATTCACAGTGATATTCTTGCTAAGGTTCGCACAGGGGGAATTGATGACATCCTGTCCTCCTAAAACATAAAATTCNCCGGGCTTGAGGATGGTATTGGCAGGGATGGTGATGGCAAAATCTCCATCAGTGATGACATGACAACCGATGTTCATGGGGCCAGGGCCCATATTTTTCAATTCAATGAATTCTGCTGTAACTGAGCAACTTTCCCCCGGCCAGGCCATGAATTCGTTGATGACCAATCTACCTTGTGCCTTGGAGGCTGCTGGCAGGAGCATAATTGCCAGACATAGGAGCATGAAAAAGGGTAGCCTTTTTACAAGGGGTTTCATTTGGATAGGATTTACATGGCCTATAACGCAGCATTTGTTAAAAAATTATGTTAAAACCCGTATTTCTTGTTTTTTACCAGTCAACCATCCTGAAAAACCTCCTGTAAAAAACCATTTTTCCCTTCTTGCTCAATTGTATAGTTTTGAAATTCATGGATCTATACCTCAGGAACATATCAAAATACTGGCTTTTCCAATTTTTGGGGTGGATGATGTTTGCGGGCATCAATATATTCTTTGCTTTTACTTACAAGCTTTTTGATGCACAATTCATTGGTCGGTTAGGAGTCTATGTTGCCATTGGCCTTCTGATGTCCCATTTCATGCGGATGACCATCAACTGGCTGAAACTGATGCAGCGCAGTATCAATTACCAGTTGATAGGCTTTATTCTGGTTTCAGTTGTATTTGCTACAATTGTGGGAACAGGTGAAACATATTTGAGCATGTTTGCTGGGCTGGAGTACAAGGAGGAAGCCAAATGGGCCATTTCCCAAAAAATCAGCAGCAATGTTTTCTCTTCCTTTATCTATCTTTTCATTTGGAACTGTATTTATTTTATTTACCATTATGTGGCAGAGTCAAGAAAAAACCAGCTGGACAACCTGAAATTGGAGGCCCTGGTAAAGTCTCTTGAGCTCAAGACCATCAAATCCCATATCAATCCGCATTTTATTTTCAATGCCATGAACAGCATCCGGGCATTGATTGATGAGGATCCGATCAGGGCTCGTGAGGCGGTTACAGCATTGAGCAACATCCTTCGTTCCAGCATGTCTTCCGATCAACACGAAACCATAACATTGGAGCAAGAGTTGAACATCGTGAAGGACTATCTCGCTTTGGAGTTGATTCGCTTTGAAGACCGGTTACATGTAAAGTATGTGCTGGATGAGGAGACTTTGGATCATCAGGTTCCCCCCATGATGCTGCAAACCCTTGTTGAAAATGCGATCAAACATGGTATCGGGAAAACTGTCAACAAGGGGGAAATTTCCATCCTGGCCAACGAAACCAATGGGCAACTCGTATTGTCTGTCATCAATTCTGGCGTACTGGAAATTAAGCAAGATCATGAGGGGTTTGGCTTGCAAAGCACTTCCAACAGACTTCAATTGATATTCGGTGATGCTGCCAGTTTTTCAATTGAGCAGCTGAACAAAGACTTGGTTGAAGCAAAAGTAATTATTCCGCTTTCTTAATAGGAACTTATGAAAAAGAACGCCATCATAATTGATGATGAGAGACTGGCAAGAAATGAATTGAAAAAAATGCTTGCAGTACATCCTGAGATAGAAATTATCGGAGAGGCTGTCAATGCTGACGAGGGGCTGCGCTTGATCAATGAATTCAATCCTGATCTGATATTCTTGGATGTTCAAATGCCAGTGAAAACAGGATTTGATCTGTTGGAGGAGTTGGAGAAGGTCCCAACTGTGGTATTTACAACTGCATACGATGAGTATGCCATCAGGGCATTTGAAGTCAATGCGTTGGATTATTTGTTGAAACCCATTGATCCCAAGCGCCTTTCCGATGCTGTTCAAAAGTTTTTGGCCATCGATGAAAAGGAGATGTTGTTTTCAGAAAACCGATCTGAAATCCGGCTATCCCTTTCGGAATCGGACCAGGTATTTGTCAAAGACGGAGAAAAATGCTGGTTTGTGAAGCTGGCAGAAATCAGGTTATTTGAATCTGTCGGCAACTATGCAAGGGTATTTTTTGGTCCAAACAAGCCATTGATCCTGAAATCACTGAATTCCCTGGAAGAAAGGCTTGATCCGAGAACATTTTTCAGGGCCAATCGCAAGCACATTGTAAACCTTCGCATGATTGAAAGGGTAGAACCTTTTTTCAATGGTGGATTGTTGCTTGAAATCAAGGGCGGAGAAAAGATTGAGGTGTCCAGGCGTCAGGCAGTCCGTTTCAAGGAGATGATGAGCCTTTGATCATGTGCAAAACATGCTTTTTGGGGCGACCGATTAACCCTTATTTTTGCATAAACATTATACTTTGATTGTTATTGATGATATANTGGTTAGCGATGATATCGTAGAAGCACAGTTTGTTTGNAACCTCAGCAAATGCAAAGGTGGCTGTTGTGAGGATGGTGATGCAGGCGCACCGCTGACAGACCANGAATTGGATGAGGTAAACAAGAGCTATGAAATTGTCAAGCCTCTGATGACAAAGGAAGGTATCAAAGAAGTTGAAAAAAATGGACTGTACCGCTACGACCGTGAGTTCGGATGGGTTACACCAACAGTTGAAAACAAAATATGTACATATGGGGTGCGTGATCAGCTGGGGATCATAAAATGTGTATTTGAAGAGGCCTACAACAAAGGCCAGATCAAATGGAAGAAGCCCATTTCCTGCCATCTCTATCCCATCAAAAAAAGCAAGAGCCGGTATACCAACCATGAAATGCTCAACTACGAACCCCGTGAAGACATGTGCAGCCCTGCATGCAGCTTGGGTGCAGAGCTGAAAGTGCCCGTATATAAATTTCTGAAAGAACCCATCACAAGGCTTTACGGTGAGGGATTTTATGATGCACTTGATCAGGTGGCAAAGGAATATTTTAATGGTGATAAAAAGCTGAACAAATAATTAACCTATGTCAAATCCAGCTTCGGTTTTTAAGGAGAAAAGTTTTGTAAAAGCAGCCGATTTATCCCATCGCAAAACCATCAACCACAACATCGGAAAGTACAATGCTGTTGTACCGCTGGGGAAGAAACAGTTTTCAGACATCAATTTTGCGAGGGAAAAAGCCAAGCATGCCAAATGGAAAGCACTTGAAAGCCTGGATGCTCAATTGGAAAAATTTGAAATCAATTTTCTCAGGAATGGTGGCAAGGTAATCTGGGCAGAAACAATCGAACAGGCCCATGAAGCCATCCTCAAGATTTGCAGGGAAAAGAATTGCAAGACGCTTGTCAAGAGCAAGAGCATGGTGACGGAAGAAATTCACCTCAATGATTTCCTTGAGAAAAATGGCATCGACAGCATTGAATCTGATCTCGGCGAATACATACAACAGCTGGACAACGAGCCACCTTATCATATTGTTACACCTGCCATGCACAAGAGCAAGGAAGATGTTGCCCGCGTTTTCCATGAACACCTGCATACACCGCTTGACCTTACACCAGAAGAGCTCACCTTGGTTGCAAGGGAAAAACTCAGGAAAAAATATGCCGAGGCAGAAGTGGGCGTTACAGGTGCCAACTTCATCATCCCGGAAACAGGCAGCGTGGCCGTAACAGAGAACGAAGGCAATGCAAGGCTGAGTGCCTCTTGGCCCAAGACGCATATTGTCATCACCGGTATAGAAAAAGTAATTCCTTCTTTGCAGGATCTTGCTCTTTTCTGGCCCTTGCTTTCTACNTATGGTACCGGCCAACAGGTAACAGTATACAATTCCATCATCAGTGGTCCCCGGCAGTCAACAGAAATGGATGGTCCTGATGANATGTATGTCATCCTGTTGGACAATGGGAGAACCAATATCCTCCAGGATCCGGTTTCAAGAGAAAGCCTTTATTGTATCCGTTGCGGTGCTTGCCTTAACGCCTGTCCTGTATACAAGAATATCGGAGGACACAGTTATGGAACAACCTACAGCGGTCCCATCGGAAGTGTTATAACCCCCAATCTCAAAGAACTTGGTGAGTGGAAGCACCTTAGCCATGCCTCTTCCCTTTGTGGNAATTGTACAGAGGTATGTGCAGTCAAGATCAACCTGCATGAGCTTTTGTTGTACAACAGGAGAGAGGCTGTCCGCACAGGGCAGGGAAACATGATGGAGAAAATTGCATGGGCAGCCTGGCAGCAGGGAATGCTTCACCGGAAAATGATGAATCTTGGCAACAGCAAGATCAAAAATTGGATGATCAATAAATTGTTCAAGGGATGGACCGGGCAAAGGGCAGACCTTGATTTTCCTGCAAAAACCTTCAATCAGCTTTGGAGGGAAAAGCAAGAAACTCCTAAGCCTTTGTCTTCTTAAAACTATTGTTGACAAGATAAACACCCCAAAGGGTAATCATTGTACCAGCAACAATAAAGGCGGTCAACTTTTCTTGCATCAAGATATTACCAAGGATAATGGCAACAATAGGATTGATATAAGAGTGAACCGCCACCAATGCAGTGGGCAAACGTTTCAGTGCATAGATGTAGGCCCCAAACGCAATCACAGAACCAATCAGGACAAGGTAGCCAATGGAGAGCCATGCCTTGGCGGGTACATGGGAAAGTGGAACGAAGTCTCCAGTAATAAATGAAAAAATGGAAAGCAAGGTTCCACTGACAAACATCTGCCATCCCAAGGAAAAATAGGGATCCATGTCTTTTGCCTGCTTGGCGGTGAACAAGGAAGAAAGCGCCCAGGCAATGCTTGCAATCACACCAAACAAGATGCCCAGAGAAAAATCGGTGTGCAGGATTTGTTCAATGAAATCAAAAAAGGTGATCAATACTCCCGCAAAACCCATGGCAATTCCAACAATGGTTTTGCGTTTGAATTTTACCTTATTGAAAACCAGTCCAGTGAACAGCACAACCCAGATGGGCATGATCGCACCCACAACTGAACCTATTCCGCTCGGCATGTACTTTACAGAAAGTACACTGAAAGCATTGCTGATCACAAACATCAGGATGGCCATCCAAAAAATCTGCCAAAGCTGGTGTTTTTGAGGAAGCATTTTTCTGAAAAATGTGAAATAGACCACATACAATCCGCCGCCGATGAAATGACGCAAGCCGGAAAGCTGCAATGGCGGAATATATTCTACTCCAACTTTAGAAGCAAGCCAGGTTGTACCCCATAAAATGGAAACAACCCCCACTGCAAATAGTGCTTTGGATTTTTCTGAATTGTTGATCTGCATCCGGCCAGACATCAGTGCCTGAAATGTCTGAGTCCTGTCATCACCATGGCCAGTCCGCTTTCTTGGCAGTATGCAATGGAGTCTTTGTCCCGGATGGAACCTCCGGGCTGGATAAAGGCTTCAATTCCTTCTGCATGGCTCATCTTTACGCAGTCATCAAAGGGAAAGAAGGCATCACTGGCCAATACCGCACCCTTCAAATCAAAATTGAATTGCTTTGATTTTTCAATGGCATGCCTAAGGGAATCAATGCGGGAAGTCTGTCCACAACCTTTGCCAATCAATTGTTTGTTTTTTGCAATGGCAATGGCATTTGATTTCAGGTGCTTGCATACCTTGTTGGCAAAAATCAGGTCTGTCTTTTCTGCTTCGGTAGATGCCCTTGCCCCGGCCTCTTCCCATTTTTCAAAATTTCCTTTGTCCTGGTCTTGCACCAAGACACCATTCAAAAGCGATTTGAATTGTTTAGTTGCAGGATGATCCTTTTTCTGGATGAGCAGGATCCTGTTTTTCTTGCTGGTCAATACCTCCAGCGCATCTGCATCAAATGCAGGAGCAATCAGTACTTCAAAAAAGATCTCATTGATTTGTGCTGCAGTTGACATGTCGATGGTGCTGTTGCAAACCAACACACCGCCAAAAGCACTTTCAGGATCTCCTTGCAATGCATATTTCCAGGCCTCTGCTGCATTCTCTCTTGTGGCAATACCACATACATTGGTATGCTTGATGATGGCAAAAGTTGATTCTGCTTCTCCTTTGAATTCAGCAATCAATTGTACTGCGGCTTCAACATCCACCAGGTTGTTGTAGGACAGCTCCTTACCGTGCAACTGGTCGAACAACTCATTGAGTTTGCCGAAGAAAATGCCCTGCTGGTGAGGGTTTTCGCCATATCGCATGATCTGGGGGTTCCCAGATGAACAAAGGAACTGGCTGGTATTGTCTGCAGTGAAATATTGTGAAATGGCAACATCATAATTTCCAACAATGTCAAAGGCTTTGGCGGCAAAACTTCTTCTTTGTGCCAGGGTGGTTGTGCATTGTTGTTCCCTGAGGATGTCCACTAATGGAGCATAGTCTGATTTTGATGCAATGACAACCAGGTCGCTGAAGTTTTTGGCGGCAGCCCGGATCATCGAAGGGCCTCCGATATCTATTTTCTCAATGATGAGTTTTTCCTCGGTTGTGTTGGCTACTGTTTCTTCGAAAGGATAGAGGTCTACAATGACCAGGTCAATTTGGGGAATGGCGTACTCTTTCATTTCAGCCAAGTCTTGTTCTACTCCACGCCTTCCTAAGATTCCACCAAAAATCTTAGGGTGCAATGTCTTGACCCTTCCTCCCAGAATGGAGGGATAATCTGTTACAGATTCAACCGGAATACATTCCANNCCCAGTTGTTCAATATACTGCTGTGTTCCACCTGTGGAATAAATGGCGACGCCGTTTTCGCTCAACAACCTGACCAATGGTTCAAGGCCATCCTTGTAAAAAACAGAAATTAGTGCAGCGCGGATTTGTTTTTGCATCATTATTGGGTTTGGTGGCAGCGTATCGTAAAAGGTCCCTCTTCGGGGATAGATTTGAAGCGCAAATGTAACTTTTGTGCTTCTTTTTCCCATTGCTTAATTTTCCACATTGGAGTTGAAGCATCTGCAATAATCAGGCTTTCTTTGTTGATCAGATCTTTCAGGTTGGTAAGGGTGATGGTTTTGGCCTGGCAAAGCAGCACCCATGGCTTGATTTCTTTTGCTTCCTGAAGACTGATCATGACCGGATCATTGGGGAATGATTGAATTTCCCAGTGATCAATACCAAGGGCAATTCCCGTTTGGCGGAGGAATTCTTTTGTTTTTTTCTTGTTTTCCAATAAAGATGACGATGCCGTTATGATCCCATGTTGACCATGCTGGTGGATGATTGTTGTTGCCCCATGGCTGTTCAACAGATGGATCTCTTTGGTTTTGCTGGACTTGATACTTTCCATGAGTTGCACCAACGGCAAGACCACTCCCAATAGCACAAAACATAAAAAAACAAACCTGCCAGGTGATTTGAAAAATGAATACCATGCTGCGAAAAACAGGCTGAGCAACAAAAGCATCGTATTGCTGAGATCAATCTGGTCAATCATACCAAAAGGAATTTTCCCCATCANTACCACATAGTCATTCATCAACTGGATCAGGGCATTGATGATTGAACCCAATCCTGTTGCCATTGCATCAAATGGGTGAANAATGCAGAGGATTATTTCCATCACCAGCACCAGGCTGGACAAGGGAACAGCAATGAGGTTGGTGAACAGGAAAAGGGTAGGGAATCGGTGGAAATGTGCAATAACCAATGGAGTAGTCAATACCTGTGCCGCCAGCGTAATGGAGACCATGCTCCAGAGGTAGAGCGCGGATTTGTTTCTGAAGAAAACCATTTTCTTGATTTCCCAGTCAAACAACAAAATGGAGGCCACTGCCGCATAGCTCAATTGAAATCCAAGATCAAATCGAAGGTCTGGGTCCCAAATCAGCAATACAAATGCTGACCCCAGCAAGCTGTTCATGCCATTGCTTTTTCTTCCTAAGGCTTTGCCAATGATGATAAAGCTGAACATGATGGCACTCCTGATCACAGATGCTGAGGATCCAGTGAGGATGGCAAAACTCCAGAGCAGCGGAAGGCTGATGAAAATCCCAGCCATTGCGGCCTTTTTTCTGCCCGACACTAAACGGATCAAGAAGTCCATCAACATAAAAATAAGACCCAGGTGCAGTCCGGAAATGGCAATGATGTGAACGACGCCTGTATTGGTATAGGCATTCAACAATTCCTTGTCCAGGTCTTCCCTGTATCCAATCAGCATGGCTTCAGCGAGCCCTGCATTTTGCTTNTTTTTGATGTGGCTTTTGATGATGGTCAAAATCTTTTCCNTGATCTCTACCATCAATGCTTTACTTCTTTTACCAGGCTGGCCAATCATGGTGTATGCTGCGGGTCCCTCCAGCAACAGAGTGTATCCAATTCCATTTTGTTTCGAATAGGTAAAAAAGTCAAAAGCTCCTGGGTTGGTATTTTTTTTAAGCGGCTGAGGGATGGTCATAGAAAGCAACACATCTCCCTCTGTGATGGTGCTCTTGTCTTTTTTTTTGATGTAGATGTATGTGCTGAGTTTGCTGTCAACCACGCCTGGACCAGCCTTGAAAATCCTTGCCACATAACGGTTTGAGGCGTTACTGGCTTTGGGTCCTTCTGTAATTTTAAGCAGCACAGNTGTTGCGTCGATGACCGGGTATTCCTTTCTGCTGTTGGATCTCAGGGCATTAGCAATACCGCCNATGGCAATGAGGATTCCTATCATGCAAGCTCCCAATGTCCAGCCCCATTTCCATTTGATGATAAGGGTTGATTGTACAAAGCAAATCGCGGTGGAAAAGAAGAAACCCAGCATGAACATCCAGGACTGAAGCGATGGCTGGCAAATGGTGTCCAACAAAATACCCCCAAGCGTAGCCAGTAAAATTCTTGAAAATGGTATTCTCTTGTACATCCCCTCTTGCTCCTCTATTCCAGCATAAAGCTAGAAAAGCAAAGCGAGTGCCATGCGCTGAAAAGGGCAGAATAATCTTTGCTTAGANTGTTTTTTTCTCTTGGTGTATTAGAAATCTAAGCCGAGTGCAAAATACCATGATGGCTTTCCTTTGAAGAAATTACCCATGGGCCATCCTGCGTCAACCCTTAGGAAATAGCCCAGTAATGTACTTCTTGCACCAAATCCATATCCACCCACAAAAGGTCCTATGCCGCCTGTTTTCACATTGACTTGTACAGGAGGCAGGCCGTAGGCTGAATAGGGTCTTTGCACTTTATCAAACTTCCCATTCCATGCAGTACCCAGGTCCAGGAACTGGACCAGTTGCAGGTTTCGGAGGAAAGCATTGTTTACTGGCCTGTTGAACAAGGTGGTGAAAAGGGGTAGCCTGAATTCTGAGTTCATGACCATGTTGTTGTTGCCGTTGGCAACATTTTGGTTATGTCCACGGAGGGTTAGTGCCAGTGTCTGAAATGCATAGTTCTGGTCAGGATCAGGGAGGATGGCATTGTTGAATTTTGGTCGCAGCCAGCCCTCAACACCACCCAAGTAATAGATGAGTTTTTGTGAGCCAAAAGAGAAATCTGCTGCTGCCCTTCCTGCCCAAATGAAATTGCGGTAGATTGGATAATAGTAGCGGATATCGGTTCCAAGATTGAACATGAATTTTCCTGAACCCTTTGCATTGACCATCCTTGAATTGATATCGGCATAGACCTTGTAACGGAATCCGTTCCAGATGTTCAATGTAGGATTGATGGTATTGTCATGCACATACTCAAGCTTGACCAACGCATATTTGAGGAGGGTGTCAGTTGCCGTAAGGGTAGGGCTGTAATTGGCATCTGAAGTGATCACAACATTGTCACTCCTGTATCCCAGCATCGCCCTGAGGCTTTTGACCTCGTCAAAAGGATAGCTGACATTGAATTGGTAAAGATTGGAAGCAAGCTTGTTCCTCAACTGAGACTTGATGTCGGTGGGATCAAAAATGGGAAAGTTCTCCTGGTTGCTCCTGTAATAGGTCAGGCCCCAATCAAATCTTCTCCTGAGGTTTTGAAAGGATGCGAGATAATCATTATCGCGCAAATTGGTGGCCAGCCTGAATCCTCCGATGAATTTCTTGTCTTCCATCAGGTCTGAAATGCCCATTCTCAGGATACCATTCAGGTTGTCTGTATTGGAAAGGTATATCGGACCGGCACCTCCGCCATAGGGTTGATAGCGGTTGACCATCACCGAATTGTTGAAGCCTGAAACCAGATAGTCTGAAGCAAATTTGAGTTTGTAGTCAAACATCTTTGCCTTTTTCAGCACATCCTCTTTTTGAGGCACCATGATTTCTTCGGCAGCAATGGCTGTAGTATCTTTTGGGTCTTGGTCAAATTCTGTTTGGAAGAGTACATTCTTTTTTTCTGTTTTAGCCTCTTCTTTTTCTTCTCTCTGGTACAGCATCA
>JGI25921J50272_10000144_pt1 | contig 23038 bp, 23 predicted proteins | sample LauGreSu1BDMLBSD_2_FD_50272 | JGI IMG/M metagenome (IMG submission 50272) | reverse complement strand
CGCTGAATCAGGTAGCTAAATGCCGAATCGGCTTTTACCAATAATTCTTTATCAGCTTGTAAACCGGCTGTCTTCTTGGCACCAAAGTCAAAATAAAAGGAAGACCCGAGGTAGTAATAATCCAAGAGATTTCTTTGTGGGTTTTTAACCGCTATTTCATAAGCAGCAGCAGCTTTATCGTATTTTTTCAAACCATAGAGCTCTTTGGCAATTTCGCTCATTCCGCTTACTAGGTTAGAGTCTATCTGAACTGCTTTTTTTACAGTTTCAAAACCTTCTGCATCTTGGCCTAACTTGATCATGGCACGGCCCAGGTAACTGTAATCTCTACCGATGATACGTTTAGGTTCTACTTTAGCCATGAAGTCTTTGATGGCTTGTATGCTGGCCTCATAATTTCCGTTTTCATATGAAGAGTAACCTAAATAACGCAAAATTCTTTTGTTGGCCTTATCCATTTGGGCCATGGCTTGCGCTTCTTGCTCCAAATTTTTATAATCTTTGGCCAAAATGAGGAAATCTGCATAGCGCATGCGTGAATCCAATGACATATCGGTTAACTCGAGGTATTTCTTGTAGTAATCTAATGCCTGTTTGATTTTAGCATCATAAGTACGGCCATCTGATCTGGCCCACAAATAATAAGTTTCTGCCAATTCACGATAAGCCGGACCATAATTAGGGTCGATGGCTAATACACTGTTGAACTCATCCACCGATTCCTGGAAGGCTTTCGACATCTTGTTGATCACACCTAATTCTACCTTAGAGCGCAATAAATTCTTGTTGAGATCGAAAGCAGTACGGTAAGCACTGTAAGCTTCCGAGTTCTTCATCTGACCACGATAAGCATCCCCCAGGTAAAGATTGGCTTCAGCCAAGAACACTTCAGCGCCTTTAGGGTTGGTGGAGGTTAATACTTTTTGGTAATAAGAAATGGCCAACTCATAGTTTGGCTTTTTAGCAGTTGCATAAGCACGACCAATGTAAAGGTTGGCTCTATTGTCCTTTTTATCAGACAATGAAACTGCTTTGTCAAAATTAGTTTTGGCAGCAGCTTCGTTTCCATTCTCTAGATCTACCTGGCCTAAACCGATATAATTGAGTGGGAATGCAGGACTTTTGGCAACTCCTTCATCAAATACCACTTTAGCAGAATCATCATAGTCTGTTTTTAAGTACACCTGTCCTAAAAAGAAGTAATTTTCACCAACAAGAGGCTGCAAGCTGATCAAACTTTTCAGTTGTAATTTCGCTTTCTGATACTGCTCCGCATCTATAGACTTTCTGGCATCAGTTAATGACTGTGCAAAAACGGATGAACCCAACAACACAAGCATAAGGCCTGCCTTGAACACTTTTTTCATCATTTCCATGGTTCGAATATCTAATTTTTATTCTTATTTTCTAATAATAATTTCTCTCGAGGGAATTTTATCTGGAAGTAAGCCTGATTTTAAGATCAAACGCTGACCGCGTTCGCTGGCTACAAATGTGACAAAACCTGTGCCCGGACCGGGTCCACCCTCACAATTAATCAAATACAAATTACGAATTAGCGGGTATAATCCCAAGGCCAAATCGTTTTGAGTGGGTTTATAATAACGGTCATCACCTGGCTTGCCGGGCAAATTCTTAACGCCCATTACTTTTAGATCGGAAACATAGGGAGCTAAATCGGTATCAGGCTGATCGATCCAATTGATCCCAATAACTCCAATACTGCCCGTATGGGTAGCCACATACTTGATGACTTCCGGATTTGATTTTAGTGCATAGATCCCGCTGGAAGGCAATTGCTTAACTCCGGCCAATTCTTTTAAATAACGAACGGTGCTCGAATTGGGATTGTCGAATACCAGTTGTTTAATGCTTCCAGGCTTACCCTGCATACTCAAGAGTAGATCTTGCACTTTTACCAACGTATCTGAACTATTTTTATGGGTAATTAATGCAATGCCATCTAATGCAAAGCGATTCACTCTGATTTTGATTTGTTTGCGCTCGTAGAATTTCGCCTCATCAGCGGTCAGCATTCTCGACATTACAGCCACTTTGGCGCTATCTGCAATCAGCAAATTCAATAACTCGTTTTCTGGCTTGTAAATAGCTTGAACGTTGGCATTGGGGTAAGCGCTCTGAAAAACCATTAATTGGTCCTCAATAATGGGAGCAAAAGTTTCATCAACCACCAGGTTAACACTGCCCTTGGTGTAGCTTTTTTCTTCCGTATTAGAATTACCTTGACGACAGGAATTCAGTACGACTGTGAAGAACAGCAGAACAAATGATAATTTATTAAGCATGATTAATCCTTATTTTCTTGTACTAACCTTATGAACCTGAGAAACGAATAAACTATCAAAACAACACCAAAGGCAATGCGATAGTTTCTGGCAAGTTCCACAGGCATGTCTTTCCAGAGAATAAACATGGAACCTGCCACAAGGTAAAAGGTAAACATCAGAAGGCGTAAAACGAACAGAAATCGCTGTAACAGCGATTTCTGTTGTTCATTCACATATTTTGACATGGAATTATTGTCCGGCTAACTGGAAGAAGATTGGCATGGTGTAAGCAACACGTACATTACGACCATTTTGAACACCTGGTTTCCAAGCTGGGGCTGCTTTCAATACACGAACTGCTTCTTCGTCGCAACCACCACCAATTCCTCTCAATACTTTGATATCAGTTAAATCTCCGTTTTTCTCTACTACGAAACTTACAATTACACGACCGGTAATATTGTTTTCGCGAGCGATTGGAGGATATTTCATGTTTTTCTGCAAGTATTTACCCCAACCCGACTGGCCACCCGGAAACTCCGGCATCACTTCCACACTCGAGAAATCTAAAATACTGTTATCCTCTACTACATCAGAGTTACCTACCGGTTCGTCAATCTTGATTTCCGCATTCGGGTCACCTTCAATGGTTTTCTGGCCCGGATCTGCTTTTTTCAATTCTTCAACGGTTGGTGGCTCTTCATCACGCACCTTCTCTGCCGGTACTACCACCGGAGGCGGGAAACGTACCTGATCCACTTTTGGCTTTGGTGGCTCTGGTGGAGGTGGAGGTGTTTCTTTATCAATGGGTGGCGGCGCCGATAAAACCACTTCAGTTTGCTTAAACTGCTCGCTATCATCAGGTAAAATACCTGAAATATAGCGTACAATTAATGGGGTAGTCACCAATACAATGAAAAGGGAACTACCTACCAATAAGGCACGGCTGGTGGTTTTAGGGTTATCCTTACGAAGCTCGTATGCACCGTAAGCTTTATTACGCCCGGCGAAGACTACTTCGAGCCACTCTGGTTTAAAAATATCTAATTTCGACCCTAACATCTTATCTATAATAATTATGGGAGTTAATAATTTGTTTTAGCTTACGTAATTTAATTTACTGAAATTATTTGTAAATCCCGTCACGTTTCATCAATCCAATTTCCGGACTAGTGATGTCTACAATGGCGTAGGTTTGCACACCGGTAATTTTCATTTCATCTAAGATATCTACCAAGTTTCTGTAATTAGACTTGTCGCTCGGCTTAATCAGCACGATGAGTCCTTTTTTCGGATCTCCGGTAATTCCTCTAACCTCTTTAATTTTTTCGAGAATCGCTTTGCGAATTCCGTTTCTACCATAGTTATCAACGGTAGGGGTTTTAGGATTGTCTACCAACCCCATGTACCATTCTAATCGGTTGTTCTGACCCAAAAGAATCGTCATGGTACGGTTATCAGCAATTTCTAATTTAGATTCTGGCTTGTCCTTATCTTTATCGGGCATGGCTAAATCCATGGCCTGTGGCTTCGCTAAGGTAGTAGTAAGCATGAAGAAAGTGATCAATAAGAAAGCCAAATCCACCATCGCGGTTAAGTCAACACGCGTAGATTGTTTTTTACTTCTTACCTTACCACCGCCTTTTTTACCACCACCCGAGGAGGTATCTAATTCTGCCATCGTTTAATATTTAATGTTTACGATTTTAATTTTCTGCTTGTCTCAGCGAAGTAATTAAGCTGAACTTATTGATATTTTGTTTTTGAAGAATATCAACCACTTTTTTGATCTCCGGGTATTCTTCTTTCGAATCTCCTTTGATACTAAAACGTAGGTCAGTATTGTTCAACTCCTTGGTCGCATAACGGGCGGCTAAAATCCACTCATTTAATTGATTGTCGGTAGAGTCGGCCGGAATACCGGTTTGAAGACCTGGCTGGTTACGTTCGTCACCACTCAAGGCAATCAGTTGTTTAAGATTTCCAACTGGTACACCAAAAGATTCGATAACTGAAAAACGCAATTTTTCTTCTTCGGTAAACTGCAAACTGTATTTCTCGGCTATACGGTTAAGCATGTTGATACGGATCTGCTGTCCTTTAACACCAAAGAAAATCTTTCCTTGTCCAACGGTTAAAGTGGCAATATCGGTTTCAGGCAATTTAATTTTAACTGTAGAAGCCGGGGTATCAACTGGCAATGGTTCTGGTTGACGAGCCGTTGCAGTGAGGATGAAGAAGGTAAGCAACAAGAATGCCACATCACACATGGCGGTCATGTCAATTGCCGTACTCTTTCTGGGAACTTTTACTTTAGGCATTTTGAATATTGTTTAACTGTTGAAAGTACATGATAGTTGATGATAAATCCCGGAACCCTGTCGAGTTCCGGGATCTTAAAACTCAAAAACTATTATTTATGTGTACTAGCGTAAGTTTGTACAATTGAAAAACCTGCCTCATCGATAGAGTAAGTTAACTTATCGATTTTAGAAGTAAACAAGTTGTACATGATGATGGCCAAAGCTGAAGTAGCAATACCAGTTGCAGTATTGATCAAGGCTTCAGAAATACCGTTCGCTAATTGAGACTGGTCAGGCGCACCTGCAGTTGCCAAAGCCGAGAAGGCCTTGATCATACCGGTTACTGTACCTAACAGACCCATCAAAGTACCGATAGATACCAAAGTAGCAATTACGGTTAAGTTTTGCTCCAGCATCGGCATTTCTAATGCAGTTGCTTCTTCAATATCTTTCTGGATAGCTAAACATTTTTGGTCAGTATCCATGTTTTTCTCAGTTTCTACTTCTTTATATTTTTTCAAGCCAGATTTGATCACGTTTGCAACAGATCCTTCTTGCTTGTCGCACTCAGCAATAGCTGCATCGATGTTACCAGCGCTTAATAAAGACTGAATTTTTTTAACAAAAGCGTCAACATTACCTTTTCCAGCAGATTTGTTGATCACGAAATAACGCTCAAATGAGAATACTACTACCATTAAGAATAATCCCATTAACACAGGAACTACATATCCACCTTTGTAAACCATACCAAAGTAGTTACCAGGTAGCGGGTGACCGTTCTCTGGGTCTCCACCTTCGAAGTTTGCAGGGCTACCCATTACAAATTTCCATAGAATAACACCGATAAGAATACAGATTACGATAGATAAACTCGCAAAAAGATTTGAACCAGAATTTTCTTTTTTAGCACTTGCTGCTTTAGATGCGTTTGCCATTGTTTTAATTTTTAGTTTTTGGTTTTGTTTTAATTATGAATTATTGGTTTTTCGTTTTTAACGGATAACAAAAATATAACTTTCAGCAAATAAACTGCTAAAGTCACATTTTTATTACCCTATTTATTTCTAAATAAACTTCTGCAATGAAAACTATTTTTTTTTGCAATTGCAAATCGCAGCAAAAAATTAATATGGGTTCTAAGCAGATACGGTTACACGAGGTGCAGCAGATAATATTTCTTCTGATGCAGATTCGGCAAACTGAGCAAAGTTTTTAACGAAAGCCTGTGCTAGTTCAGCGGCTTTTAAATCATAGGCCTGCTGGTCTGACCAGGTATTTCTGGGATTCAATATTTCTGCAGGCACCTCAGGACAAGATTGAGGCATCATTAAGCCAAAAACCGGATGTTCTTCGTAAGTTACCTTATCTAATAAACCATTCAAGGCGGCAGTGATCATCGCCCGGGTATACGGTAATTTCATACGGTGACCAATGCCGTAAGGTCCGCCCGTCCAGCCGGTGTTGATTAACCAAACATTTACAGATTCTGTTTTTAGTTTTTCTCCCAACAGTTCGGCGTAAGCCGTAGGATGCAGGGGCAAAAATGCCTTCCCGAAACAAGCCGAGAAAGTGGTTTGTGGCTCGTTGATGCCAGCTTCTGTACCCGCAACCTTTGCCGTATAACCAGAAATGAAATGATACATGGCTTGTGCCGCATTCAATTTAGAGATGGGCGGCAATACCCCGAAAGCATCGGCAGTTAAAAAGAAAATATTTTTTGGTTTAGGCCCTACTGAAGGTATTTTAGCATGGCTGATGTAATGCAGCGGGTAAGAAACCCGGGTGTTTTCCGTTTTTTGAATGTTTGAAAAATCTACCGTACGACCTCCCTCATAAAAATTGATGTTTTCCAATAGAGAGCCGAATTTGATGGCACGGTATATTTCTGGTTCTTTTTCTGCAGTAAGATCTACACATTTGGCATAACATCCGCCTTCAAAATTGAAAACACTGTCTTTGCCCCATCCATGTTCATCGTCTCCAATTAAATCTCTCGAAGGGTCAGCAGATAATGTAGTTTTTCCCGTTCCGGATAAACCAAAGAAAATAGCCGTATCTCCGCCATTGATCCCTTGATTAGCCGAACAGTGCATAGATAAAACCTGATGATTTTTGGGTAAAAGGAAGTTCAATACTGAGAAAATTCCTTTTTTTATTTCACCGGTATAGCCAGTTCCGCCAATCAAGATCATCTTTTTGCTAAAATTGATGATACTGAAATTATGTTGACGGGTAGCATCTATTGCCGGATCGGCCTTGAAACTTGGAGCAGCAATGATGGTCCATTCCGGACGATCGGCTGGATCGGGATTTTCAGGACGGAGGAACAAATGATGCGCAAACAGGTTTTGATAAGCTGTCTCGGTCACCACTCTGATATTTAGACGGTAGTTGCCATCGGCACAAGCATACGCATCTCGAACATAAACAGGCTTTGCAGAAAGATGAGCGATCACTTTCTGGTAAAGCGCCTCAAATTTCTCGGGATCAAATTTGATATTGATATCTCCCCACCAAACTGAATTTTCAGTGATGGAATCAGCAACAATGAAACGATCTTTCGGTGAGCGGCCGGTAAATTCGCCGGTGTCAACAGCCAATGCTCCAGAGTCGGCCAGCAAGCCCTCTTGATTAGCCAGTACTTGCTCCACTAATTCCGGTATGCTGAGTTGATAATGTACGGCCGGACAATTTTGTAGATGCAGATAATCCAGCTGCGTGTTTTTCATAGGTTTTGAGCTCATATTTTAACGGTTTCTGAGAAAAAATCAGCACAACAAAATTAGGAAGAAAACAATGTTCTGGTAATAAAATGGTTTTAAATTTTAGCTAATTGTAAAAACAACACTAAGATTTAAATCATTGTTTATCAGGTATTTAGAACGGATAAATTTAGAATATCAGCCGCCGATTTTTTTCACTTTATAACCTTCTGCCACAAGCATTTGTAGGATTTTTTCACGAAAATCTCCCTGAATCAGAATTTCTCCATCTTTTACGGCACCACCGACCCCACATTTTTGCTTCAGTTTCTTACCCAGTGCTTCCAAATCTTCTGCTCGGCCAACGAATCCGGTAATAAGCGTAACCGACTTCCCTCCTCTTTGTTTACGATCCAGTTGGATTCTGAGATCTTGCTGAGCTGCAGGCAAAGTCTCTACCTCCTGCAAAGGTTCGGCTTCGTAGTTAAAATCGGGATCGGTAGAGTACATGATCCCATTCCAATTATTTGTTTTTTTCGACATGCTTAGTTGATCACATTCAAGGAAGCCGGTTTAACCATAATGTGCAATTCGGCTTCCAATTCAATGGGTTCGCCATCCAAATGCACCGGTCCGGGCACATCTCGTTGGATAAAGGCTTCTTTAATTTTAAAAATTTCCAGATAAGCAGAACGGTCGGCCGTTTTGCTAAACATCCGGTAAGCCAAAGCCGGGAACATGTACAGCGGAAAAGGCTTTACCACGCAGATATCTAATAATCCATCGGTTAAAGAAGCATTGGGTGAAATGTGCGCATTGTTACCATACTGGCTCGAATTGGCCAAACTGATCATGAAAGCTTTCCGATGAATGGTTTTTCCATCTAGTTTTAAAATATACCATTGAGGTCGGTAGGTTAACACTTCGGCAAAGGTATTTTTGATATAACCCCATAATCCCCTGGTTTTATCTCGGGCAAACCGGGTGCTAATTTGGGCATCGAAACCAATTCCACTTACATTAAAAATAGGATGGCCATTGAGCGTGGCAGAATCAATCCTTGTAAAATTGAATCGGTTGATCAGCTCCAGTGCTTCCTTCACCTGAAAAGGGATCCCCAAAAAAGTAGCCAAACCATTACCTGATCCCATAGGAATAATGCCGAGGTATTTATCAGACCCTACCAGTACCGATGCAATTTCATTCACCGTACCGTCTCCACCAACCGCCACAAACAAGTCGGTATCGGGCAACAAGTCCCTTACCAATATCTTGGCATGGCCCACAGATGCTGTGTAGCACAACTGATAAGAAAATTGAGCATGATCCAGGTGTTGCTCAATTAACTCAGGCAATTGACCTTTTGATTTGCCGCCCGAAATGGGATTGATGATAAAAGCGATTTTCTTTTTCAAAGCATTTATGGCCTTTTCGACGAACAAATTAAAGTCAAATAATCAAGAATATAAAAATTGTTCTACTTTTGCCTTTGCAAAAAAGTGGATCGATTTGCGTTGATTGCAACCACGTTAAAAAAAGTGCTAAAAAACTCCGTTTTTACCTTTCTTCATCCCTTTTCTGCATTTTATTTTTTAAAATTTTAAAATTAAAATACGATGCCTTACTTATTTACCTCTGAATCTGTTTCTGAAGGCCACCCAGACAAAGTAGCCGATCAGATCTCTGATGCGCTTATTGATAATTTCCTGGCTTGGGATGCCGATGCCAAGGTAGCCTGTGAAACTTTAGTTACTACCGGACAAGTGATTTTAGCCGGCGAAGTGAAATCAAGCGCTTACCTGGATGTACAAAAAATTAGCCGCGAAGTGATCCGTAAAATCGGATACACCAAATCTGAATACATGTTTGAAGCTGACTCTTGCGGTGTATTATCAGCCATTCACGAGCAATCGGCCGATATCAACCAAGGGGTGGACCGTAAAGAAAAACAAGATCAGGGAGCGGGCGACCAGGGTATGATGTTTGGTTATGCAAGCAATGAAACTGAAAATTATATGCCATTGGCACTCGATCTTTCTCACAAGATCCTGATTGAGCTTGCAGCATTACGTCGCGAAAACAAAGAAATCAAATACCTGCGTCCCGATGCCAAATCTCAAGTAACCATCGAATACAGCGACGATCATCGTCCCATCCGTATCGATGCCATCGTGGTTTCAACCCAGCACGACGATTTTGCCGAGGAGAAAGCCATGCAGGAACAGATCAAGAAAGATATCATCAACATCCTGATCCCAAGAGTGAAGGCGCAATTGAAGCCCGAACTGCAAGGTTTGTTCACTGATCAGATCAAATACCACATCAACCCTACCGGGAAATTCGTGATCGGTGGACCGCATGGAGACACTGGCCTAACCGGACGAAAAATTATTGTTGACACCTACGGCGGTAAAGGTGCACATGGTGGAGGAGCTTTCTCAGGGAAAGATCCTTCAAAAGTGGATCGTTCTGCTGCTTATGCAACCCGCCATATCGCCAAAAATTTAGTGGCAGCTGGTTTGTGTAGCGAAGTATTGGTACAGGTTTCTTATGCCATCGGTGTAAAAGAACCAATGGGAATTTATGTAAACACCTACGGTACCGCCAAAACCGGTTTGGGTGATGGAGAAATTGCAAAAAAGATTGAGCAAATTTTCGATATGACGCCTTATGGCATCGAAACCCGTTTAAAATTGCGTAATCCTATTTATTCTGAAACTGCAGCTTACGGACACATGGGACGTAAAAACGAAACCGTAAAGAAAACCTTCAACGGCAGCAATGGCGAAAGCAAAACCCTGGAAGTGGAATTATTCACTTGGGAAAAACTCGACTATGTAGATAAAGTAAAAGTCGCTTTCGGACTGTAATAATTTTGGAAGCGTTATTAAAAGCCTCGAAGTTGTTCGGGGCTTTTTTATTTTTTACAGCATCCGCTTTTCAAAGCCAGGCTTTTATTGCATAATAAAGCAAATACCAAACAACCAAAAAGCCGGCAATAAAAACAATTTTAAAAATCAAATCCCTCTTTCTCTCAATAAATATCTGGTGACCCTGAACCTTCTCCTGATTTCTGATTTGAACCAGCTTCACTATATCTATGAAAACTATTAGTAAACTAGTTAACAACAGAGTATAATGTTCATATTCGCTTCTTAATAACATCTGAGCAATCAGCATAAATAGTACAATCAAGATTCCACGTTGTACATCGGAAGGACCAAATACCCAGAGTAATTTAGATTGTAAGCTACCATAAATAGAAGGCCTGAAGAGTAGAATAACTTCTTTCAATAGTTTCAATTTAGCCTTAAAAGAACCTTTTAGCTGATGATTTAATTGGTATTGCTCAACCAAATCACCTTCGATTTCCTCAACTAATTCAGGTTTGCAAAACCATCTGAAAAGTTGAATAATTAAAGCTGGAGGCTCCGGATTTTGCTGAAGTTTCATGATAAGATCTGTAGAGAATAGGTCGGAATGGCTTCCCATAAGCCCATTCGCTGCTCTTTTGTTTCTTTTAAAATAAAACGTCCCTCCCCGGTGATACTATAATATCTTTTACGCTTACCGCCCCTTATTTTAGTGGCCTCACCAAACTCAGACTTCAGGAATTTCTTTTCCTCTAATCTTTTTAAAACGGTCTGAATAGCGCCCAGGCTTACCCTCCGGTTGATGCGTTTGTCTATTTCCTCAATGATGTTTAATCCATAAGCGTTACCATCTAGTATAGATACTGTAAGCAATACTATTTCTTCAAATTCCGCAAGATGATTCTGGCTCATATTTTTATATTTATAACAAATGTAGTTTATATATTTATATTTACAATACTTGTAGTTAAAATATGTATTGCTCTTTAAATGAGATGAAGCTCAAAATGAAGTGATGTGCATTTTGTAATTTGCGACATGGAAAACAACAACCCCTGGACCATTCTGTCTGAAAAAGAGCTTTATAGTAATCCCTGGATCAGTCTGAATGAATATCAGGTGCTCAATCCTGCAGGTAATCCCGGAATCTATGGCAAGGTGCATTTTAAAAATCTGGCCATCGGCATTTTGGCACTCGACGCTGAACAAAACACCTGGCTGGTGGGTCAATATCGATTCCCCTTAAATGAATACAGTTGGGAAATTCCGGAAGGTGGTTGCCCCCTGAGTACCGATCCACTGGAGAGTGCTAAAAGAGAACTTCTGGAGGAAACGGGCATCAGCGCTGCCAATTGGAAAGAATTACAACGCATGCACCTGTCCAATTCGGTAAGTGATGAGTTGGCCATTATTTACTTGGCGCAGGAGCTCTCTTTCGGGGCAGCAGAACCGGAAGAAACTGAACAGCTGCAGATCAAAAAAGTGAGCTTTGAAGAGGCTTACCAAATGGTACTGGACGGAAAGATTACGGATGCTATCAGTGTGGCGGCCATCCTGAAATTTAAAACCATGCTTTAACAGGACTAAGAATCAAGTCCTTAAGAAATATTTTTTACAAGAAAATGGATAATAATTGATTTATTTGAGCGTTATTTGTAAAAAAATCGACCATGCAAAAGGAAAAAACTACTATCTCTCCCTTCGTTTTAGTATTAGTTCCCATGCTCTTAGGCTTGATCTATCTGGCCGGCAATACCGATTTACAAGTACCTGCTGAAAAATACAATGCAAGCATTCACTTCAGTGTTCCTGAATTCCAGGTAGTGGTAAAAACTGTTTTTGCCCTTATTTTTTAAGCAATATTACCTGCCTGGTTGCGGTATAATCACTAAACTTTCATGTCCCTCGGCATCTACCGACTGAACGCCGAAAAAGTAATTATCTTTTGAGTAGTTCAGGGTGAGGCTAGTATCCTTCACAAAGAATTTCTTTTCCCAAACCGCACTGCTGGTTTCACGCATCAACACATAATAGCCAACAGGAGTTTCTCCCACAGGTGCTTCCCATTTTAGCGTACTCTTATTGGTCAATTCGCTGGTGAGCATGCGCACCTTTTGTGGTTCTCTGGGTGCCATGGCCAGGTTAGCCAATGCGGCCAGGTTCATTCGGGCAACCTTTTGGGTATAGTTATAGTCCACAAAATCAGGAAGGTCGCCGTAATTGATACCATTCTCGGTTCGAATATCTTGATGCTGACGAATGAAATTTTCATTCATTTCGGTTACCCTGATGGCTGCAAAGCCTTCCTGAGAAAATGGTGTATGGTCGCCACCTCTTAAATAACGATCGCGGCGATAGATCAATTTCACATCCAATTGATCTACGTAACGTTCACCAGCTTCCTTTAAATATCGGGCAAAAGATCGGGCGGCACCATCATTTTCTGAACCAGTACTGTTTCGCAAATTAGCTTGAGCACTGGTTTCAGTTTGCGAAATGGCTTCGCTAAAGATCCGAACGCTTCGGTTATCTTTCAGGTCGGTTTCAGAGCTATAGGTATTGCCTACAATATCATTGGTAATCATACCGGCCACATTCCATTTTTCGGCTTTAGCTCTTTTGGCGAGATTGGTGGCACCGTATAGACCTTGCTCCTCACCTACCATGGCCACAAAAATGAAGGTGGCGTTAAACCGATGTTTACTCATTACCCTGGCCAATTCCATGGCTACGGCTGTCCCCGAAGCATCATCGTTGGCGCCGGGTGCAAAGCTCTTAGCATCCATCACATCAGAAACCCTTGAATCATAATGTCCCGAAACTATGAAAATGCGGTCATCTGCCGGGTCGGTACCAGGAAGAATGGCCAATACATTTTTCATCACAGTAGGTACGTTCACCCTGCGGCCATCAGCTGGCTGGGTAAAAGTGTCAAATTCTACCTTCAATCTTCCGCCGGATTCTTTGGCATATTTTTCCATTTCGGCCTTGATCCAGTTTCTGGCGGCCCCAATTCCGATTTTTGTACTAAGGGTATCGCTCAGGGTATGACGGGTTTGAAAACTCACCAGCTTTCTAACGATTGCTTCTATTTGTTGCGCAGAAACTTGCTCAACCATGTTCTTGATGGTGGGATCCAGAGATTGAACAGCGGTTTGTGCACTAGCACAGAGTGTGAATAAGATACTGAAGAGCAATACAAAAGGTTTCATGATTTTTCTGCTTTATAATGAAAATGTTATAATGAAAGTAGTACAATAATGCTGGATTATAAATAGGTTTGTTAGCAACACACAAAAAAATTACAATTGTCATGAAGAAATTTTTCGCATTAGCACTGGTTCTGTTGAGTGTTTTGAGTCTTTCGGCACAAACTGCTCAGGAACCTGTAGACCAGGCCGCCGTTCAGAAAATTAGAGAGGAAGGCCTCAACAAATCGCAGGTAATGAATACCGCATTTTATTTAACCGATGTAGCCGGACCACGTTTAGCCAATTCTCCGGGTTTGAAACGTGCTGAGGAATGGGCTGCCGCTACCCTGAAAGGTTATGGGCTGCAAAACGTAGCCATCGAACCTTGGGGTAAATTTGGCCGTGGATGGGAAATTGAGAAAAATTATGTAGCCATGCGGGTACCTTATTACCATGCCCTCATCGCTGCTCCAAAAGCTTGGACCCCGGGTACGAATGGACCAATCAAAGCACAAGTAGTTGCCATAAAAGTAGATAGCACCCTCGATTTGAGTAAACTGAAAGGTACGCTGGCCGGCAAAGTGATCATTTTTGATATCCCTGCCGCCATCGCAACCACTTTCAAATCCGACGGCAGCCGATATACTGAAGAGGAACTGGCCAAAATAGCTGAGCCCGCTGCTCCAAGAGCCGGAAACGCTGCTCCGTTCAGCTCGCAAATGGCTGCCTTTACCAAACTGAGAGCCTTGCGCAATCAGTTAAATGAGTTATTGGTGCAGGAAAAGGTAGGCCTTTTGTTGAGTAATGGCCGGGGAAGCCACGGTACTTTCTTCACCAGCAACGGTGCATCCTATGCTGCCGATGCCAAACCGGTTGCTCCTGAATTGGAAGTATCACAGGAAGATTACTTGCGTATTTTACGTTTAGTGAAAGCCGGACAGAGCGTAGAAATAGAAGCGGATATCCAGACCCGCTTTATTGATAATGATTTACAAGGATATAATGTAATTGCTGAAATCCCAGGTACAGATAAAAAATTAAAAGACCAGATCGTCATGCTGGGAGGCCATATTGACTCCTGGCATGCAGCCACCGGTGCTACCGATAATGCCGCTGGAACTGCTGTAATGATGGAAGCGGTACGTATTTTAAAAGCCGCCGGTTTCAAACCAAAACGTACCATCCGCATTGCCTTGTGGAGTGCGGAAGAACAGGGTTTATTTGGCTCGAGAAATTATGTGCTGAAGTATTTCGGCGATCCGAAAACCATGGAACTGAAGCCAGATCAGGCAAAAGTATCGGCTTATTACAACCTGGATAACGGCACCGGAAAGATCCGTGGCGTATACCTTCAAGGTAACGAAGCCATTGCACCTATTTTTAAAGCTTGGCTGAGTCCATTTGCTGATCTGGGTGCCACCACACTTACGCCAAGAAATACCGGCGGTACCGACCACCTGGCTTTCGACGCTGTAGGAATTCCGGGTTTCCAGTTCATTCAGGATGGCATTGAGTACAATACCCGTACGCACCATACCAATATGGACACCTACGATCGATTGATTGAAGACGACCTGAAACAAGCCGCTACCATTGTGGCTTCGTTTGTGTACCATACCGCTCAAAGAGCGGAAATGCTGCCAAGAAAAGAATTGCCTAAACCACAGGCAAGTCGCTAATTAATAAATTGACCTAAAACAAAGCCCCGAAGATCTTCTCCGGGGCTTTGTTGATTTATAGTAATTCAAATTCCTGGTGTCGGTTTGGTATTTCGACTCTTTGAAAGCCTTTTTCTTGTAAAATTTGCTGAAAATTCAATTGTACATCGTACTCTCCGTGTACTAAAAACAGGGACTTTATTTTTGCGGGATGTTGACAGCTGAGGAACTTTATCAGGTCATTCCGATCGCCATGCGCACTCATGGAGCGGATAGACTTTACTTGAGCATTGACCCAATGCTCCTCCCCAAAAATAGAAACCACCTCCTGACCAGACATCAGTCTACCACCCAATGAATTGGGTTCACAATAGCCCACCAGCAGAATGGTATTATTTGGATTGGCGATATTATTTCTGATGTGGTGTTTCACACGGCCGGCGTCAGCCATTCCCGAAGCTGAAATAATCACACAGGGGCTTTTATCATCATTTAAAGCAATAGAATCTTCAACAGATTCAATAAAAACCAAGCCTTCGAAGTCGAAAGGATCATGATCTTTCATCATTACTTCTTTTACACCGTGGTTATAAACTTCGGGGTGGTTTTTGATAACCTGAGTTGCTTTTTCAGACAATGGACTGTCAACATAATAAGGAACCTTGGGTAACTGACCTTTTAATTCGAGCGCATTTAAATTGTAGAGTATTTCCTGGGTTCGGCCCACACTAAAAGCCGGAATGATCACTTTTCCACCCCTTTCTATACAGGTTTCCTGGATGATCTGTCGTAATTTTTCCTCAGTTGGTTCTGCAGTTTCATGAAAAGAATCGCCATAAGTTGACTCGATGATGATGTAATCTGCCTGAGGGAAAGTTTGTGGTGAATTCAATAATAAATCACCATAACGGCCCACATCACCACTAAAAGTAATCCGACTTGTTTTACCCTCTTCATGTATGGCCAAATGAACAGCTGCACTTCCCAGGATATGGCCCACATCGGTAAAACGAAGATTAATATTGGGATTGAGCCGATGATCGGTTTCATAATTCAAAACCTTGAACTGACGGAGGGCGAGCAGTACGTCCTCTTCGGTGTAAAGTGGTTCAATTAAAGACTGACCTCTTTTAGTCCTTTGTTTATTCAAATAAAAGGCATCTTGTTCTTGTATTTTGGCCGAATCGAGCAAGAGTATTTTAACCAGATCAAAGGTTGGCGGTGTACACCAGATCTCTCCTTCAAAACCCTCGGCCACCAATTTGGGAATTAAACCACAATGATCAATGTGTGCATGAGATAAAATCAGGAAATTAACCAGGCTGGGTTCGAAACCAAAATGGGCGTTCCATTCTGCAGTTTCTGCAGCCCGGCCCTGAAAAAGTCCACAATCTAATAAAATACGGGTTTGGTCTTTCAAAGTGATCAGGTGCTTACTGCCGGTTACATTGCGGGCGGCACCATGGAAGGCGATTTTCATGCTCATAGATTTGGGCAGAAAAATAAACAATTCTAATCACTATATTTAAATTGAACTATTAAACCTAAAACAAATGAAACTGATTAAAATTTTTGCATTGGGCCTCTTACTGACAGCAGCAGGTATTGTCCAGGCAGAACCAGTAATTAACGACCCGCTCTATATTTTAGATGGTAAAGCGATTAGCAAATCTGAGATGAAGAATTTGAATCCTGATGCAATTGCGTCTGTAAACGTGCTGAAGGGGAAACCTGCTATTAGTAAATATGGTAAAAAAGCAAGGAGAGGCGTTGTAGAAATTACCACCAAAAAATAAAAAATAGAATTTACAAAAAAGCCTCCCCGAAATTCGGAGAGGCTTTTTTTATTGGATCCTAATCCGCTCAAGCTTCTTCCTGCTTAAAGAACTTCGCGGTAAAGAAATCGCGGTTCATGCGGGCAATATTGGTAATCTTAATTTCCTTCGGACATTCGGCTTCACAAGCACCGGTATTGGTACAGCTACCAAAACCTTCTTCGTCCATTTGGGCCACCATGGCCTGAACGCGTTTATAACGCTCGGGCTGTCCCTGTGGCAATAAAGCCATCTGAGAAACTTTTGCGGATACAAATAACATCGCGGAAGCATTTTTACAAGCCGCCACACAGGCACCGCAACCAATACAAGTAGCCGAGTTGAAAGCCTCATCAGCTACCGGCTTCGGAATGGCGATGGCATTGGCATCGGGTACACCACCGGTGTTTACCGATACGAAACCGCCAGCCCGTTGAATACGGTCGAAAGCACTGCGGTCAACTGCCAAATCCTTGATCACCGGGAAAGCGGTAGCTCTCCAGGGCTCAATGGTAATGGTCTGGCCATCCTGAAAGCTGCGCATGTGCAACTGGCAGGTGGTAATGGCTTGCTTTGGTCCATGTGGACGGCCATTGATGTGCAGCGAACACATTCCGCAAATTCCTTCACGGCAGTCGTGATCGAAATGGATCGGGTCCTCACCTTTTTTTACCAGATCTTCATTTACCACATCCAACATTTCCAGAAATGACATATCCGGAGAAATATTTTGAGCAGGATAGTTGACAAAACTACCTTTTGCATCGGTGTTTGGCTGGCGCCATACTTTAAGCGTTAAATTCATGTTTCCAATCATGGTTGTATAAGTTTGGAGTCGACAGTCGGAAATAGACTGAGGACTGTGAACTGTCGACTATTTATAACTTCTTTGTGTCAGTTTAACGTTTTCGAATTTCAATTCTTCTTTGTGCAGGGCTTCCGGCTTACCTTCGCCTTTGTATTCCCAGGCTGCTACGTAGGCATACTTTTCATCGTCACGCTTGGCTTCGCCTTCCTCGGTCTGGCTTTCTATACGGAAGTGACCTCCACAAGATTCCGTACGATCTAAGGCGTCGTCGATCATCAGTTCGCCTAATTCAATGAAATCGGCTACCCGACCGGCTTTTTCCAGCGACTGGTTGAACTCTTCGTTTTTACCCAGCACGATGGCGTTTTTCCAGAAATCGGCTTTCAAATCCTGAATCATCTTTTTGGCTTTTTTCAAGCCTTCTTCGCTACGAGCCATACCGCAGTATTCCCACATGATCTTGCCCAATTCACGGTGGTATTCGTCTACCGTTTTATTTCCTTTCAGGGATAATAATTGCTGGATACGATCTTCAACGGCTTTTTTGGTTTCGGCAAAAGCCGGATGTTTTTCATCCACTGCTTTCGGACCAATGGTAGCGAGGTAGTCGCCCAAAGTATAAGGGATCACAAAATAACCATCGGCCAAACCTTGCATCAGTGCAGAAGCACCCAAGCGGTTAGCACCGTGGTCAGAGAAATTGGCTTCGCCTAAGGCATACAATCCAGGAACCGTCGTTTGCAGGTTATAATCTACCCATAAACCGCCCATGGTATAATGTACGGCAGGGTAAATACGCATGGGCTCTTTGTAAGGGTTTTCGTCGGTAATCTGATAATACATATCAAACAGGTTACCATATTTTGCTCTTACCGCATCTTCGCCCAAACGTTTAATGGCATCGGCAAAGTCGAGGTATACGGCTACGCCGGATGATCCCACCCCGCGGCCTTCATCCACCATTTCTTTTGCATTCCGTGAAGCCACGTCACGTGGCACCAGGTTACCAAATGATGGATATTTTCTTTCCAGGAAGTAATCTCTGTCGTCTTCCTTGATATCTGAAGCTTTGACCTTTCCTTCGCGGATCTGTGCGGCAATCTCCTTGGTTTTAGGCACCCAAACACGGCCGTCATTTCTCAATGACTCTGACATCAGGGTCAGTTTCGACTGGTGATCGCCGGTTACCGGAATACAGGTTGGGTGAATTTGGGTAAAGCAAGGGTTACCGAAGTAAGCACCACGCTTGTGCGCTCTCCAGGCAGCCGTTACGTTACAACCCATGGCATTGGTCGACAGGTAGAATACGTTTCCGTAACCACCGGTACATAATAATACTGCATGTCCGGCGTGCGTTTCAATTTCTCCAGTTACCATGTCACGAACCACCACACCTTTGGCTTGTCCATCTACTACAACCACATCCAGCATCTCGTGACGGCTGAACATCTCCACCTTACCTTCGTGGATCTGACGGTTCAGGGCGGAGTAAGCGCCCAATAATAATTGCTGTCCGGTTTGACCACGGGCATAAAACGTCCGCGACACCTGTGCGCCACCAAATGATCGGTTATCTAATAAACCACCGTATTCGCGGGCAAAAGGCACGCCTTGCGCCACACACTGGTCGATGATATTGACTGAAACTTCCGCTAAACGGTACACGTTCGCTTCACGGGCACGGTAGTCACCCCCTTTGATGGTATCGTAAAACAAACGGTAAACAGAGTCACCATCGTTGCGGTAATTTTTGGCCGCATTGATACCCCCTTGGGCCGCTATGGAGTGTGCACGGCGTGGTGAATCCTGGTAACAGAAAGCTTTCACATTGTAACCGAGCTCGGCCAGCGAAGCTGCCGCAGAAGAGCCTGCTAAACCGGTACCTACCACAATCACCGTATATTTACGTTTGTTGGCAGGGTTCACCAGCTTGAGGTTAAACTTGTGTTTCGACCATTTTTCGGCTAATGGTCCTTCTGGAATTTTAGCATCTAACTTCATTTCAGAATATATTTTTTCGGTTAAACCGGATGTTTATCAATCTTATTTACAAAAGAAAAAGTACAAAGGCATGGCAGCAAAAGCCAGCGGGATCAATACCCCAAAGCCCCATATGCCAATCATTTTAATCAATGGCACATATTTTTTATGATCCCAGCCCAAAGTTTGAAATGCACTGCTAAAGCCATGAATCAAATGGAAAGACAAGGCGGCCATACCCAACACGTACAGCGCAACCAGCCACCAGGTTTGAAACGCAAATGCGGTGGTCGCATATAAATCTTTGGCACGGGTAATCTCTACGCCATTGTCGGTGTATTTTACGTAATCTTTAAAATCGGCAGCGGCCAGTTCCGTTTGTGTGGTCTGTCCGGTACTTAAATCGGTGCGATACTCTACAAAAGGCACCTTGCCCCAGTGGTATTCGTACCAGAAATTGCTCATGTGCACCACAATGAAAACCACCAACACAGTTCCTAAAATACCCATGTTTCTGGAAGTCCAGGGGCTGTTGGCAGCACCGTTGTACGCTCCATAACTCACCTTACGTGCTTTTTTATTTGCCGTGGTAAGCAATAAGGCATACAGCGCATGTACGATGATGGAGGTGTACAATAAATAGGAAACTATTTTAATAGGTGTAAAATGAGTCATGAAATAAGCATAATCATTGAATGCTTTTCCGCCATCATTTTTAAACAACTGCAAATTTCCGATTAAATGGACTACCAGGAAAGTACATAAAAACAGGCCTGTTAAAGCCATGATCAATTTCTTTCCTAAAGACGATGTGAATGTATCTTTTAAACTACTCATTAACGTATCGTTTTTAAAGGTTTTGGTGAGCAAATGTATCCAATTAATAGAAAAAAATACAAGATGAGAGGACTGTTAAAAGGGTTTTTGTTTATTTAGAAACGTTCTAATTTATAAATCGGTAAAATGCGAATAAAATGTGTCATTTTGAGCGGTTTATCTTAAGTTCGTTTCTTATTTTAAGCAAATGAATATTAAGCACTTCTTCACTATTTTATCTATCAGCCTGATTACTTTTTCGTGTCAGCCTACAAAAGTTTACCTGGTGCGTCATGCCGAAAAAGCGGCTGAACCGGTTAAAGATCCGGGTTTAACAGATATCGGAAAAGAACGGGCCCTCGATCTGGCAACCTATTTCAGTAAAATAAAGCTCGATGCGGTATTTTCTACTCCGTTCAAGCGGACGCAAGAAACCGCGTCACCCTTGCTGAATCAGAAAAAAATCAATTTGAAAGATTATCAGCCAAACCAAACGGGAGATATTGCAGCAAAAGCATTGGCCAACAAAGAACATATACTTATTATCGGACACAGTAATACATTGTTGCCAGCTATCAAATCTTTAGGAATTCAGCCCAATATGGAACAGATTGCCGATGACGATTATGATAATTTATTCATCATCTCTAAAAAAAGAGGGAAATTAAAATTGAAACATGTCACTTATGGTGTCGATTCTCCAAAAGCTAAGGATCAGGCAGCTAGCTATCAAATGAAAATTCAATAACATTAGAAGTCGAGCGACTGTTTTTTGCAAACTTCATACTACAAAAAGGCCCCCGGAATCCGGGGGCCTTTTTGTAATCAATTTACTCAACTACCTTGCCTGAAAAGAATAATTGATCCTCGATCCGTCTGGTGCAATGCCATTGATTTGCAGCATGTCATTCCGGCGGTTGGCCAGGGCTTCGTCAATATCATCTACTTTACTCAATGGTTTACCATTCATGGAAATGATGATGGTACCTTTTGGTAAGCCTACTTCATCAAATAAACCTCCTCGACGAACTTCAGCCACAATCAATCCGGTATTGATGCCATATTTCTTTTTAGTAGCATCGCTTACCGGAGCAAAGCTGGCGCCGAGTTTATTGAAAATTTCTTCTGCTGATTTGCTATTGGAAGCTAACTTCAGTCCCTCGTCAGATTTTAAGACCACATTCACCGTTTTTTCCTGTCCGTTGCGCACAAAAGTAAGTGCAATCTTATCTCCAGGACGGTGACGACCAATCTGCTCCTGCAATTCTGAAGACGCATTCACACTTACGCCTTCGATCTTCACAATCACATCTCCTTCTTTTAAACCGGCAGCATTGGCGGCACCGCCTTCCACTACCGAGGCAACATATACCCCACGGGTCGATTTCAGACCTTTTTCTTCCGCCAGCTCTGCGGTTACCTCACCAATGGTCACTCCTAAATAACCACGTTGTACGGAACCGAATTTTTGGAAATCGTCCATTACCTTCTTAGCCAAATTAATAGGAATGGCAAAGCCGTAACCTTCGTAATTTCCGGTTTGCGAAGCGATGGCCGCATTGATTCCAATTAATTCACCTTTGGTATTTACCAAGGCTCCGCCGGAGTTACCACGATTAATGGCCGCATCGGTTTGAATAAAGGCCTCGATCGGGCGGCTTTTGGAGATGGCCGGATCCTGACCGTCGCCCAAAATTCCAATGGAACGCCCTTTGGCACTCACAATACCGGCGGTAACGGTAGAAGTTAAGTTAAATGGATTACCAACGGCCAGCACCCATTCTCCAACACGTACATCATCCGAATTGCCCATCTTTACAATAGGCAGGCCTTTGGCTGAGACTTTGATCAGGGCCAGGTCAGTATTCGAATCGCGACCAATCACTTTGGCTTGAAAAGAACGCTTGTCGTTTAAGATCACTTCAATTTTATCGGCATTATCTACCACATGGTTATTGGTCACAATGTAACCGTCTTCAGATAGAATAACCCCCGAACCGGAAGCCATTTGAGGTCCTTGCGGGCGACGACGGTTGCCAAAAAAATCGCGAAACATATCTTCAAATGGATCGATGCCCATTCCCTGCTGATTGCCACCAGAATAGGTGGTTTTGATGTGTACCACTGCAGGTGTAACCGCAGCAGCAGCTTGTGTAAAGTCTAAATCGCCGGTGGAGGAAGTAACATTGTAGGGATTATTGGCAAAATATACCTTTTGCTGATCTTCCAGAGACAGCCCTCCCGCATACTTGTTTTCTACTAGTTTGTACGCTCCCAGCGTAAATGCACCACCCAAACAGGCGGTCAAAAACATTAATCCGAATCTTTTCATATCTAATTTTTTCATGCGCTTGATGATTGTAAAAACCTTTGCTCAAATTTAATACCAGAACGAATGTAAAAGCAATATGCGAATGCAAGAAAATTGTTAATAATTGTTAAATCAGGCGCTGATTGGGCACTCTGTTCGAAAATCCGTAATCTTGTAAACAGATCAAGCAGCATGCATTTCTACAAATACCAGGGCGCCGGCAATGATTTCGTGGTTTTTGATAACCGCGATCTGAAGATCAACCATGCCCGCCCGGAATGGATTCAGCAG
>JGI25921J50272_10000143_pt1 | contig 23092 bp, 20 predicted proteins | sample LauGreSu1BDMLBSD_2_FD_50272 | JGI IMG/M metagenome (IMG submission 50272) | reverse complement strand
TAGCAAAGCTGATGTAGCCTTTATTGATCACTTGCCCATTGCCCAAATGTAGGGTGGCATTGGTGATGGTAATTGGTTTGGATTGCGCTTTGGCAGGTAAAATATTCGCCTGTCCGAAGGCCAGGTTTCCACCAACCAACAGGCTGGCGAAAAGGCATATATATTTTTTCATGTTCTTCGTCATTTATAAATTATTGATAACGGTTAGCATTTACGAATTGCTCCTCTTCCAGACTTTCGCATTCATATAAACGCTGACGTGGTGCCACCGCTCTTTGGGTAGCTGTTCCTCCATTTTTAGCAGTGATCATTTTTTGGATGATACGTCCACGTTCTGCATTTAAAGCCTTTTGTTTGGCAGTATCTTGTTCCATATCCCAGTAAGCTATGCCGTCTACAAAGGTTTTCTCTGCTTTAGCATAGATTGAAAGCGGGTTATCTGACCAGAGCACGATGTCGGCATCTTTTCCAACCTTAATACTTCCTACACGGTTATCAATGTGCAACATTTTTGCCGGATTAAGGGTGACCAATTTCAAAGCGTCTTCTTCGCTCATGTTTCCATAAGTAATGGCTTTGGCAGCTTCCTGGTTTAGACGGCGGGCCATTTCAGCATCATCCGAATTAAAGCCAGTTAACACACCCACCTGGTGCATCAATTTTCCATTGTATGGGATGGCATCCGCCACCTCATTCTTATATGACCACCAATCGGAGAAAGTGGATGCGGCAATGCCTCTTTTGGCCATGCCATCAGCAACCTTGTAACCTTCTAGGATGTGGGTGAAAGTATTGATCTTGAAGCCCATTGAATCGGCTACGTGCATTAGCATGTTGATTTCAGATTGAACGTAAGAGTGACAGGTAATGAAACGTTTCTGATTCATGATCTCCACTAATGCATCCAGCTCCAGGTCGCGACGTACGTTGTTACCTTTAACAGAACGAGCAGCCTGATATTCTTTAGCTCTGGTAAAGGCATCAACAAATACTTGCTCAACGCCCATACGGCTCTGTGGGAAACGCTGGTTACCTCCCGGGATTTGGAAGTTGCTCTGTTTTACGTTTTCACCCAGTGCAAATTTGATGAAGCCATCGGCGCCTTCAAATTTCAGCTCTTCGGGCGTTTTGCCCCAACGAAGTTTAATGGTTTGTGTTTGTCCGCCAATGGCATTAGCTGATCCGTGCAGGATGTGTGAAGTAGTAACCCCACCGGCTAACTGGCGGTAAATATTGATATCTTCTGAAGTAAGGATATCGCCAATGCGCACTTCTGAAGTAACCGATTGAGCGCCCTCATTGATACCACCGAAGCCGGCAATATGTGAGTGTTCATCGATGATACCCGGACTGATGTGTTTTCCGGTGGCATCAATCACCTTTGCATTTGCAGCACTCAGGTTTTTGCCTACCGCTTTAATTTTTCCATTCTCAATCAAAACATCAGTATTGTTGAGTTTTCCTTCTTTTTCATTGGTCCAAACGGTAGCATTTTTAAACAAAACACTTTCGGCCTTTGGAGCACTCTCATTGCCGTAAGCTGTGAACGGATAAATTACCGAGCCGGTGCTAACAGGAGCTGGTGCCGGACTTTCTTTTTTAGATTCGGTTTCTTTAAATGCTTCTTTGAAGCTGGCTGACCAGCTACCTGAACTACCATCTGGCTGTACCACTTCGCCTTTAAAGCTCAAGGGAGAAAGACTGGCAATGTAACCACTCATTCTGATTACTCCTGCTGGTTTTTTCAGGTCGAAGTTCAAACTCATCAGATCGCCGTTACGGTTGAAGCTGGCTTTTGCCTTGGTGCTATCCGCCAGGCGTTCCACATTGGCATCATAGGCGCTAGTAGTTCCGCCAATTTTCAAACTCAAATCACCCAATCCATCCACTTTTAAGGCATAGGTTCCACGCAAATCGTTCACATTCATTTTAGCCACCACATACTGACGGCCTTCTACCCAGTTTTCATAAATGACATTGTCTTTTTTGAAAAGCTGATCGGAAGTGATGATAAAATTGGCCAGTTTACCGGCATTTAGCGTGCCTACCTGGTTCGCTACGCCCAGCATTTCGGCAGGGATCGTGGTTAAAGATTTTAGCGCCTGTTTCTCAGATAAACCACGTTCGATGGCCGTGCGTAAATTGCTCCAGAAATCGCGGGAACCCTCTAATCCAAAAGAGGTAATCGCAAAGCGAATACCTGCTTTTTCTAAAGCTGCAGCATTACCAGGAGCCATTTCCCAATCTTTTAATTGGGTTAAACTCACATTGCGTGCATCAGCAGGATCTTCTACATCAAAAGCTCTCGGGAAAGTCATCGGAATGATGAAACTGCCGCCGCTTGCTTTTACTGCATCTATTTTTTGATATTCTTTACCATCTGTTTTAAAGATGTATTGTTTCCCAAATTCATTTCCAATTTTATCGGCACGTAGCACACTCAAAGCATCGTTTACTTCAAAAAACTGAGGTAAAGTTTGAATCTGATTAAAGTGATCTAAAGAAATATTGTATTCACTTTTTTGGTTATTGTACCATGCGGCATCGAGGTAAGCCTGGCGAAGCAAGGCGATTGATCCCATTAAAGAGGAAGGATAATTATTGCTTGAGGTTCCTTTGTTAAAAGAGTATTGTGCGGCTGCCTGATCTTTTAAAATGACTTCATGCTCGTTTTCATCGCCCAAAGTTGCCACTAAAGAAGTGCCTCGGGCAATTCCGTCGCGGTTGATGGCATGTACCACCCCGAACCCGTTCTTTTTATACTCCTCTGCTTTTCTAGCATCCTTGGTGAACTGGCTTTTTACTGCAATTTCGGGCCGAATGGCTTCATTCCAATAAAATGCGCCAGGCTTGGTAGTGGTAAATACCTGACGAAACTGTTGCTGTCTGTTAACTGCAACAGATACGGATGGTACGCCGTAGCTGGTAAAAGCATCTACCAGCGAAGGATAAATGTATTTACCTTTCAGGTCGATTACGATATAACCTTTTGGAATGACCAAATTGGTTCCAACAGATTCAATTACCCGGTCTTTTACTAAAAGCGTTCCGTTATTGATCGTCTGTTCGGCATTTACTACAATGTTAGCATTGGTAAATGCATACAATCCTGGTCGCTTGTCCCAAGAGCCATTTACAGGAAAGGTTTCCTGAGCAATGGATTGTAAGCTCACCAGAAATAAAAAGAGGAATAAAATTTTCTTCATTTGATGATAGGGTTTTTTTGAGATTCTAATTTAGTGCTTAAACATACTGCAAGTGTAAACCTGCAGTAACTTTATCGTTACCACCAAAATAGAGAATTGTGAATTTATTGCACTAATTTTTGTTTCTTTGAATACATTAAAATTAAAAAAGCCATGTACACTTTCTTATTAAAATTCCACTCGGGTCTCAGATACATTGTATTATTACTTCTCGTTTTAGCACTTATTCAGGCCTTAGCAGGATGGTTTGGCAATAAGACCTATAGCGAGGATAACAGAAAATTGAATCTTTTTGCGATGATTTCTGCCCATGTCCAATTATTGACCGGCCTCATTCTTTATTTTTTCAGTCCTTTTGTAAAATACAATGAAATGGCAGTTGCCATGAAAGACGCCAGTTTGCGTTATTGGACGGTTGAACACCTTGCCATGATGATCTTTGCACTGGTGCTGATCACCGTCGGCCATGCTCGTGCTAAAAAAGCCGGAGAAGCAGCTGCGAAACATCGTACTATTGCTATTTTTTATGGCTTGGCTTTGGTAGTTATTTTGGCCGCCATTATGCAAAGTGGCCGCCCTATTTTGGGATCTGGTGCTTAAGCTAAACACAATATTCTTTTAAAAGGGGCCCTCAAAGCCCCTTTTTTTATGGTATCTTTGGCGCTCCTTATGGCCAGGCAGAAATTTTACGATACAGGAATAAAAGCAGAACGGGCAGTGCTGGTGGGTATAGTTACGCCCGGCCAAACCGAAATGCAAACCCGCGAATACCTGGAGGAATTACAGTTTTTGGTAATGACTGCCGGTGGCGAAACCATCAAAACATTTACCCAACGCATGCAACGACCAGACCGGGCCACTTTTGTGGGTACCGGCAAGCTCGAAGAGATCAAAGCTTATGTGAAAGCTGAGGAAATTGATATTGTAGTTTTTGATGACGAGCTTTCTCCTTCCCAATTGCGAAATATTGAAAATGAGTTACAGCTAAAAATTTTGGATCGAAGCAATCTCATCCTCGATATTTTTGCCAAGCGTGCCCAAACCGCACAGGCAAAAACACAGGTAGAGTTGGCTCAATTACAATACATGCTTCCGCGATTGACCCGAATGTGGACGCACTTGGAACGACAAAAAGGAGGAATCGGGATGCGTGGTCCGGGGGAGACGCAGATCGAAACCGACCGCCGTATCATCCTTCAAAAAATCTCTTTACTCAAAGAGCGGCTCAAAGAAATTGACAAACAAAACGAAACGCAACGCAAAAACCGTCACCAATTGGTGCGTGTGGCTTTGGTGGGTTATACCAATGTGGGTAAATCTACCATCATGAACATGATTGCTAAATCGGAGGTGTTTGCCGAAAATAAATTGTTCGCTACCCTTGATACCACCGTTCGTAAAGTGGTGATTGAGAATTTGCCTTTTTTACTTTCTGACACGGTAGGTTTCATCCGAAAATTGCCACATCATTTGGTGGAATGTTTTAAATCTACGCTCGATGAGGTTCGGGAAGCGGATATCCTGATCCATGTAGTCGATATTTCTCATCCCAATTTTGAGGATCACATGGAAACGGTGAACGAAACCCTGAAAGATTTAGGAGCCATTGATAAAGAGATCATCACGGTTTTTAATAAAATTGATCAATATGTTCCTCTAAGCAATGAGGAAGAAGAACAGGCTCCGATCAGTTTGTCGGATTTTGAGAATAGCTGGATGGCAAAGACCAGTTCTCCTGCCATCTTTATCTCTGCCCTGAAAAAAGAAAACATCGAGGCCTTCCGATCTTTATTGTATGAAAAAGTGGTCGCTATTCATACGCAACGTTATCCTTACGATAAATTGTTGTATTGATGTGTTTAACTGAAAATTTATTGTAATTTGTTATCAGTTCTTATGGAAAGTAAACGTCAACAAAAATTTGCCGGAGTCATTCAACAAGACTTGGCCGCCATCTTCCAGCGGGAAGGGATGAATTTTCTGCCCAATACACTCGTTACCATCACCAAGGTACGGGTTACCCCCGATTTGGCCATCGCACGGGTTTTCTTGAGTTTCTTCAACAATGAAAATAACCAGCTGGCGTTGAATACCGTTAAGGCTCATGCTTCTGAGATCCGTTACAAATTGGGTGCCCGTATCAAAAATCAAGTAAGGGTGGTACCACAACTCGAATTTTTTGTAGATGATACCAATGCTTACGTGGAAAAAATGGATCGTTTGTTCGACGAAATCAGCAAAGAGCCCCGTCAGGATGAAGAAACTGAATAAACACCTCCGCGAACCTGTCAATTTTTATACGCATGTGATCCCGGCTTTGTTGGCTTTGCCTGCCGGTTACTTACTTTTTTCTCAATCTGTAAGTGCTATTCAGCAATTTGCGGCCGTGGTGTATGGCCTTTGCACTTTGGTATTATTTGGCATTAGCGCCACCTACCACGGCTACCCCAGCACCGAAAAAGAGATTCGTTTTTGGCAAAAATTTGATCACTGCTGCATTTACCTCATGATTGCAGGTTCTTATACACCCACCACCTTGCTATTGTTTGATGGATGGGTTCGCTGGTCTTTATTTGCCTTGGTGTGGACAATTGCCCTGGCGGGGTGCATCATTAAGATTTTCAACCGTTTACAGCACAAGGGTTTTTCTTTGGCCGTTTACATTGGCATGGGCCTGTTAATAGTGCCTTTATTGAACGAAATGGCTATTAAAGTTCCATTTGAAGCCATTATGTGGTTACTGCTGGGCGGTGTATTTTATATAGGCGGAACCGTATTTTACTATCAGGACCGGGCTTACCACAAATGGGTGCACAGCCACGAAATTTGGCACGTTTTTGTAGTGGCAGGAGCCTTAAGCCATTACGTGTACAATTACTTCTACCTGTTTCAGCCGGCTTTGGCTTAGTTCAAAATTTCCTGGATATCTGCTGCACTCAGCGATTTAGCATAATCTTCTTCGGTGGTGATGAGCGATTCGGCGACTTGTTTTTTTCGACCTTGCAGTGCCAGAATTTTCTCTTCCACCGTATCCTTGCTGATGAATTTATAGATGAACACGTTTTTGGTTTGCCCGATGCGGTGTGTACGGTCGATGGCCTGCTGTTCTACCGCCGGGTTCCACCAAGGATCGAGGATGAACACATAATCTGCTTCGGTAAGGTTGAGACCCACGCCACCCGCTTTTAGAGAGATGAGGAATAGTTGAATCTCTTTATTTTCCTGAAAAGTACGTACTACTTCGCCCCGGTTTTGGGTTTGGCCATCCAGATACGCGTAACTTATTTTTTCTTTGTCGAAATGTTTCCTGTAAATATCGAGCTGTCTCACAAATTGAGAAAAGATCAACACTTTATGGCCGTTGGCCAAGATGTTTTCGAGCGTATGTATCACATTCTCAAACTTGCCCGATTCGCCACTAAAATCTTCGTCAATAAGTTTCGGATGGTTGGCAATTTGGCGCAATTTGATCAAGCCCTGTAGTACCTGCACTTGCTTTTTAGCAAAAGTACCCTCTTCCAAACTTTGCAGCAGCTCGTTCCGGTATTCCGATTTCACCTGTTCGTATCGCTCTGCTTGTTCCGCACTCATTTGGCAGTAAAAAAGGTGTTCTGTTTTGGGCGGCAGTTCGGTGGCCACCTGACTTTTATTTCGGCGGAGTACAAAGGGTTTGATCAGGGCCTGTAGTTTTTTCGCTTTTTCTTCATCTTTCTTCTTCTCAATCGGAATCACGAACTCTTCTTGGAAGTAATGTTGTGAACCCAACAATCCGGGATTGATGAACGACATCTGCGTCCATAAATCATTCACCGAATTTTCAACCGGCGTACCGCTGAGGATCAGTTTGTGTTTTGCTTTTAACTGCCGGATGGCTTTGTATGATTTGGATGCAGCGTTTTTGATATTCTGACTTTCATCCAAAATGATATAATTAAAAAACATCGAACTCAATAACTCAACATCAACTCGGCTGATGCCATAGGTGGTGAGCACCAGGTCGTATTTACTGAATTGAGCAATATCTTTATTTCTGAAAACGCCGGTATAGATCAAAAGTTTTAGATCTGGGGCAAATTTTGCCGCCTCCCGCTCCCAATTATAAATGAGCGAGGTGGGCATGATGATGAGTGAAGTGAAACGGCCTTCCGGATTCTCTTCCTTTACTTTTTGCAAAAGGGCCAGGGTTTGAACCGTTTTCCCCAATCCCATATCATCGGCCAGGCATCCTCCAAAATTGTACTGCCGCAAAAAATTGNACCATTGATATCCAGCTTCCTGGTAAGGTCGTAGTTTACCTCTGAAATCTGCAGGCAATTCTATATGTCCAATCCCTTCAAAATTGTTCAATTGCTGAAGTTTTCGGTCCATGCTGATGCTGGCCAATTCTCCATTTGCAAAATCGTTGAGCAGACCAAGATGGTGTTTCTTTAATTTTAATTCTTGCTGACCCTCGCTAAAATGCATCAAATTGGCGTATTGTGAAAACCATTTTTCGGGGATGATGGCAATTTCGCCAGAAGGCAATACAAACTCTTTTATTTTGTGGAGGATGTGATTTTTGAGTTGAATGAAAGGAATTTCATAGGGACCAAACCAAACACTGGCATGAATATCGAACCAGTCATTTCCTTCTTTCACTTCCAAATTGATCCGACTGCTTCCCAATAAAAAGCGTTTATCGGCATCTGACTGTTCAATTTCAAAACCATGCTCCATCAACCATTCGTGGTGTTCATTCAACCACTCGATGATGTCAAATTCATGGCTATCGGAGCTGACTGAATCCAACTCTAAATTGACAAATAAACTCCCGGCACAGCGCAGCCCCTTTGCTAAGAGCGTTTCCAGCTTTGTTTTCTCCCATGAAAAAGAGCGCTTAATGCGATGGAATACGTATTCGTCCCCCCTTTTTTCCATTTTAACCGATACTTTTTTGCCCTGATCGGCCGGGAAAACATAGTTGCCATATTTAAAGTAAAGCTGCAGTTGATGCATGCCGGTGTTCAGGCTGATCATTTTTAAAACAGGCTTTGCTTCGTATTTTTCGGTTTGTATGCTGAAACCTTCGGCATACACATGATGCTTTTCAATAAGCGGGCCGACGAATTTTTCAAAGTAAGCCTTTTCTGAGGCACTGGGAATAGCAATAAATCGCTTGTTTAGAAAAGGCTGTAATTTCTTTCCCTCCAGCTCATCTTCAAAGTAATAAAGCGTATCGTCCAACAATAACCAAGCAGGTTGGTTGCAGATGATTTGGGCATCCTTAAACATGAATTCGATACGCAAACCCTGGTATTTGATGGTGGGAAAATAGCGGGTTTCTGTTTCGTTTTTGCGAAAATGGAAGAGCACAGTGGCGGCTTCATCGGCAATTTTAATTGGTTTTTCAACCGGCCAGCCTTCCTTGCCCATCAAAAACAAAGGTTTCGTGCCTAGCAATTTCAAAGCCTCCATCAGTTTTTTTTCAATTTTAGGTCTGATGAATTCATAGAACTTTTCATCAAACACTTTAGAAAAAAACTCGAGCGGTCGGATCGCTTTTTTATGATAACGCTTGATCAGATTACCTTGCTCTATTTCCTCCAATAGTTGGATGAGCTGATAATCGCTCTCGTCTAAAAACCGATCGAATTCCTTGGCAGTATTGCTAAATATTCGTTGATAGGTGAGTGAAAAACTCCCATTGGCATTCAATTGAACCATATGTGGTTCGATCAAATAGCCCAGGAACTCGTGTTTACAGATGGCGTAAACGAGCTTACATGGTTTATCACTTTGTACACGAAGCATTTAAAGGCAAAATTTTCAAAAGGTAGTATTGAAAAAACTTTAAATATACGGTCAAGAGGCCATATTTCAAAGTTTAATTGCCAGATAAGTTTAGAAATAAAGAAGATTTAGATATCGCCTTGAAATACGAATTCGGCGGGACCTTCCAGAAAAATGTCACTGAATCTCGTACCATCAAAGTGAAAGCGGATTTGCAGCTCTCCACCACGTGCTTTAATGTGCGTGATATGTTTGCCTGTCTGATTACCGGCCTTGGCCATGGCCAAAGCCACTGCGGTTACACCCGTGCCGCAGGCCAGGGTTTCAGCCTCTACGCCACGTTCGTAAGTGCGTACGGCGAAACCGCCATTTTCCAAAGGCTCCACAAAATTTACGTTAATACCTTTATCCCGGTAGGTATCGTTATAGCGGATGGTACGCCCTTCGGCAAACACATCCATCTCGTTGAGCCCTTGGGCCATGCAGATATAATGAGGAGATCCGGTGTTCAGTACCCAAGCTTCCCCGTCTTTCTCAATATGATCCACATCCATCATCTGTAAGCTCACCCAGTTGCCTTCCGCTGAAATACTGGCATAATGGGGACCATCCACTGCCAAAAAGTTTGTTTCGCTGTCAATAATGCCAAGGTATTTGGCAAAAGCCACCGCACAACGACCGCCATTCCCACATAGGCTACTGGGTTGGCCGTCGGCATTGTAATATACCATTTTGAAATCATAATCGGGGGCATTTTCCAAGAGGATGAGCCCGTCTGCCCCAATCCCAAAACGGCGGTTACACAACTGCTGAATCCATTCCGGGCGGGCATGGTTGATCTTCAGATCGCGGTTATCAAAAACCACGAAATCATTGCCGGCGCCCTGGTATTTGTAGAAATGCATGCTGCTTGATCTGTTTACAAGATTACGGATTTTCGAACAGAGTGCCCAATCAGCGCCTGATTTAACAATTATTAACAATTTTCTTGCATTCGCATATTGCTTTTACATTCGTTCTGGTATTAAATTTGAGCAAAGGTTTTTACAATCATCAAGCGCATGAAAAAATTAGATATGAAAAGATTCGGATTAATGTTTTTGACCGCCTGTTTGGGTGGTGCATTTACGCTGGGAGCGTACAAACTAGTAGAAAACAAGTATGCGGGAGGGCTGTCTCTGGAAGATCAGCAAAAGGTATATTTTGCCAATAATCCCTACAATGTTACTTCCTCCACCGGCGATTTAGACTTTACACAAGCTGCTGCTGCGGTTACACCTGCAGTGGTACACATCAAAACCACCTATTCTGGTGGCAATCAGCAGGGAATGGGCATCGATCCATTTGAAGATATGTTTCGCGATTTTTTTGGCAACCGTCGTCGCCCGCAAGGACCTCAAATGGCTTCCGGTTCGGGGGTTATTCTATCTGAAGACGGTTACATTGTGACCAATAACCATGTGGTAGATAATGCCGATAAAATTGAAGTGATCTTAAACGACAAGCGTTCTTTTCAAGCCAAAGTGATTGGTCGCGATTCGAATACTGACCTGGCCCTGATCAAAGTCTCAGCCAAAGGCCTGCCTATTGTAAAGATGGGCAATTCGGATGATGTACGTGTTGGAGAATGGGTGCTGGCCGTTGGTAATCCATTTAACTTAACTTCTACCGTTACCGCCGGTATTGTGAGTGCCAAAGGGCGTTCCATTGGAATTTTGGGCGACGGTCAGGATCCGGCCATCTCCAAAAGCCGCCCGATCGAGGCCTTTATTCAAACCGATGCGGCCATTAATCGTGGTAACTCCGGCGGAGCCTTGGTAAATACCAAAGGTGAATTAATTGGAATCAATGCGGCCATCGCTTCGCAAACCGGAAATTACGAAGGTTACGGCTTTGCCATTCCTATTAATTTGGCTAAGAAGGTAATGGACGATTTCCAAAAATTCGGTTCCGTACAACGTGGTTATTTAGGAGTGACCATTGGTGAGGTAACCGCAGAGCTGGCGGAAGAAAAAGGTCTGAAATCGACCCGTGGGGTATATGTTGCCTCGGTAGTGGAAGGCGGTGCCGCCAATGCTGCCGGTTTAAAAGAAGGAGATGTGATTGTGAAGATCGAAGGCGTAAGTGTGAATGCGTCTTCAGAATTGCAGGAGCAGATTGGTCGTCACCGTCCTGGAGATAAGATTGCACTTACTTTTGTGCGCAACGGACAGGAAAAAACGGTGAATGTGGTCTTAAAATCTGACGAGGGACTGAAGTTAGCTTCCAATAGCAAATCAGCAGAAGAAATTTTCAATAAACTCGGCGCCAGCTTTGCTCCGGTAAGCGATGCTACTAAAAAGAAATATGGCATCAATACCGGATTGATTGTGGCTGAAGTTCGTCGAGGAGGTTTATTTGATGAAGTAGGCTTACCAAAAGGTACCATCATCATTTCCATGAATGGTAAACCATTGAGTAAAGTAGATGATATTGACGAAGCCCTGGCCAACCGCCGGAATGACATGCTGCAAATCAATGGCATTGCACCAGACGGATCGAGGATCAATTATTCTTTTCAGGCAAGGTAGTTGAGTAAATTGATTACAAAAAGGCCCCCGGATTCCGGGGGCCTTTTTGTAGTATGAAGTTTGCAAAAAACAGTCGCTCGACTTCTAATGTTATTGAATTTTCATTTGATAGCTAGCTGCCTGATCCTTAGCTTTTGGAGAATCGACACCATAAGTGACATGTTTCAATTTTAATTTCCCTCTTTTTTTAGAGATGATGAATAAATTATCATAATCGTCATCGGCAATCTGTTCCATATTGGGCTGAATTCCTAAAGATTTGATAGCTGGCAACAATGTATTACTGTGTCCGATAATAAGTATATGTTCTTTGTTGGCCAATGCTTTTGCTGCAATATCTCCCGTTTGGTTTGGCTGATAATCTTTCAAATTGATTTTTTTCTGATTCAGCAAGGGTGACGCGGTTTCTTGCGTCCGCTTGAACGGAGTAGAAAATACCGCATCGAGCTTTATTTTACTGAAATAGGTTGCCAGATCGAGGGCCCGTTCTTTTCCGATATCTGTTAAACCCGGATCTTTAACCGGTTCAGCCGCTTTTTCGGCATGACGCACCAGGTAAACTTTTGTAGGCTGACACGAAAAAGTAATCAGGCTGATAGATAAAATAGTGAAGAAGTGCTTAATATTCATTTGCTTAAAATAAGAAACGAACTTAAGATAAACCGCTCAAAATGACACATTTTATTCGCATTTTACCGATTTATAAATTAGAACGTTTCTAAATAAACAAAAACCCTTTTAACAGTCCTCTCATCTTGTATTTTTTTCTATTAATTGGATACATTTGCTCACCAAAACCTTTAAAAACGATACGTTAATGAGTAGTTTAAAAGATACATTCACATCGTCTTTAGGAAAGAAATTGATCATGGCTTTAACAGGCCTGTTTTTATGTACTTTCCTGGTAGTCCATTTAATCGGAAATTTGCAGTTGTTTAAAAATGATGGCGGAAAAGCATTCAATGATTATGCTTATTTCATGACTCATTTTACACCTATTAAAATAGTTTCCTATTTATTGTACACCTCCATCATCGTACATGCGCTGTATGCCTTATTGCTTACCACGGCAAATAAAAAAGCACGTAAGGTGAGTTATGGAGCGTACAACGGTGCTGCCAACAGCCCCTGGACTTCCAGAAACATGGGTATTTTAGGAACTGTGTTGGTGGTTTTCATTGTGGTGCACATGAGCAATTTCTGGTACGAATACCACTGGGGCAAGGTGCCTTTTGTAGAGTATCGCACCGATTTAAGTACCGGACAGACCACACAAACGGAACTGGCCGCTGCCGATTTTAAAGATTACGTAAAATACACCGACAATGGCGTAGAGATTACCCGTGCCAAAGATTTATATGCGACCACCGCATTTGCGTTTCAAACCTGGTGGCTGGTTGCGCTGTACGTGTTGGGTATGGCCGCCTTGTCTTTCCATTTGATTCATGGCTTTAGCAGTGCATTTCAAACTTTGGGCTGGGATCATAAAAAATATGTGCCATTGATTAAAATGATTGGCATATGGGGCTTTGGGGTATTGATCCCGCTGGCTTTTGCTGCCATGCCTTTGTACTTTTTCTTTTGTAAATAAGATTGATAAACATCCGGTTTAACCGAAAAAATATATTCTGAAATGAAGTTAGATGCTAAAATTCCAGAAGGACCATTAGCCGAAAAATGGTCGAAACACAAGTTTAACCTCAAGCTGGTGAACCCTGCCAACAAACGTAAATATACGGTGATTGTGGTAGGTACCGGTTTAGCAGGCTCTTCTGCGGCAGCTTCGCTGGCCGAGCTCGGTTACAATGTGAAAGCTTTCTGTTACCAGGATTCACCACGCCGTGCACACTCCATAGCGGCCCAAGGGGGTATCAATGCGGCCAAAAATTACCGCAACGATGGTGACTCTGTTTACCGTTTGTTTTACGATACCATCAAAGGGGGTGACTACCGTGCCCGTGAAGCGAACGTGTACCGTTTAGCGGAAGTTTCAGTCAATATCATCGACCAGTGTGTGGCGCAAGGCGTGCCTTTTGCCCGCGAATACGGTGGTTTATTAGATAACCGATCATTTGGTGGCGCACAGGTGTCGCGGACGTTTTATGCCCGTGGTCAAACCGGACAGCAATTATTATTGGGCGCTTACTCCGCCCTGAACCGTCAGATCCACGAAGGTAAGGTGGAGATGTTCAGCCGTCACGAGATGCTGGATGTGGTTGTAGTAGATGGACAAGCCAAAGGTGTGGTGGTTCGTGACATGGTAACTGGAGAAATTGAAACGCACGCCGGACATGCAGTATTATTATGTACCGGTGGTTACGGAAACGTATTCTACCTGTCGACCAATGCCATGGGTTGTAACGTAACGGCTGCCTGGAGAGCGCACAAGCGTGGTGCTTACTTCGGTAACCCTTGCTTTACCCAAATTCACCCAACCTGTATTCCGGTAACCGGCGATCACCAGTCGAAACTGACCCTGATGTCAGAGTCATTGAGAAATGACGGCCGTGTTTGGGTGCCTAAAACCAAGGAGATTGCCGCACAGATCCGCGAAGGAAAGGTCAAAGCTTCAGATATCAAGGAAGACGACAGAGATTACTTCCTGGAAAGAAAATATCCATCATTTGGTAACCTGGTGCCACGTGACGTGGCTTCACGGAATGCAAAAGAAATGGTGGATGAAGGCCGCGGGGTGGGATCATCCGGCGTAGCCGTATACCTCGACTTTGCCGATGCCATTAAACGTTTGGGCGAAGATGCGGTAAGAGCAAAATATGGTAACCTGTTTGATATGTATTATCAGATTACCGACGAAAACCCTTACAAAGAGCCCATGCGTATTTACCCTGCCGTACATTATACCATGGGCGGTTTATGGGTAGATTATAACCTGCAAACGACGGTTCCTGGATTGTATGCCTTAGGCGAAGCCAATTTCTCTGACCACGGTGCTAACCGCTTGGGTGCTTCTGCACTGATGCAAGGTTTGGCCGATGGTTATTTTGTGATCCCTTATACTTTGGGCGACTACCTCGCTACCATTGGTCCGAAAGCAGTGGATGAAAAACATCCGGCTTTTGCCGAAACCAAAAAAGCCGTTGAAGATCGTATCCAGCAATTATTATCCCTGAAAGGAAATAAAACGGTAGACGAATACCACCGTGAATTGGGCAAGATCATGTGGGAATACTGCGGTATGGCTCGTAGCGAAGAAGGCTTGAAAAAAGCCAAAAAGATGATTCAGGATTTGAAAGCCGATTTCTGGAAAAACGCCATCGTGCTGGGTAAAAACGAAGAGTTCAACCAGTCGCTGGAAAAAGCCGGTCGGGTAGCCGATTTCATTGAATTAGGCGAACTGATGATCGACGACGCCTTAGATCGTACGGAATCTTGTGGAGGTCACTTCCGTATAGAAAGCCAGACCGAGGAAGGCGAAGCCAAGCGTGACGATGAAAAGTATGCCTACGTAGCAGCCTGGGAATACAAAGGCGAAGGTAAGCCGGAAGCCCTGCACAAAGAAGAATTGAAATTCGAAAACGTTAAACTGACACAAAGAAGTTATAAATAGTCGACAGTTCACAGTCCTCAGTCTATTTCCGACTGTCGACTCCAAACTTATACAACCATGATTGGAAACATGAATTTAACGCTTAAAGTATGGCGCCAGCCAAACACCGATGCAAAAGGTAGTTTTGTCAACTATCCTGCTCAAAATATTTCTCCGGATATGTCATTTCTGGAAATGTTGGATGTGGTAAATGAAGATCTGGTAAAAAAAGGTGAGGACCCGATCCATTTCGATCACGACTGCCGTGAAGGAATTTGCGGAATGTGTTCGCTGCACATCAATGGCCGTCCACATGGACCAAAGCAAGCCATTACCACCTGCCAGTTGCACATGCGCAGCTTTCAGGATGGCCAGACCATTACCATTGAGCCCTGGAGAGCTACCGCTTTCCCGGTGATCAAGGATTTGGCAGTTGACCGCAGTGCTTTCGACCGTATTCAACGGGCTGGCGGTTTCGTATCGGTAAACACCGGTGGTGTACCCGATGCCAATGCCATCGCCATTCCGAAGCCGGTAGCTGATGAGGCTTTCAACTCGGCTACTTGTATTGGTTGCGGTGCCTGTGTGGCGGCTTGTAAAAATGCTTCCGCGATGTTATTTGTATCCGCAAAAGTTTCTCAGATGGCTTTATTGCCACAGGGACAGCCCGAGCGTTATAAACGCGTTCAGGCCATGGTGGCCCAAATGGACGAAGAAGGTTTTGGTAGCTGTACCAATACCGGTGCTTGTGAAGCCGAATGTCCGAAGGAAATTAAGATTACCAATATTGCCCGCATGAACCGCGATTTCTTTACCGCGAAGTTCTTTAAGCAGGAAGAAGCTTGAGCGGATTAGGATCCAATAAAAAAAGCCTCTCCGAATTTCGGGGAGGCTTTTTTGTAAATTCTATTTTTTATTTTTTGGTGGTAATTTCTACAACGCCTCTCCTTGCTTTTTTACCATATTTACTAATAGCAGGTTTCCCCTTCAGCACGTTTACAGACGCAATTGCATCAGGATTCAAATTCTTCATCTCAGATTTGCTAATCGCTTTACCATCTAAAATATAGAGCGGGTCGTTAATTACTGGTTCTGCCTGGACAATACCTGCTGCTGTCAGTAAGAGGCCCAATGCAAAAATTTTAATCAGTTTCATTTGTTTTAGGTTTAATAGTTCAATTTAAATATAGTGATTAGAATTGTTTATTTTTCTGCCCAAATCTATGAGCATGAAAATCGCCTTCCATGGTGCCGCCCGCAATGTAACCGGCAGTAAGCACCTGATCACTTTGAAAGACCAAACCCGTATTTTATTAGATTGTGGACTTTTTCAGGGCCGGGCTGCAGAAACTGCAGAATGGAACGCCCATTTTGGTTTCGAACCCAGCCTGGTTAATTTCCTGATTTTATCTCATGCACACATTGATCATTGTGGTTTAATTCCCAAATTGGTGGCCGAGGGTTTTGAAGGAGAGATCTGGTGTACACCGCCAACCTTTGATCTGGTTAAAATACTCTTGCTCGATTCGGCCAAAATACAAGAACAAGATGCCTTTTATTTGAATAAACAAAGGACTAAAAGAGGTCAGTCTTTAATTGAACCACTTTACACCGAAGAGGACGTACTGCTCGCCCTCCGTCAGTTCAAGGTTTTGAATTATGAAACCGATCATCGGCTCAATCCCAATATTAATCTTCGTTTTACCGATGTGGGCCATATCCTGGGAAGTGCAGCTGTTCATTTGGCCATACATGAAGAGGGTAAAACAAGTCGGATTACTTTTAGTGGTGATGTGGGCCGTTATGGTGATTTATTATTGAATTCACCACAAACTTTCCCTCAGGCAGATTACATCATCATCGAGTCAACTTATGGCGATTCTTTTCATGAAACTGCAGAACCAACTGAGGAAAAATTACGACAGATCATCCAGGAAACCTGTATAGAAAGGGGTGGAAAAGTGATCATTCCGGCTTTTAGTGTGGGCCGAACCCAGGAAATACTCTACAATTTAAATGCGCTCGAATTAAAAGGTCAGTTACCCAAGGTTCCTTATTATGTTGACAGTCCATTGTCTGAAAAAGCAACTCAGGTTATCAAAAACCACCCCGAAGTTTATAACCACGGTGTAAAAGAAGTAATGATGAAAGATCATGATCCTTTCGACTTCGAAGGCTTGGTTTTTATTGAATCTGTTGAAGATTCTATTGCTTTAAATGATGATAAAAGCCCCTGTGTGATTATTTCAGCTTCGGGAATGGCTGACGCCGGCCGTGTGAAACACCACATCAGAAATAATATCGCCAATCCAAATAATACCATTCTGCTGGTGGGCTATTGTGAACCCAATTCATTGGGTGGTAGACTGATGTCTGGTCAGGAGGTGGTTTCTATTTTTGGGGAGGAGCATTGGGTCAATGCTCAAGTAAAGTCTATCCGCTCCATGAGTGCGCATGGCGATCGGAATGACCTGATAAAGTTCCTCAGCTGTCAACATCCCGCAAAAATAAAGTCCCTGTTTTTAGTACACGGAGAGTACGATGTACAATTGAATTTTCAGCAAATTTTACAAGAAAAAGGCTTTCAAAGAGTCGAAATACCAAACCGACACCAGGAATTTGAATTACTATAAATCAACAAAGCCCCGGAGAAGATCTTCGGGGCTTTGTTTTAGGTCAATTTATTAATTAGCGACTTGCCTGTGGTTTAGGCAATTCTTTTCTTGGCAGCATTTCCGCTCTTTGAGCGGTATGGTACACAAACGAAGCCACAATGGTAGCGGCTTGTTTCAGGTCGTCTTCAATCAATCGATCGTAGGTGTCCATATTGGTATGGTGCGTACGGGTATTGTACTCAATGCCATCCTGAATGAACTGGAAACCCGGAATTCCTACAGCGTCGAAAGCCAGGTGGTCGGTACCGCCGGTATTTCTTGGCGTAAGTGTGGTGGCACCCAGATCAGCAAATGGACTCAGCCAAGCTTTAAAAATAGGTGCAATGGCTTCGTTACCTTGAAGGTATACGCCACGGATCTTTCCGGTGCCGTTATCCAGGTTGTAATAAGCCGATACTTTTGCCTGATCTGGCTTCAGTTCCATGGTTTTCGGATCGCCGAAATACTTCAGCACATAATTTCTCGAGCCAAATAAACCCTGTTCTTCCGCACTCCACAAGGCAATGCGGATGGTACGTTTTGGTTTGAAACCGGCGGCTTTTAAAATACGTACCGCTTCCATCATTACAGCAGTTCCAGCGGCATTATCGGTAGCACCGGTGGCTGCATGCCAGGAGTCAATATGGCCTCCCAGCATGACGATCTGGTCTTTTAATTTTTTATCTGTACCTGGGATTTCAGCAATTACATTATATCCTTGTAAATCATTATCAATAAAGCGGGTCTGGATATCCGCTTCTATTTCTACGCTCTGTCCGGCTTTCACTAAACGTAAAATACGCAAGTAATCTTCCTGTGATACTTCCAATTCAGGAGCAACCGGTTTGGCATCGGCAGCATAGGATGCACCGTTGCTGGTGAAGAAAGTACCGTGGCTTCCCCGGCCATTACTCAACAAAAGGCCTACCTTTTCCTGCACCAATAACTCATTTAACTGATTGCGCAAGGCTCTCAGTTTGGTAAAGGCAGCCATTTGCGAGCTGAACGGAGCAGCGTTTCCGGCTCTTGGAGCAGCGGGCTCAGCTATTTTGGCCAGTTCCTCTTCAGTATATCGGCTGCCGTCGGATTTGAAAGTGGTTGCGATGGCGGCAGGGATATCAAAAATGATCACTTTGCCGGCCAGCGTACCTTTCAGTTTACTCAAATCGAGGGTGCTATCTACTTTTATGGCAACTACTTGTGCTTTGATTGGTCCATTCGTACCCGGGGTCCAAGCTTTTGGAGCAGCGATGAGGGCATGGTAATAAGGTACCCGCATGGCTACATAATTTTTCTCAATTTCCCATCCACGGCCAAATTTACCCCAAGGTTCGATGGCTACGTTTTGCAGCCCATAACCTTTCAGGGTAGCGGCAGCCCATTCCTCAGCACGTTTCAAACCCGGAGAATTGGCTAAACGTGGTCCGGCTACATCGGTTAAATAAAATGCGGTATTCATTACCTGCGATTTGTTGAGGCCTTCCTCTCTAATTTTCTGAACGGCGGCCTGGTCTACAGGTTCCTGAGCAGTTTGTGCCGAAAGACTCAAAACACTCAACAGAACCAGTGCTAATGCGAAAAATTTCTTCATGACAATTGTAATTTTTTTGTGTGTTGCTAACAAACCTATTTATAATCCAGCATTATTGTACTACTTTCATTATAACATTTTCATTATAAAGCAGAAAAATCATGAAACCTTTTGTATTGCTCTTCAGTATCTTATTCACACTCTGTGCTAGTGCACAAACCGCTGTTCAATCTCTGGATCCCACCATCAAGAACATGGTTGAGCAAGTTTCTGCGCAACAAATAGAAGCAATCGTTAGAAAGCTGGTGAGTTTTCAAACCCGTCATACCCTGAGCGATACCCTTAGTACAAAAATCGGAATTGGGGCCGCCAGAAACTGGATCAAGGCCGAAATGGAAAAATATGCCAAAGAATCCGGCGGAAGATTGAAGGTAGAATTTGACACTTTTACCCAGCCAGCTGATGGCCGCAGGGTGAACGTACCTACTGTGATGAAAAATGTATTGGCCATTCTTCCTGGTACCGACCCGGCAGATGACCGCATTTTCATAGTTTCGGGACATTATGATTCAAGGGTTTCTGATGTGATGGATGCTAAGAGCTTTGCACCCGGCGCCAACGATGATGCTTCGGGGACAGCCGTAGCCATGGAATTGGCCAGGGTAATGAGTAAACATCGGTTTAACGCCACCTTCATTTTTGTGGCCATGGTAGGTGAGGAGCAAGGTCTATACGGTGCCACCAATCTCGCCAAAAGAGCTAAAGCCGAAAAATGGAATGTGGCCGGTATGATTACCAATGATATTGTAGGCAATACCTATAGCTCTGAAACCGACCTGAAAGATAACCGAAGCGTTCGGATCTTTAGCGAAGCCATTTCGCAAACTGAAACCAGTGCTCAAGCTAATTTGCGAAACAGTACTGGTTCAGAAAATGATGGTGCCGCCCGATCTTTTGCCCGATATTTAAAGGAAGCTGGTGAACGTTACGTAGATCAATTGGATGTGAAATTGATCTATCGCCGCGATCGTTATTTAAGAGGTGGCGACCATACACCATTTTCTCAGGAAGGCTTTGCAGCCATCAGGGTAACCGAAATGAATGAAAATTTCATTCGTCAGCATCAAGATATTCGAACCGAGAATGGTATCAATTACGGCGACCTTCCTGATTTTGTGGACTATAACTATACCCAAAAGGTTGCCCGAATGAACCTGGCCGCATTGGCTAACCTGGCCATGGCACCCAGAGAACCACAAAAGGTGCGCATGCTCACCAGCGAATTGACCAATAAGAGTACGCTAAAATGGGAAGCACCTGTGGGAGAAACTCCTGTTGGCTATTATGTGTTGATGCGTGAAACCAGCAGTGCGGTTTGGGAAAAGAAATTCTTTGTGAAGGATACTAGCCTCACCCTGAACTACTCAAAAGATAATTACTTTTTCGGCGTTCAGTCGGTAGATGCCGAGGGACATGAAAGTTTAGTGATTATACCGCAACCAGGCAGGTAATATTGCTTAAAAAATAAGGGCAAAAACAGTTTTTACCACTACCTGGAATTCAGGAACACTGAAGTGAATGCTTGCATTGTATTTTTCAGCAGGTACTTGTAAATCGGTATTGCCGGCCAGATAGATCAAGCCTAAGAGCATGGGAACTAATACTAAAACGAAGGGAGAGATAGTAGTTTTTTCCTTTTGCATGGTCGATTTTTTTACAAATAACGCTCAAATAAATCAATTATTATCCATTTTCTTGTAAAAAATATTTCTTAAGGACTTGATTCTTAGTCCTGTTAAAGCATGGTTTTAAATTTCAGGATGGCCGCCACACTGATAGCATCCGTAATCTTTCCGTCCAGTACCATTTGGTAAGCCTCTTCAAAGCTCACTTTTTTGATCTGCAGCTGTTCAGTTTCTTCCGGTTCTGCTGCCCCGAAAGAGAGCTCCTGCGCCAAGTAAATAATGGCCAACTCATCACTTACCGAATTGGACAGGTGCATGCGTTGTAATTCTTTCCAATTGGCAGCGCTGATGCCCGTTTCCTCCAGAAGTTCTCTTTTAGCACTCTCCAGTGGATCGGTACTCAGGGGGCAACCACCTTCCGGAATTTCCCAACTGTATTCATTTAAGGGGAATCGATATTGACCCACCAGCCAGGTGTTTTGTTCAGCGTCGAGTGCCAAAATGCCGATGGCCAGATTTTTAAAATGCACCTTGCCATAGATTCCGGGATTACCTGCAGGATTGAGCACCTGATATTCATTCAGACTGATCCAGGGATTACTATAAAGCTCTTTTTCAGACAGAATGGTCCAGGGGTTGTTGTTTTCCATGTCGCAAATTACAAAATGCACATCACTTCATTTTGAGCTTCATCTCATTTAAAGAGCAATACATATTTTAACTACAAGTATTGTAAATATAAATATATAAACTACATTTGTTATAAATATAAAAATATGAGCCAGAATCATCTTGCGGAATTTGAAGAAATAGTATTGCTTACAGTATCTATACTAGATGGTAACGCTTATGGATTAAACATCATTGAGGAAATAGACAAACGCATCAACCGGAGGGTAAGCCTGGGCGCTATTCAGACCGTTTTAAAAAGATTAGAGGAAAAGAAATTCCTGAAGTCTGAGTTTGGTGAGGCCACTAAAATAAGGGGCGGTAAGCGTAAAAGATATTATAGTATCACCGGGGAGGGACGTTTTATTTTAAAAGAAACAAAAGAGCAGCGAATGGGCTTATGGGAAGCCATTCCGACCTATTCTCTACAGATCTTATCATGAAACTTCAGCAAAATCCGGAGCCTCCAGCTTTAATTATTCAACTTTTCAGATGGTTTTGCAAACCTGAATTAGTTGAGGAAATCGAAGGTGATTTGGTTGAGCAATACCAATTAAATCATCAGCTAAAAGGTTCTTTTAAGGCTAAATTGAAACTATTGAAAGAAGTTATTCTACTCTTCAGGCCTTCTATTTATGGTAGCTTACAATCTAAATTACTCTGGGTATTTGGTCCTTCCGATGTACAACGTGGAATCTTGATTGTACTATTTATGCTGATTGCTCAGATGTTATTAAGAAGCGAATATGAACATTATACTCTGTTGTTAACTAGTTTACTAATAGTTTTCATAGATATAGTGAAGCTGGTTCAAATCAGAAATCAGGAGAAGGTTCAGGGTCACCAGATATTTATTGAGAGAAAGAGGGATTTGATTTTTAAAATTGTTTTTATTGCCGGCTTTTTGGTTGTTTGGTATTTGCTTTATTATGCAATAAAAGCCTGGCTTTGAAAAGCGGATGCTGTAAAAAATAAAAAAGCCCCGAACAACTTCGAGGCTTTTAATAACGCTTCCAAAATTATTACAGTCCGAAAGCGACTTTTACTTTATCTACATAGTCGAGTTTTTCCCAAGTGAATAATTCCACTTCCAGGGTTTTGCTTTCGCCATTGCTGCCGTTGAAGGTTTTCTTTACGGTTTCGTTTTTACGTCCCATGTGTCCGTAAGCTGCAGTTTCAGAATAAATAGGATTACGCAATTTTAAACGGGTTTCGATGCCATAAGGCGTCATATCGAAAATTTGCTCAATCTTTTTTGCAATTTCTCCATCACCCAAACCGGTTTTGGCGGTACCGTAGGTGTTTACATAAATTCCCATTGGTTCTTTTACACCGATGGCATAAGAAACCTGTACCAATACTTCGCTACACAAACCAGCTGCCACTAAATTTTTGGCGATATGGCGGGTTGCATAAGCAGCAGAACGATCCACTTTTGAAGGATCTTTCCCTGAGAAAGCT
>JGI25921J50272_10000142_pt1 | contig 23201 bp, 16 predicted proteins | sample LauGreSu1BDMLBSD_2_FD_50272 | JGI IMG/M metagenome (IMG submission 50272) | reverse complement strand
ACCGCATTGGAAGATCACCTCAAAGGCAGTACAGGCAAAATAGCCTCGGTCATTGGCCGTTATTATGCCATGGACCGAGACAAGCGCTGGGAAAGGGTCAANCTGGCCTATGATGCCATGGTCAATGGTTTGGGNACCTTGGCAACCTCCGCTACAGATGCCATCAAAAATGCCTATGCTGAAAACACCACAGATGAGTTCATCAAACCCNTCATCATCACCNGTGAAGACAATCAACCCCTTGCTACCATTTCAGCAGATGACGCTGTGATTTGCTTCAATTTCAGGACCGACAGGTGCCGGGAGATTACAGAGGTATTGACGCAAAAGGATTTCCCTGAATTGGGCATGCACAAACTTCCTTTGGAATATACCACCATGACCGAGTATGACAGCAGCTTCAAGCATGTGGATGTCATCTTCAGAAATGATAACCTTACCCATACCCTTGGGGAAGTATTGGAGATGCATGGCAAGACCCAGATCAGGATTGCTGAGACAGAAAAATATCCNCATGTTACTTTCTTCTTCAGCGGTGGCCGGGAACTTCCTTTTGAAGGGGAAAGAAGAATCATGGCGGCCTCTCCAAAAGTAGCCACCTATGACCTCCAGCCTGAGATGAGTGCACATGAACTGACAGAAAAAATTGTTCCTGAAATACATGCAAAATCTGCTGACTTCATCTGCCTCAATTATGCGAATGCAGACATGGTTGGACATACTGGCGTCTGGGAAGCCGCCGTCAAAGCTGTAGAGACAGTTGATACCTGTGTCAAACAGGTCGTAGAGGCCGCTCTTGAAAATGATTACACTGTTTTCTTGACAGCAGACCATGGCAATGCCGACTTTATGAAAAATGAGGATGGTAGCCCCAACACAGCGCATACACTGAACCCTGTTCCGCTTTTTGTCATTGACAAAGACTGGAAAGGCACGTTAAGGCCTGGTAAACTTGGCGATATTGCCCCCACAATTCTTCATTTTATGGGCTTGCCCATTCCTGCAGAAATGACTGGAGAAGTATTGGTGGACTGATGCACCATAGAAGCCTGATAAAAACAGTAAAGATCAAAACAGCAATGTTGATGCTATGCATCGGCATGGTTGCATTTGTGCAGGCACAAGAAGTTGTGGACAGCCTTGCAGAAAAAGAACTCGTTGAAATTGTGGTGTCAGGAAACAAGTTCGCAGAAAAAAAGAAAAACATTGTTCAGAAAATAGACATTATTTCTTCATCCAATATCAAGAAAGCCAATGCCCAAAACATGGGGGATCTCTTGATGTCTACAGGAAATGTATTTGTTCAAAAAAGCCAGCAAGGCGGAAGCAGCCCTGTGATCAGAGGGTTCGAGGCCAGCCGCGTTTTATTTGTTGTTGATGGGGTACGCATGAACAACCTTATTTACCGGTCTGGGCATTTGCAAAACATCATCACCGTTGATCAGAACATACTAGAAAGCGTAGAACTGCTGCAAGGACCTTCCTCAACACTATTTGGCAGTGATGCATTGGGTGGTGCCGTTCACATGATCAGCAAACAACCTGCTTTATCCAAAGAGAAAGGAAAAACAACAACCAGCTCCAATGCATTCACGCGTTTTTCATCTGCAAACACAGAAAAAACAATCCATGCTGACCTAAGCGTTGGATGGAACAAAATAGGACTCCTCACCAGTATTACCCATAGCAATTTTGGTGATGCAAAGATGGGGAAACGAGACATGAAGGGATTTGAAGGTTTTGGCACCAGGCCTTTCTACGTCCAACCTTTCAATGGCATCACTGGAGATACTATTGTTAAAAACAACAATGATCGCATACAACGTTTTTCAGGTTATACACAAACCGACTTTACACAAAAGGTATTGTACAAGCCCAATGCCAATACTTCCCACGGATTGAACATCCAATATTCAACCAGCTCTGATGTGCCCAGGTATGATCGTCTTCAGGACACCCGTGCTGGTGCACTAAGATTTGCCTCCTGGTATTATGGGCCACAACAAAGATCGCTGTTCGCCTATAATTTTTCTGCCAACAACAGGACTGGTTTTTTCAATGAATACAATGCAACACTGAGCTATCAATCCATCGAAGAAAGCAGGATAACAAGGGAATACAAACGATATGACCGCCTTGAAAAACGAATTGAACAGGTGGGTGTTGGGGGGCTTACAATAGATGCCAGAAAAAAAATAAAGCAAGATGAAATCACCACTGGTGTAGACATACAGTTGAATGGTCTGCATTCCACTGCCAGTAGAACGAATTTACTGACCAATGCGATACTACCCCTTGACACCAGGTATCCCGACGGTAAAAACAGGATGAACAATTTTGCTGTTTACACCCAACACATCCACAAGTTCAAAGGGCAAAAATGGATACTGAATGAGGGACTTCGGATTCAATACATTGCACTGAAATCGAACATCATCAACAACTCATTTTTCTCTCTACCTGTCACATCTATTGTTCAAAAAAATACCGCCATCACCGGAAACATAGGACTGGTGTACATGCCATCAACAGGCACCAGAATCAAATTTGGCTATGCCTCTGGCTTCAGGGCTCCCAACATTGATGACCTTGCTAAAATTTTTGAGTCAAGCACTATCGCCAGACAAGTGGTTGTTCCCAATGCCAACCTTAGGCCTGAATTCACCCATGGTTTTGATGCTGAACTCGTAAGGGTACTGGGGAAATCAATAGAGTTTGAAGTTGGAGCATTTTATACCGATTTTAGCAATGCCATCATCAAGGCCCCATTCAGCTTGAATGGAAAGGATTCTATCAATTACAATGGTGTGCAATCGCAGGTGCTTGCCAGCCAAAACGTAAACCGAGCCTATGTTCTTGGAGGCAATTTCAGGCTTACCGTAAAGGCAGGAAAAAATTGGAAATTCAATTCGACTTTTAATTTTACCAAAGGCAGGTTCAAGACTGATGTTACCAAAACCTCACGGGTCTATCAATTGCAATCCAATGGAAACTACGCACTGGTTCAATCCAAGGTCCGTACCAAACCACTTGATCATATTCCACCTGCATTTGGGAAAATGAGCATAGGATATGACAACAAGCGGTTGTTTACAGAATTGACCATGCTCTTCAATGGTTGGAAAAAACTTGACCAATACAATGCTGATGGCGAAGACAATGCGCAATACGCCACTGACAAAGGAACGCCCGCATGGCAAACACTCAACTTGAAGGCAGGCTTGCAATTGAACCAGCGCTTGGGCATTCATGCAGGAATAGAAAACATTTTTGACCTCAATTACCGGCATTTTGCATCTGGCTTTTCAGCACCAGGCAGAAACTGGATGCTAAACCTTAGGTTAAGCTTGTAAATCAATCAATTAGCACCATCAACAAAAGAAATCTCCCAAGCAGCATCTCCGATTGGAAAATTGTCTTAAATTCAGAGAACAATTAGTGATTCTCATGACAGAAGAGGTGCTGCTTCAAGGTTGTATCAAAAACGATGCTTCGGCTCAGCAAGAACTGTATCAACGCTACAGTCCTAAAATGCTTTCCGTATGCTATCGTTACGCTAAAACCCGTGAAGACGCAGAAGACATGTTGCAGGAAGGTTTCATCAAGGTTTTTAGCCAGATCAATAAGTTTGAAAAACGCGGATCGCTGGAAGGATGGATACTTCGCATCATTGTGCATACCTGCATCAACCACCTCAAGAAAAACAAGAAATTCAACGACAATGTTGACCTTGCTCATGCTGGGAATCTGGTCATCCGAGAGGATTATATACCAAGCATCATTCAGGCTAAACAAATAGTTGAAACCATCAGAACATTGCCCGTTGGATACAGAACAGTCTTGAATCTCTATGCGATTGAAGGTTATTCCCACAAGGAAATCGGACAATTGCTGGACATCGAAGAGAGCACAAGCCGTTCACAGTATACCAGGGCAAAAACCATGTTGGAGGAAATGCTCTTGAACAAGAGAATCATCCAGCAACCCAAAGAAAAGAAAAAATGGTTTTCTCCCGTCAGGATCGTTTGACAGGATTAGACCAGCAGATACCGGTGAACATGAGACAAGAACCAACAGATGAATTGGAAGACCTGCTAAAGGAAAGATCAGATCAATACCTGCTCTATCCCTCAGACCGTGTTTGGAACAATATCCACAAGGAATTGCATCCAAACAGAACGCTNAGGTATGGCTTGTTGGTTTTGTTTTTATTTCTCGGTACAACTACAGCCATTGTGGTCAACAAGGAAAAAGCCTCCTATGCAAATTCTCCACTGGGACAGGTTGCAGCCAAGTTTATTGAAAGGGATCTGATTGCAACAATTGCTGATCAATACGCTGAAANAAATGTCTCCAGTAATGGGAACAACAAATACTCTGCTTTTCAGCAGAACCAAGGGCAAAAAGACATGAGCATGTTTGTTGAACTTGCTTCTCCTGAACAAAAAGACTTGGCAGTGAAATTGCCAGAAAACCTGGAGATGCCAGCACTACAATCAAAGATGCAGGTCAACGATAATCAGGAAGCCAGCACATCCAAAGAAGATAAGAAAAATTCAATAGGTGCTGCAATTGAAACAGTCATTGAACAAGCCAAGAAAATAAAGAAAAATGCAAGCTGGCAGATTTATGCAACCCCAACCATGGGTTACAGAAGACTGAACGGTGAAGCCTCAAGATCTATCTATCAATACAGTGTTTTTTCACTGAGCACCAATGCGGTTTTTGCAAGGAATGTCAAGGATGCCGTTTCACACAAACCTGGGATGGGCTTTGAAATCGGTACCGCCATGTTCTACCCAATTTCCAAAAAACTTAACTTCAAAGCAGGTCTTCAGGCCAATTACAACCATTATCAAATTGAGGCATTCAGTGCGGTTCCTGAGATTGCCAATTATGGCATGAACAACTATGCTTTTGGCAGCTACCCAATCAGTGCCGTTTCATTTTACAGTAACAACAGTGGCAATTCTCCTGCCATCCTTCGCAATGAGCATTACATGATCTCCATGCCAATTGGTATTGATTATGAGGTTGCCGGAACACGAAAACTGAATTTTTCTGTTGCCTCTACCCTCCAACCTACCTATGTTTTTGCCAATTATTCTTATCTCATTTCAACAGACTTGAAGCACTATGCCAAGGAACCTACCCTCAACAGGAGATGGAACATGAATGCTGCAATTGAGGCCAACCTCAACATGGAAAAGGGAGGCTTTAAATGGAGCATTGCCCCTCAATTCCGTTACCAAATGCTTTCCAGTTTCAAATCAAAATATCCCATCAAGGAAAATCTGATGGATTTTGGTATCAAGGTTGGCGTCATCAAAACAATAAAATAGTTCAATCTTCAACAGCTTCGTAATTTTGTCTGATGATGCTGATGAGAAGATTTGTTGTCCCTTTGTTGTTGCTGTTTTTTTTCGCCTGCAGTGATTCAACTGAAGAGAAAAACCATTTTCCCATCACAGCATTTCTTGAAGATGAACTTGCACAAATTGATTCTCTTCCCGTAGCCATCATCCACACCAAAGAAACCAACGGATTGTCTGATACAAGCGTGATGGATAAAAAGGAATTCAGGGCTTTGGCCTTGCAATTATAGGCATCGATTTTAAGGAAAAAAAATACAAAAACAATTATCAGGAAATTGTACTGGAAGATGTAGCGTTGGACAATATTTCAATTGGGTATACTGCAGAAGACCCAGACCTTCCCATCAGAAAAATTGAACTAAATATTGATGCCAGCTCCAATAAAATAAAAAGCATTTTTGCTGAGAGACAGGAAAAGGAAAAAGAAAACCTGTTGATCAGAAAAATCCTTTGGACTTCAGCCACTGAACTGATGGTGAATACAAGTGTTTACAAGGAAGGACAATTGTTGAACAACCTTACTGAACGATACAACTGGGCCATAGGCAATTGAGCATGGAACAATTTGATTTTACAACAGTACAGAAAACACTTCCGAATGCACCTGGCATCTACAAATACTATGGGGCTCAACAAAATCTTCTGTACATTGGCAAAGCCAAAAACATCAGAAAACGTGTCAGTTCGTATTTTACCAAAAACAACCATTCTTTCAAGACGCATGAACTCGTCAAACAAATACGGCATATCGAATTTACGATTGTACAATCCGAACATGATGCATTGTTGCTGGAGAATGCACTGATCAAGGAGTTCAAACCAAAGTATAATATTGAGCTCAAAGATGACAAGACCTATCCATACATTGTCATCAAAAAAGAAGATTTCCCCAGGGTATTCCTGACCAGAAACAAAATAAACGATGGGGCGGAGTATATTGGACCCTTTACCTCAGCCGCTAAAGTGCGGGACCTGCTGGAGTTTATCAAACTGCATATACCACTGAGGACCTGTAGCTTGAATCTTTCAGACAGCAACATTAAAAAAGAAAAATACAAAGTTTGCCTTGAGTATCATTTGGGCAATTGCAAAGGCCCCTGTGTTGGATTGCAGCAAGTAGAAGACTATGCCATGGGAGTGGATCAAATCCGGCATGTCATGAAAGGAAATCTCAGTGGGATCATTGCGCAGTACAAAAAAGAACAACAACAGTATGTTGCTGATCTGGCCTTCGAAAAGGCAGACATGATGCAACAGAAGATCAATTCACTCAAAAATTACAGGTCTTCGTCGGTAGTGGTGAGTCCGCGCCTGGGAGACCTTGACGTCTTTGCCATGGCCACTGCCGATGATCAAATCATTGTTAGCTTTCTTGCGGTAAGGAATGGCACCATCACCAATTCAGGCACAAATGCTTTCAGGCTCAAGATTGAAGAGGAGGAAACGGAAATTCTTTCGCAAGCCATCATTCATTTTCAAACCCTTTATAGCAGTGATGCAAAAGAGCTGGTGGTTCCGGTCAATATTGAATTTGGTTTTGAAGACTATCAATTGACCATCCCAAAATCCGGAGACAAGAAAAAGCTCCTTGACATGGCGCAAACCAATGCAGACTATCTTGTTACGGAAATCAACAGGAAGAAAAGATTACACCTGGCAGAAAACGAATATGTGAACGAGGAGCTACTGCCCAAGGTGATGGAAGCCCTCTCGCTCAATCAACTGCCCACCCATATAGAATGTTTTGATAACTCCAATTTTCAAGGTGCTTACCCCGTTTCTGCCATGGTTTGTTTTAAAGATGGCCTGCCCAGCAAAAAAGACTACAGGCATTTCAATGTTGAAACCGTTGAGGGCATCAATGATTTTGCCACCATGAAAGAGGCCGTTGGACGGCGGTATAAACGTCTTATAGAAGAGAAATCATCACTACCACAGCTGGTGATCATTGACGGCGGTAAAGGGCAACTGGGATCAGCCATGGCAGCCATCCAGGAATTGGGGTTATCAGGTAAAATGACTTTGGTAGGCTTGGCCAAGAATGTTGAAGAACTATTTTTTGCGGGAGACCAGGAATCATTAAAGTTGGAGTACAACAGCGATGTATTGAAATTCATCAGGAGTATTCGAGATGAGGTACACCGGTACGGCATCAGTTTTCATAGGCAAAAAAGAAGCAAGGGTACTTTTAAAAACGANTTGGAGGGTATAAANGGAATTGGTAAAAAAACTGCATNCGAGCTGCTGAACCACTTCAGGTCTGTGAAGAAAATTCAATCTGCTTCTCAGGAGGAACTGACTGCACTTATTGGCAGNAAAAAAGCGGCCCTNATTGCCAGGCATTTTGGGAAATAGAAGATGGGCTGGAAAAAAGACAGTCACTTCGGGAAATAAAAAGTGGGCTGAAAATTCAGCCCACTTTTTAAAAATATCTGAGTCAATTAGAANGACCAGAGGTCCTGTTCGAAATTGAAGATCTTGTTCTTGATGTTTTCACCTTCCAACAATTTCATGATATCATCCTTGATGTACTGCTTGATGAACATNTCATAAGGATTCTCGATGGAAGACTTTACAATATAGCTTGCAAAATAACGGCTTTCGAAAAGTTCTTCCCAGCTCATCCTTGCACCAAAGTTTTTACCATTGTATACTTCGTAAACAGCAAGCACTGGGCGGAGGTCTGGATAGTATACCCAAAATATGGGGGACTCACCCAATACATTTCCTTGGTCGTCTGTATAGGTCTTGATGGGCGCGATGCCGAGGATTCTGGTAACCATTCTTGAAGACTCCTTGTCAAAAACCCACTCTTCTTTTACACGGAATTTCATGATGTCATCAGGATTGAACTCCTTGCAAACCAAAGAATCTTTCATGATTCCCTTTGAACCGGTAGGATCTTTTGCCCAATCAATTACCTGAACGGAATCACATCTTCCTGAAATCACCTCACCAACTTTTGCCACAGTCATGGGTGTTGTGAAGCGATCGTCAACATTGGGATCAAATGCCGTTACATCTCCTTTTTTAATAGCACGAAGCAGTATGTTGATGAAGCGTTGGTTTCCGTTATCGTCTTCAGCTTTGTAGCGGAATGGAAGATTCATTTTTTCCCTGATATCAATTTCTCTCCAAACACGCTCACGGTACCAGGCATCATCCTCACGGATGTGTTCGTAAATCAATGGTGTGCGACTTTTTACCAGGTTCCTGTCAACTGCAGCATCAGAACGCAATGACATCCTCACAGAATCAAATGCAAATGGATCCTTGGGTGGTGGCGGTGGGGCAGGTTTTACAGTATCAACAGGCATGGGCGTAACACTGGCATCAAGCACCTGCGTATTGGATGCAGGCTTGTTTGCTGCCGGCTTGGCTGCAGTCTTTTTAGGAGGAGTGGTTGTCTTCTTCTTTGCTTGCGCTTCAACACCCTGACATACGATGAGTGTAGACAAACAAAGAAGGAAGAAACCTTTTAATGAAGATATTTTCATTGTAGACTTTTTTGAATGCTTTATTTAAGAATGTAGGTAATACTTGTAGGCAAAACCCTTGTTTTACCTCCAGGATCTTTAACAACAATATCTGTAATGGCCACCAGTGACCCTGGCTTCAAGCGTCCTACCAATCCGGCTGCATCACCAGTCCAACGGGATCCACGGTTATCGAGTTGAACGAAATCACCACCCGATCCGGCTGCACCAAGTTTATAGCTTACCACTTCAAAAGGAGCATCAAATTCTGCATCCTGCAGCTTTGCAATCACACCGCCCATGGCCTTGAAGGAGGCGGATGGAACGTTGCCTGGCTTGAGGTTTCCAACCAATGCCACTGGATCGGGAAGTTGCTTAACGCGGAAAGTTACTTTGCCAGCAGATTTTCCTTCAACCAAAACGGTTATGGTATGTTCACCAAACATTCCTGAACCAGGCTTTACAGTGTATTTGTTCCCGCTGACTTTTGAAATGCTACCACCACTGAACTGGGCTGAAACTTTTTCGCTTCCTGCGCCGGCCGTGATGGTGACGGGATTGTCAACACCTATGTAAAGAACATTCATTTTATCAGGAGAGACTGCAATACCTGAAGGTGAACCAACAGTGTAATCAATTTTCTTAGAAATCGTTTTGTTTTCACCTGTATTCGGATCAACAAAACTCACGCTGACGTTCATGCTCCTGGAACCTGAACCACCAACATTGAATTTTTTCTCAGCTACTCCATTGGCATTTACCTGGATACTTGCTCCGTCAATGTTTACGACAGGCTTCACATTAGAGTTGAAAGCACCAAGACCAGCTGTGACNATCATTTCCTCACCTGGCATCAGGTAGGTAGAACTCGTTCCAACCAATGGTTCNAACTTGTCCATGATCAACTTAACTGCACCCACCTGATTGACACAAAAAGTAGCAGCCAGGTTTTCTGAGTTTTTGATATCATTTTGAAATTTGCTGAGAATGGTCAGGGACGCAATCGTTGGCGTCATGTGAAAATAATTGTTGACCCAGTCCTTTACTTTGTCTCCAGTAGAAATATTGCCAGCTGCAGATTTAGGTATTTCAAGGCTCAATGGAAGCTTTGATGCAATCTGGGCAGCCATCTCAGGATCTACCGCCAATAATTTTTTCTTGAAACTTTCAAGTGATTCATACAAGGGCTTGCCATTGCCTTTTGTATCAAAATAACGGGTTGANGCATCGATATTGTCTTCACGGAAAGAGCCATTGGTTGGATCAAGGTCAGATTCCTCTTTCAATGCCTGCTTGTACTTTTCCAAAATACCATAGGCTTCATCAGCAATGGCTTTTACCTGATCGGCCTTGGGCTTCCATATACCAGCTTTTTCAGCTGATTTTGGATCTTTGAGCATTTCTCCAAGGCTGGTATAAATGCCACTGGTAGAGGTGGCCAATACATTATTCGACTCCCTCAGACTGCTGTCTACAACCTTAAAAGCATTAAGGATTTCTGCAGACACATTCAAAGCGAGCAGTGCAGTCAACACCAAATACATGATGTTGATCATTTTCTGCCTCGGTTCTTTAGGTAGTGACATATAAATAAATGAGTTTAAAGATTAGAATTCAGGTGAACTGGCAATTAACCACGGCCTTGCATGGCTGCAAGCATATTACCATAAACACTGTTCAGGCTGCCGAGATTTTTAGCAAGCAAAGCAATCTGCTCCTGTGTTTTCATGGCATCATTGACACTACCCTGCATGGCTTGACTTGCCTTGATCAGGTTGTCATAGAAAGTATTCATGGCCTTGATGTGGTTGCCTGAATCCTGCAATTCCAACTCATACATTTTATTCAATGAACCAAGGTTTTTGGTCAAGGTTTGTACCTGCTCATGGAAAGCTTTTGATCCTTCTGCAGCTGTATTAAAATGCTGAACAGATCCGGCTGCATTGGCATAAGCTTCTTTCATGATGCTAAGGGCCGCAGTTGCTTCTTTTGTTTTTCCTGCGAACTCAGATGTTGCAGCGGCAACATCACCCATGGATGCCATGCCCTGAACGGTTGAATTGAATTTTGAAAAATTGCCATTCAACTTGGTAAGTTGATCGGTATCTAAATATTTTTCNATGGTCTCTTTCAGTAAATCAGCACCTGGTGTAGCACTGGCACCACCACNGGCAACAGCCACCTCCGGAGTAACCGGTTTTTTCATCTCCAACCATGCGTACACAAGGAAGATAACAGCCTCTGTCAACAAACCAACAGTGAGCATGATATCTGCAAATGATTTATGAAGAATCTTGGCCCAGGCACCGAAGATTACTACTGCGGCACCTACGCTTACAAAAATGTTTACATATTTCTCGAACGTAGAGGATGAGTTGGATGATGACATAAAATGAATTTTTGTTGAAGTAAGTTTTGGAATAATAAATTTAGCGCTTGGTCTGCATGGGAGGAAGATCGATTACACAGCGAAAGCCCAAATAAGACTTGGTTGTATCCTGGTATTCGTAATTCCTTGTTGAGTTTTGGAGGAAAAATCCGATGTCCTTCCAACTGCCACCACGCACCACTTTTCTTTTCATCCTTGGAGGATCATTGTCCTTTGCATTCCACCTGATATCAGGGTTCATGTCATGCTGAAAATTGTAAGCACCTTCATAAAAAAGAGAAGATGTCCACTCGGCGACATTCCCTGCCATGTTGTAGAGACCAAAATCATTGGGCCAATACGCATCTGCCCTTACAGTGTACATTCCACCATCTTCGGGATAGTTACCACGGCCTGGTTTAAAGTTTGCCAACAAACAACCTTTCTTGTTGCGGAGGTATGGACCACCCCATGGGAAAGGTACTTGCGAGCGACCACCACGGGCAGCATATTCCCACTCCGCTTCTGTAGGAAGCCTGAAATCTGATTCAGTCATGCGTTTTGACCTTTCGAGGAATGAGTTAAGGTAATGTGTTCTCCACTCTGTGAAAGCGGTTGCCTGCTTCCAGCTTACACCAACCACGGGGTAAGCACCATAGGCTGGATGGGAGAAATATTTTTTGGCATGCGGCTCGTTATACGAGTAAGAAAAATCACGGATCCAGACCAGTGTATCAGGATATATAGGTGTGTCTTTTTTTACCACAAATGTTGATCTTGGTTTGTCTGCATTTTCTCTCTGCGCTGCTTCTTTGTAGTCCAACCACTCAGAGTGGTAGATGATTTTCTTGGCATCAATTTCTTTTTTGCCATTGATCCTGTTGTCTGGCGTTACAATCAATGCGCTCAATTGCTCCTGGATTTTTGGATCTGCCCACTTGATGGTCCTTACTTTGGCCCAGTCAATTGCACTGGATCCATCAGGTGCATTTTTCTTGAAATTCAAAATGCTTCCTGCAATGGAATCCCTCACCCACAGCACAAACTGGCGGTATTCATCATTGGTGATCTCTGTTGCATCCATCCAAAATCCATTGATAGACACCTGCTTGTTCCTTGCAGTGAATGCATAGCTGATGTCTTCATCAGAAGGGCCCATGTGAAAGGTTCCTGAGGGGACATAAATCATGCCAGGAGGCTTTGGCATTACATATTTTCCTCCCAGGGAAACACCGTGCAACTGGCCATCACCAACGGCTCCGCCAGATTTGCCTGATTTTCCGCACCCGGCCATGATCAGTCCGAGTGACAACAATCCCATTACATACAGAAAATTGCCTTTCATCTTAATTGCTGGTTTTGTGAGCATATCAACAAATATATATTAAAAAAAGGTACTAATTTTTAACCTAACCCCTTAATAATCTAAATTTTAACAAGCCAGAAACATCCTGCCTTGATCGTGAAAAACGGATAAGTAGCGGCCATATTGCCTTTCAAAGCCTATCTTTTTGTTAAGACAAGTAACATGGCCTCTTCAAGGCTTGCCAAAGGCAGACTGCAAGCATAGTTCCGGCAAATGTATACGAGGGTATCAGGAGCGGCAAGTCGGCCATCCATCAATGGATAACCCAAACTTGCAGCTGGTGCAGCCATGAATACCTTGTTGGGAACAAACATGGACAAGAGTTCATTGCCCATTTGTCGGGCTTGGGGCCCAAGAACAAGGATTTCATGGGTGCCCTGTGTGTATTCCAACAGCAAATTGGACCAAATTCCATACGAAGTGGGATATTTCACTGCNGCATCCTTGACCGTTTCCAACATCATTTCNGCCCTTTTCCGCCATTCCTGCTGATCAAATAACAAGCCCAAACGGTGAAGGTTCCATGCCATGATAGAGTTCCCGCTGGGAATGGCCCCATCGTAAAGGTCTTTTTTCCTGACCAGGATATCTGACTGAAAACCGGGGGTATAATAGAAAAACAGTTGCTCTTCATCACTGAAATGTTCGATTGCATAGTGCATCAGTGATCTTGCCTTTTCAAGATATTCCAACACACCAGTTGGTTCGTACAGATAAAGCAGTGCTTGGATCAGGTAGGCAACATCATCTAAAAATGCAGGATATTTTGAAACCCCTGCTTTGTGTGTATGCAAAAGCTGCCCATTCGTTTTGTTCTCAAAACTACTCAACAAAAAATCCATGTTTTGGGTTGCCATGGATATCCATTCCTCTTCCCCAAACGCTTGCCCAGCCTTGGAAAGGGCCTGGTTGAACAGGGCATTCCATCCCAATATGATTTTGTCATCCGTAGCCGGTCTTACCCTTTTGCTGCGGCAAGCCATCAGTTTTGCCTTGGCTTCAGCCAGCAATGCCAATGCCTCCTTTTCGGAAAGTCTGATATCCTTGGCCCAATCCTGAATGCTTTTTTGCATGTGCAGGATGTTTACCTCCTCCCAGTTCCCATGTTCCGTCACATCATACAATGCAGCGATGGCTGCAGCATCCTCTCCCAGGATTTGCTCAAACTCATTTTTGTTCCAGGTATAAAATTTCCCCTCCACCCCTTCACTGTCTGCATCCAATGCGGCGTAAAATCCTCCATTGGCAGCCTGCAATTCCCTTTGCATAAAACCAATGGTTTCGGCTGCAACCCTTTTATACTCTTGGTCTGCTGTGATTTGAAAAGCTTCAGCCAAGACCAAGAGCAGCAAAGCATTGTCGTAAGTCATTTTCTCAAAATGGGGGGCCAGCCAATATGCATCGGTGGAATACCTGCAAAATCCTCCACCCAACTGATCATAAATGCCCCCACGCATCATTTTTTTCAGGCTCAGTACAGCCTGATCGAGGGCTACGCTGTTGCCAGTGAAATGGTGATAGCGCAAAAGATACTGGATGGTATAGGTTTGCGGAAACTTAGGAGCATTGCCAAAGCCACCCTCCACCTGATCTGCCGCACCCATGATGTTGTTGAATATTTTTTGGGTTTGCTGGGGGGTGAACATTTCCTCCTGTGGAAGTTCAAAGCTTTTGTTGACTTTGAGCTGGTTTGACTTTTGCAGGTGCTCAATCAGGTTTTTTGCCTGCTCTTCAATATCTGCCCTTCTTTTTTGGTAGGCCCCGTGAAGCTGAACCAGCAACTCCTTCCAGGAAATCCTGTTGTGCATGGCCTCGGGAGGAAAATAGGTTCCCCCATAAAATGGCTTGCCATCGCTGGTCAGGAACATGTTCAAGGGCCAACCTCCATTGCCACTTGTGGCTTGCAGGGCATCCATGAAAAAATGATCCAGGTCTGGCCGCTCCTCCCGGTCAATCTTGATACAAATGAAATACTGGTTCATCAGGGAGGCAGTCTGGAGGTCTTCAAAGCTCTCCCGCTCCATGACATGACACCAATGGCAGGCTGCATAGCCAATGCTCACAAGAATTGGTTTATCCTCTTGCTTGGCCCTTTGCAATGCCTCATCACCCCAGGCATACCAATCTACAGGATTATGGGCATGCTGAAGCAGATAAGGGCTGGTTTCGTTGATGAGGCGGTTGGTATGGTTCATAAAAAAGAACCCCGGAATTCCGGGGCCGTATTATTGAGTTGATAAGATCATTTGGCTTTCTTCCGCTCTGTAAGAAACTTCTCGAGGGCTGCCACCATTGAAGGCACCTGAGGATCTGGTGCTTTGATTTGAAGGTTGAGCCCGGCCTCTTCAATGGCCTTTGAGGTATTGCTTCCGAACGCCCCAATGAAAGTTCCGTTTTGGGTAAAGTCTGGAAAATTTTCCAAAAGACTTTTTACTCCACTGGGTGTAAAAAAACAGATCACATCGAAATCATGAGCAGCAATCTTGGATTTGATGTCACAACTGATTGTCCTGTACATGTAAGGGTTGACGAACTCACATTGGTGGTTTTTGAGCCAGCCAACGATTTCATTGTCCTGTTGATTTTCGGAACATGGATAAATGAATTTTTCATTTTCCTTGTGCTTGTTGATGGCATCAAAAAGCCCCTTGTTCGTTCCATCTGCACTGAAGAAAACCTTGCGCTTCCTGTACAGGATGAACTTCTGGAGGTAAAGGGCAACAGACTCACTGATGCAAAAATATTTGGTATCAGGAGAAACAGCCAACTTCATTTCCTCACAAATACGGAAGAAATGATCAATGGCATTTTTACTGGTGAGAATAACAGCTGAACAGTCAGCAATATCAATTTTTTGTTTCCTGAAATCTTTGGATGGGATGGCCTCAAGTTGAATAAAAGGCATGAATTCCATTTCTACACTGTGCTTGGCAGCCAATTCGAAATAGGGTGATTTGGTGGATTCGGGCTTGGGTTGTGTGATAAGAATCCTTTTGACAGCCTTCTTTTCACCTGCTTCCGTTTTCTTTCCGTTTTTAACCATGGCTTGCGCTGATATTATGCAAAATTATACAAATTTGGTGTATTTACGCTGGAGCATTTGAATTTAGAAGTAGCCCCCCAATAAAAATTCGAAACTTCTTGAGATGAATTTCAGCATTACTGCAGATGGGAGAATTTCAAGCGAAATGACGGCAAGTAGAAAGTTGAAAATGCCCAACCTGGCCTGTTTGGAAAAAACCTGGAATCCCCGGATGTATCGAATCAAAAAAATAATCCCAAGTAAAAACAAGGAAAGCTTAAAAATGAAAAAACTTGAGCCCGGGTCTGTGAAGGCCATCATGGATGAAGCAAACAGCATCAGCATTCCGGATATCTTGTTGTTGAGAAATACGATGAAAACATAGCCCTCAAAGGATTCTCTCAAATTAAATACCCAACCCATAAATTGCAGGAATACATATTTCGAAGCATATACAACAACCAACAAACCAAGTATCAATCCCATTGACTGCCAGCGTTCTACGCCTGCAAAAAGACGGTTACCCCCCAACCCTATAAAAACGAAAATGGTTCCTGAGAAGACAAACAAGATATTCATCAGAAAAGCTGCAACTGGGGCTTGTGTCATTTGGTCTTTTGCCTGTCGGTGTACAAAACCCTCGTTGAAAAAAACCCGAAATACTTTTTTAAGATAACTGCCGAAAAATGCATTGACAAGGGATAGAAACAAATACAGCAATGCGAAACTGTAAAAAACCCAGTCCTGGTTTGGAGGATATCGCTTGGAAATAAACTGCCTTGAAGCGATCGCGTTGGCCTTGTAATAGCCAACTTTTGCGATGTATTTGGATACATAACTGCCATAAAATCCTTTGACCTGCCCGAGTTCAATGCGGTTGAGTTCAGCCACATCAATGGGGCGGTGGTTGAGGATGAATGCTTTTCTTATAGAATCAGCTATCAGGCTGTCAATGTTGGTAGAAACCAGTTCAGGGATGGCAACATTCGACTCCTGGGCATGTGCAGGTGACATGCCCAACAGAAAAAGGATAAACACGAGATGTTTGAACCGGTACATATTGCATGGCAAAATTAGTTCATTGCATCAACTAAAACAGACTAACAAATCCAAAATGGATTTTGGACTCCCGAAAATTAAAAGGAAGATCCTTGTTTTTCCCAGCCGCATAGGCTAAACTGAAGAGCCCAGACTTGGTTTCCAATGCGAGCCCAACCCCCACCCCTGCATATTTTCCTTGCAAATTGCCCTGTATGGATTTTCGGCCAATATGTGCTGCATCCAAAAAAGAAAACAGATAGGATGTCCCTCCAATCAGGTATCGATATTCTACTGTGGCTATGGCATATTCACTGGCATAAAAACTTTCTTCATCAAAGCCCCTTAATGTTTTTATGCCTCCCAGCTGGAAAAGTTCATTCAGAAAGAGTTTTTTGCCATTGATCCAGCCAGCCTGCAAACCAGAGCGAATGGTGGCATTTTTGCCCAGTTGGATGAATTGATCAACCTTCATGTTTATCCTGAATTGAGCAGCAGAAAGGGTCATGGTGTCGTATAATGCTGCAAAATCAAATGCATTGTTCTGCTGATCCTTTTTCAGGGTGGTAATGGAATTGTTTTTCAACAGCTTTCTGATTCCCCCAGTCAATGTCAGGTTGAGGTCCATTCCTTTGCGGGGATTGAACCGGTAATCGGTTCCATTGTATTGCAGTTCTGCACCAATATTGGTGGTGCGCAGGTCTAAAAATACAGGCAGTTTTTTGCTGCGCTTGATGAAGTTGGTATCCACCTCAATCAAGTTGCTTGCATACTGCTGAAAAAAAAGCTTTGCCACCTGCTTTTTACTGACCTCATACTGCAAACCAAGCCTTGTGTTGATGTTGATGAAAGAGGAATCCTTTTTCAGTAAATTGAACCGAAAATCAATACCAGCATTGCTTTTGAACATATAGGGCTTTTGAAATCCTATCTGCAACCGGGGAGACTTTACCTGAAGCTGCTGCCAGCTGAGCATGAAATTTTCTCCGGCACCAAAGCTGTTTTTCAGGTCCAGATCTGCCTCACCGGTGAGCAACATTTTTCCTCCCAATTGTTGGTTGGAAGGCATCAGCCCTGCCAATAGGTTGAAGCGGCTGCTCCGCTGTGGCTCCAAGTAAAGGTTAACAGAGGCGCCTGTACCCAGCAGACTAAGATCCCATGGGCGTGATTCTTTGACAAATCCCAGTGCCAACAAACGGCCAGACAATGCATCCAAATTGCTTTTCCTGTAAATCCCTCCACCCCCCAGTGCAAGGTATTGTTGTAAAAATCCTTTTTTGATGAACATCTTCCCTTCAACATGAAGGCTGTCGATCCGGTACAAGGGTCCCTTGACGGCCTTCAACCTTGCGCAGAGCTCATTTCCCCTGAAATAGCTGCTGTCAAGTTGAATAGAGGCAAAGGGATAGCCGTTTTCCTCAAAACTCCGGAGCAGGGTTTCTTTGAACAGGGCGATGGAAGCCATGGTCAACAGCTCACCAGACTGGGATTGGATGACATTGCTTTTCAAACTTTCAACAACAAGGATGGAACTGTCTAGAAGCAATTCCCCCCACTTGTACTGGTCTCCCAAAAAAATCCAGGCTTTTGTGAGCTTTTGTTCAACCGCCATGCTGTCTACAGAAATGGCCAGATAGCCCTTCTGTTGCAGGCTTTCAACAAGTGTTGTTTTCAAAAAAAAAGCAAGATCTTCTTTTGTGGAGAAATCAGCAGGAATGCTGACGAGTTCGGCCAAAGCTGCATTACCTTTGTCTGTACAGTTCAATTCAAGCCGATACTTTTCCTGGGCCATTGTTGAAACAGGGCTCAAGAAAAGAGTAAGGATGAAAAATAAAATTGAACGTTGCACGTTCACAAATCTACACTGCTTCTTCTAATCAAGATCAAATGGCCGGCATTTACATCCATATCCCTTTTTGCAGAAAAGCCTGCCACTACTGCAATTTCCACTTTTCAACTTCCTTGGGAAAGGCGGAGGCTGTGGTCAACTCCATCCTCAAAGAAATCGAACTTCGTTCATCAGAAATGAAAGAAGAAGTGCAAACCATTTATTTTGGAGGAGGTACGCCATCCATCCTTGCCACTGTAGCAATAGAGCAGATGCTCGATGCCATCAAGGCCCATCATGCCATCAGCAGCAATCCGGAGATCACCTTGGAAGCCAATCCTGACGACATCACAACAGAAAAAGCAAAGGCCTGGAAGGAAATGGGCATCAACCGCTTCAGCATTGGCGTGCAATCCTTTGCAGATGAAAACCTACTGTGGATGAACAGGGCACATGATGCCCGCCAATCCATTCAATGCATCCAAACCATCCGGGAGGTGGGGTTTGACAATTTCAGCATCGACCTGATATGGAACGCCAGGGCAGACCCAGGAAGGGTGGATCAAAGACCTTGAAAAAGCCATTGAACTGAAAATCCCCCACCTTTCCTGTTATGCGCTCACAGTGGAGGAAGGGACCGCCTTGCACCACATGATTGGCAGCGGAAAAAAAGAAAAGNTCAGCGCAGATGAACAGGCGGAAAGGTTCGAAGCACTTGTTCAAATGACTTCCCTTGCAGGGTACACCCATTATGAAATTTCGAATCTAGCGCTACCAGGAAAAGAAAGCAAACACAACAGTGCCTATTGGGAAGGCAAGCCCTATCTGGGTTTCGGGCCCTCTGCACATTCATTTAGCGGAACAAAAAGAAGTTGGAACATTGCTGACAACCTAAAATATATTCAATCNATCGAAGCAGGAATCCTGCCTTCTGAGGNGGAAATACTGCGCGAAACAGACCAGCTCAATGAGTACATCATGACTTCCCTGCGGTCTATCAAAGGGATGCAAAAAGACATCATCACAACTAAGTGGGGCAAGGATAAACTGCAAATCATTTCAACAGAAATCGAACAGTTCATTCAATCAGGAAAAATAATGTCAACAGAAAACGCCTGGGTATTAACAAGGGAAGGAAGATTTTTTGCAGATGGAATCGCCTCATCCCTTTTCTTTCTGGAAGAGTGATCAGACCAATACCGCTTCGATTTTTTCAAAGGCCCTGACAGGATCTTCTGCTTCCCAAAGTATGCTATAAATGCCATCGGCAATGGGCATGTCTGCTTCTGCCTTCACATTCAATGCTGCAATGCATTTTGAAGCAGGATAACCTTCCGCAACCATTTGCATGGCGAGCTTTGTGGCTTCAACACTGTATCCCTTTCCAATCATGTTTCCGAATGAACGGTTTCTGCTGAAAAGCGAATAACAGGTAACCAACAAATCACCCAGATAAACTGAAGAAGAATAATTGACGCAAGATGAAACCTCTCCAGAAATTGCCCTTAAAAAACGTGACATTTCGCCAGCGGCATTGGCCACCAAAACACTCTGAAAATTATCACCATACCCCAATCCGTGGGCAATACCCGCACCCATGGCATAGATGTTCTTGAGCACAGCAGCATACTGCACACCTGTTACATCCGCGCTCAGGATGGTATTGATATAAGATGTCTTGAAGCATGCTGCGATGGCTGCCGTAACCTGAGAATTGATGCCGGCAAAGGTGAGATAGGAAAGTTTTTCACCAGCCACCTCTTCCGCATGACAGGGCCCCATGATGGTAACATAATTGTTCAAATCAAAGCCCGGAACCATGGCCAGCCGCTCATTCAGGAGCATGTTCTTTGAAGGAAGCATTCCTTTGACTGCTGAGACAATCTTTATCCCTTTGGCAATCTGCTGGAGATAGGGCTCAATGTAATCTTCTGCATAAGCAGAAGGAACTGCCATCACCACTGCTTCCGCNTGGGCATAAACCATTGCAGGATCAGTTGTAATGGATAATTTTTTATTGTCAAAATAAACTGAACTGAGGTATTTGGGATTGTGGTGGCGGTTACGGATATGCTCCGCCAACTTTTCAGAACGTACGCACCAGATGACCTGGTGTTCATTGTCTGTAAGGATTTTTACCAAAGCTGATCCCCAGCTGCCACTGCCAATTACGCCTATTGTCATTTTAGAGGTTTAAGGGATGAGGGATAAGGGTGGAGTAAAAACTTAAGGGTTTAGGAATGAGAGATGCAAAGATAACATCTTCCCCCCTAAACCCTTAACCTCTAAACAATTAAACCCCTTTCCCCTCAACTCACTTCTTCACTTCAAACAACTCTTCCTTCTTGACCACTGTAACTTTCATACCAGTCCGGAGTGTTTTGCTCACAACAGAATAGGGGCCAACAATGACTTCATCACCTTCTTTGATGCCCTCAAGAATTTCAATGTTGTTGATGTCTTGGATGGCTGTTTTGACTTTCACCCTTTTCACTGTTCCATCTTTCTGCAAAACAAACACCACCTCATCCAGGGCATCTACATCCTTGATTGTAACATCAGGACCAGCAGTTTCTTCAGGAGGTCCTGCCTTCTTTTCTTTTTTCACCTCTTTTCCAACTGCAGCGGTATCAGACTTATCGCGGGTGGTTACTGCATTGATGGGAACAGAGATGACATTGGCATGTGTATTGGTTTGGATATCAGCATTGGCGCTCATCCCCGGACGGAAAGGAAAACTCTTGGGCTTTGCGGGATCAACCAGGTCTGCATAAGAAGCAGGAATCAACCTGATCCTGACCTCATAATTTGTTACATCTGAGGATGAAGTCGAAACAGCTCCACCGGTACCGCGGCTGGTACTGGAGATCTGTGTTACCACCCCTTTGAATTTTCTTTTGTTATAAGCATCTACTTCAACCAGGGCAGTATCACCAATGGTTACTTTAGGAATATCATTCTCACCCACGTCTACCCTTACTTCAATCACACGCATGTCTGCAATGCGCATCATTTCAGTACCAGCCATCATCGAGTTACCCACTACACGCTCTCCTTTTTTTACATTCAACAGTGAAACAATTCCATTCATCGGAGCAAACACACTGGTTCTGCCAAGATCCTTGTTGGCACGTTGCAAACTGGCCCTGGCACTGGCTACACCTGCCTGACCACTTTTGATGGATTGTGTTGCCGCACTGTAATCTGCCTTTGAAGTGAGGTAAGCATTTTCTGCCTGCTCAAACTCCAGTTTGGAAATCACTTTTTCCTGGAACAATTGCTTTTGGCGGTTGTACTGTCGCTCTGCCTGTTCCATCCTAGCCTTGAAAGACCCGAGGGAAGCACTTGCATTTTCAACCTGCGCCATTTGTTGTGCAACACCAGCTGCAGCTTGGTCACGTTGTGTAGCGTAAATATCTGCATACACCATGGCCAGCAGTTGTCCTTTGCTGACACTGTCGCCCTCTTGAACAGTGAGCTGCATTATTTCACCAGAAATATCCGGACTGATTTTCAACTCAATTTCAGGATATACTTTTCCGCTGGCGGTAACCACTTCAGTAATGTCTTTGCGGGAAGCCTTTTCAACAGCCACTTTCGTGCCTTCATCTTTTCCGATGATGCCTTTCTGCTTCAACACCAACAGTGTGATGACCACAACTGCAATTCCTGAAAGGATCCAGATCCATTTTTTGTTCATGTCTTTTTCTTTACTTGATTATAAGCGAAGCCCCTGACCTTTATAGAATTCCAGGACTTTCATTCTGAATACATATTCGTACTGTGCAACCGCCCTATCCACTTTAGCACGGGTAAGGTTGTTTTGGTTGTTCAGCCATTCGATTGTTTGCATAACACCCANCTCATACCTTCTGCTGGCAAGGTCAAATGATCTTTGNGCGGTAGCCACTGATTTTTCTCTTGCAACAAATGTTTGAAAGGCGCCACTGGCACTGTAGTATGCGGTGTAAATATCCTGCTTCAACTGTAGTTTGTCTCGCTCAATGGCAAGGTCACTGCGCTTGATATCAAGCTTTGCCCTCTTCATGTTTCCACGGGCCTGGCCGCCATTGAAGATTGGAACATTGATGGAAAGACCAAGGCCTTGTCCAAACTGGTCTTTGAGTTGTTTTCCATATCCATTCCAATACTCACTGAACTTGCGGTCTACAAAATTGATATCGTAGTTGGGTGCATAAACAGGCACCTGTGTGGTTCCTTGCTTGATGTAGGCGCCAGTGCTTTGCTCGCCCATGTATTTTACACCCGTGCTTTTCAACAGGAATTGGTTGAAATTGCTCGCCAATTGTCCGAAAGCAGTAACAGAGGGTTTCATCTGTGCTTCTGCCACGAGAAAACCTTTTTCTGCAGCTTTTTTCCTGAGTTCATTTAAGCGAATCTGGGGCTGGGAAGAAAGAGCAGTCTGGTAAACATCTTCAGGACGAATCTCCAGCAGGTTATCAACAGGGATCTTGTCTACCGGNGGGATCACCAGTTCGAAGGGCTGATCAGCCGGGAGGTTGAGCAGTGATTTGAGCGAAAGCTTGTCCAGCTCTGCCTGCGACCTGGCCTGCACGTAGGTGGCACTGTCGCGCGCCACGGTTGCCTCAAGCTCTGCAGCATTGAGTTCGGGAAGGCTTCCTGCGTCTACAAGCTTGCGGGTATTCTTGTATTGTGCATTGGTTTGTTCCAATACGATGCGGCTGATTTCAACCTGCTCATAGCTCA